>Ga0307476_10000088_pt1 | contig 98436 bp, 38 predicted proteins | sample atmos_gasesECM2C_2_FD_203314 | JGI IMG/M metagenome (GOLD analysis project Ga0307476, IMG submission 203314) | Hardwood forest soil microbial communities from Morgan-Monroe State Forest, Indiana, United States - atmos_gasesECM2C_05 | ecosystem: Environmental > Terrestrial > Soil > Temperate... | reverse complement strand
TGTGGGGTTGATGGACGGTTGGTCGGAAGGTTCCAGCCCGACGCGATTGCCGTTTGCGCTGGACTCATTGCGCATCGTATCGCCTTGTACCCGAGAGATGGTGGCCTGGGTGCGTCACGCGCCGGGCAGCCAGGCGGCGAGCGAAGTCGTGAAGGTGGATGTCGATCTGTGCGATCAACAAGGGAATGTCTGTGTGCAAATGCGCGGATTTTCTACGCGGGTGCTGAGCCAAGAGACCAGTGCAACTGCCGCACCGGGTCAAGCGATAGGGAGTCTGCTTGCGACCCCAATCTGGCAAGCGAGCAGCGTCGAGGCCTCCGCTGGCGCCAGTAACATCGCCTACGCGGAACACCACGTTGTCCTGTGTGAGCTATCGAAGGTGAGCGTCGAGAAACTGGGGTCTTTGCTTCCGCACAGTCAATGCCTGTCACTGCAGGGCGGGGAAGACAAGACGATTGCGCAGCGCTACAGCGAGTACGCGCTGGGGTGCTTTGAACGCATCCAAGCCATCCTCCAGGGCAAACCCCAAGGCAAGGTTGTGGTGCAGATTGTGGTTGCCGGCGAACAGGAGCAGGCCCTTTTTGCGGGTCTGTCGGGATTGCTGAAGACGGCGGCGCTGGAGAATCCGCAGTTCGTCGGTCAACTCATTCTCGCCACCCCGGAAATGACGACGGAGGAACTGGGTCGGCGCCTGCAGGAAGAGGAGAGGGGCGGGCTGGACCCGGTGATCAGATATGAACAGGGCGTGCGGCAGGTCTTAGGTTGGCAAGAGGTAGAGGTTGCCCCGGACAAGCCGCCGATCGTGTTCAAAGATCACGGTGTCTACCTGATTACCGGTGGGCTGGGCGGGCTGGGGGTTCTATTTGCCAAAGAGATCCTCGAGCAGACCCGCGAGGCGCGGGTGGTATTGACGGGGCGCTCGGCCTTAAGCGCGGAAAAACAAGGCCGGTTAGAGGGATTGTCCGCGCAAGCTGGCCGGGTGAGCTACCGGCAAGTGGATCTGGGCGATCTGGATCAGGTTCAGCAACTGATTGCCGCCATAGAAGAGGAGTACGGACAGCTCAACGGCATTCTTCACAGTGCGGGGATGATTGCGGATGATTTCATTCTGAAAAAGGCCGGCGCCGAATTCAGCCAGGTGCTGGCGCCGAAAGTGACCGGCACGTACAACCTGGATCAGGCCAGCCAGGACGTGGAACTGGATTTCTTCGTGCTGTTTTCTTCCATCGCCGGTGCGATGGGGAATTTGGGGCAAGCCGATTACGCGACGGCGAATGGTTTTATGGACCAGTTTGCGGAGTATCGCAATGGACAGGTGGCGGCCCAGCAACGGCACGGACGCACGCGGTCGATCAACTGGCCGTGGTGGCAAGGCGGGGGGATGGGGATCGATCCGGCAACCCGGGAGCGGCTGCAACAAACTACGGGCATGCAGCCCATGCAGACGGCCACGGGCCTGGAAGCGTTCTATCGCAGTCTGGCGTTGCCCTACGACCAGATGCTGGTGGTGGAAGGTGATATAGGGCAGATTCGCTGCACCTTGCTTGCCGGCCGACCGATCCAGCCAGAACTTTCCCTTCGCCTGACCGCAGTGGAACAATCCGTTGCTAAAGAGACGGATGCTGTGGAGATAGACCCGGACAGTCTTGTAGAAAAAACCCAAGACTACTTGCGCAGACAGTGTTCGGAACTGTTAAAACTGCCGTTCCACAACATTGATCCGCAAGCCGCGTTGGAGACATACGGGATTGACTCGATCCTGGCGATGAAACTGACGAACCAGTTGGAGAAGACGTTTGGTTCGCTCTCCAAGACGTTGTTTTTCGAATACCAAACCATTCGTGAGTTAACCAAATACTTCATCCACACTCATAGGGCTCGATTAGGGACACTGTTTGCGGCGACGGACAATGGCAATCGCCAGACAAAACCTGTGGACACGCGGCCTGAAACGCGACTTCCCGCCCAAACCAAACCGAACGTGAGCCTGCGTTTTAGCCGTCTGCGGAGTGCTCCGCCCAGCGCGACCATGGAATCCGATCCGATCGCCATTATCGGATTGAGCGGTCGCTATCCCGAGGCGGTCAATATCGAGGCCTATTGGCACAATCTGCGCGAGGGTAAGGATTGCATCATGGAGGTGCCCAAGGAGCGCTGGGACTGGCAAGAATACTTTAGTGCTGATCGCAGTAAGAGCGGGCACCATTACAGCAAGTGGGGTGGCTTTATTGCCGGCGTCGACGAATTCGATCCGCTGTTTTTCAACATCTCACCCAAAGAAGCCAAATATATTGATCCCCAGGAGCGTTTATTTTTGCAACACGCGTGGATGGCGATCGAAGACGCGGGATACACCCGCGCGAGCCTGCAGGTGCCATGCGAGCAGGATCTGGCCGGCCAAATCGGTGTCTATGCTGGCGTGTGGTTAAGCGAATACCAGTTGTTTGGCGCCGAAGCCAGCGTGCGCGGCCAACGGGTGGGAATTGTCGGCAGCGTGGCCCACATTGCCAATCGCGTGTCGTATGTTCTCAATCTGCATGGACCCAGCATGACGCTGGATAGCATGTGTTCTTCTTCATTGACCGCCATTCATGTCGCCTGCCAGGATCTGAAACAGGGGCGAACCAGCCTGGCGATTGCCGGGGGCGTCAATGTCAGCATTCATCCCAATAAATACCTGGTGCTCAGTGCCGCGCAGGCCATCTCCAGTGACGGCCACTGTCGAAGCTTTGGCGAGGGCGGTGACGGGTATATTCCCGGAGAAGGGGTGGGGGTGGTCGTCCTGAAACGGCTCTCCGAGGCACAAAGGGACGGCGACCACATTTACGGGATCATTCGCGGCAGCGCCCTCAATCATGGCGGCAAGACCAATGGCTACACGGTCCCGAATCCACAGGCGCAAGCCAGTGCGATCAATCGGGCGCTGGCGGAAGCGAAGATCGAAGGGCGATATGTCAGCTACATCGAAACCCACGGGACGGGAACCAAGCTAGGGGACCCTATCGAAATCGCGGCGCTGAGCCAAGCGTTCCGGCAGTCTAGCCAGGAGACGGGATTTTGCCTGATCGGATCGGTGAAATCCAATATTGGCCATTGCGAATCGGCGGCAGGCATTGCGGGACTAACCAAAGTCCTGCTGCAAATGCAGTATCAGCAGATTGTGCCTTCGCTGCATTCGGGGCAGTTGAATCCGCATATTGATTTTGCCCAGAGTCCGTTTGTGGTGAATCAGGCGTTAGGACCCTGGGAGCCGCCGGTGATCGATGGGCAAAAGCTGCCCCGGATTGCAGGAATCTCGTCATTTGGTGCGGGGGGCTCGAATGCGCACATGATCGTGGAGGAGTACCAGCAGCCGGAGCCGCGGGCGATTGAGTTGGCGGAGGTGGTGATCCTGCTTTCGGCAAGGACGGCAGCGCAACTGCGGCAGAAAGCGGGTGAGCTGTTGGATTTTGTCCGGTCACGGCTGAGCACCCTCGATCTGGTGGCCATGGCGTATGTGCTACAGGTAGGTCGAGAGTCGATGGAGGAACGGCTGGGCTTCGTGGTGAGTTCGGTCGAACAAGTGGCGGAAAAGCTCGAAGCCTATGTGGCGGGCGAGCAACGGATCGAAGACGTGTATCAGGGACAGGTGAAACGCAACCACGAGGCGCTGTCGTTGTTCAGCAGCGATGTTGACCTGCAACAAACGATCGACAAGTGGATAGTAAACAAGAAGCTGTTCAAGCTGCTGGAGCTGTGGGTGAAGGGGCTGGAGGTGGATTGGAGCAAGCTGTACGGGGAAGTTAAGCCGCAGCGAATGAGTCTGCCGACGTATCCCTTTGCCAAAGAGCGCTATTGGATCGATACGGCGGCGGGCGGGGAAGTGGCTGCCCAAGGAGCCGCCATCGCGGTGCTTCATCCCTTGCTGCACAGCAACACTTCGGATCTGAGCGAACAACGCTATGCCTCAGTGTTTAAAGGAGACGAGTTCTTCCTCGCCGATTCTCGAGCTCCTGACGGTACCGTACTAAAAATCCTACCGGCGGTGGCTTATCTGGAAATGGCGCGTGCCGCTATTGATCTAGCATTACCTGTGCGGACGCAGTCGGCCATCTTAGAGCTTCGCAACACGCGTTGGACTCAGCCGATCGCTTTTGCCGAAAACAAGCAAATCCACCTAGCATTGTTGGCGGACGGCGATGACCAGATCGGCTACGAAATCTACAGCAAGCACAGCGAACAGGAAACCGTCCATTGCCAGGGTCGCGCACTCTTCAGTCACCAAGCTGCGCCGGCCGATCTGGACATCGCGCATCTCAAAGCGCGAATGCGGCTAGGACAGGTAGAACCAAACATCATCTACGCGTCCTGCGCCCGCATGGGCTTAGCCCATGGACCGGCGTTTCAAGCGGTTGTGGCTATCCACAAAGGCAGCAACGAACTATTGGCACACCTGCGCCTGCCGGGAGGCCTCTCAGGCAACGATGGAGATTATGTTCTTCACCCGAGCTTGATGGAAAGCGCCCTGCAGGCGGGTGTAGGACTGTTAGATGAAGATGTGGCCGGTGGAAGCCCGGGACTTTTGTCCGGAGAACCGTTGACATCTGGAACAGAAAGAGCTCTAGCCCCCGGCTCTTTTCCCAGCCTTGTGCCCCCTCAGAATTCCTCCCGGCCGCGATTGCTCTTTGCACTGGAATCGCTGCGCATCCTCTCCTCGTGCACCCAAGAGATGTTTGCTTGGGTACGCTACTCACCGGACGGTCAATCGCGCTCAGTCCTCAAGCTGGACATCGACCTGTGTGACCCAAGAGGCAATATTGCTGTTCAAATGCGAGGCGTAGAATGGCGCCAGCCACTGTTGGACCAGGTCGTGCAGTCCACACCTCCGGCCGCTCTTGCGATCCAAACAAAGGCCACCACCACACCATCGTTGGCTAAGGAGATCGCATTCACCGCGTGTTCACCAGTACTCATTCGAGTCAGCGGTGAGAAGCCGGCAGGTATCTCTCTGGCTGCGCCGGGCAGGTTGATTTCGGAATGACGGAATCTATCAAAAATAGGCGTGGGCTGCCTTCGCGGAGAGCGCCAATCACTCTCTCAACACTAGGAGCGTCCGCACATCAGATTGAAACACCTGCTGTACGCCTGTACGACAATGGAAACGGTATATTCTCGATTCGAATCACTCCCCCAACAAATCACAAGACAGCGTCGAAAGATGTCATTGGCCACTTGCTTCAGGCTTTGGATAGAGTGCAACAGGAGAAGTCGCTCAAGGTTCTCACGATCGATGGGGCCGAGCGTCTCCTGCGCGGCGAAAGGGAAGACTATAACGAAGCCGTCACGCGAAAACTGTTTGAGGCGATTGTCACCTTCCCTCGCCCTACGATCGCGGTTGTCCAGAGCGATGCGATCGGTGCAGGCTTCTTGTTTGCAGCTCTTTGCGACTTTATGGTGTGTAACGAGGATGTGAACTTCGCCTACACGATAACGCAGCGCCAATTTTACCCTACGCCTGCAGAAACCCTTCTGTTCAGTGAACGGTTCGGTGAAGCCCGAGCGCATGATTTCTTGTTCTTATCGCCGGCCTTAACCGGCAGACAATTGCGAGCGAAGGGATGGACTTGCCCCATAATCCCGGGAGCACAAGTCGAGCTCCATGCTCAAAAATTGGCCGCGGCAATGGCGACGAAATCCCAAGATGCGTTGCGATTGTTGAAACAGCATCTGGCGCGCCATTTAATTGGTTTGGTCCAAGGGTTGGCGCCGGTCGAAACCCAAGAACCTGACATCGAACACTCATTCAATGCCGCGAAAAAGATAGCGTCACCGGTAAAACACATCCATCTGGATGCCCCCGCAGCCAACGTTCTTCTCATCAAATTTGGTGATGTTAATAAGAAACCCGAAATAAACAACCTCATTGAGGATCTCGGCCATACTCTCGCTGAGGTCAGCCGAACCGGCTGCTACAAAGCCATCGTTCTCGCTAGTGCGTACCCCGAGTTTCTGCCGTCAACGGAGCAAGACGAGAAGGTTATCTCGGATTTTCAGAGGCTGATTGTCGAGTCTGAGATTCCCACCATCGCTGCTTTGGACGGAAATGCCAAAGGAAATGCCTGGGTCATCGCACAGTTGTGCGACGCCTGTGTCTACAGTGAAACGGGCACCTACTCCGCAGCCGCTGTCGGACAAAGCTCCGCGTTGGCGCGGACCGCAGCCGGCGTCTTCATGCATCGATTCGGAAGCTATGCAGGTACACAAGTCTTGCTGATGGGTGCTGACTATTCGGGTGTCGATCTACAGCGGCTCCTCGGAGCTTTGACCGTGGCGGAGCCAGACCGGGTTGTGTCCACGGCCATAAGAATGGCCGAATTCTGGACCAAGTTGCCGCGGACCGCGCTGTTTAGCTGGAAGAAAAATACCGCTAAAGCGTTAGAGAAGAAGATTCGCCAGTTGCCCGAAAAATGGGAATGGCAGGACGAAGCTCGCGAACCGCTGCTCGCTGTGCCCCGGCCCATTCCGCTTCGCTCCAAGGTCGTCACCGCAACCGCCCATCCAGAAGGTATCGTGGTTGCGAAAATCGAGGATCGGCAAGCCAAGAACATGTTTTCCGACGCCTTCATCGAGGGGATAATCGAAGTCTTTGCTCACATAGAGCAGAATCCCGCGTATAAGGTCGTGATCCTCACCGGCTACGATAGCTATTTTGCCTGCGGCGGCACTAAAGAAGGTTTATTGGCCATCCAGGAAGGCAAGGCCCTCTTTACCGACTTCAAGGTTTGCCAACTGCCGCTGGAGTGCAAGGTTCCGGTCATCGCGGCAATGCAGGGACACGGCATAGGCGCGGGTTTGTCGCTAGGAATGCTCGCTGATATTGTGCTGCTGAGCGAAGAAAGTAAATATGTCAGCCCGTTTATGAACTATGGATTTACTCCGGGTGCCGGTGCCACATGGATTCTGCCCGACAAGATTGGATATGACCTCGCCCGTGAGAGCCTGCTCACTGGGCAGCACTATGCGGGCAGCGAGTTGAGAGAAAGGGGAGTCTCCCTACCCGTGTTGCCAAGGGCCGACGTGTATCCAACGGCTATGGCCTTGGCCAAACAAATCGTCAGCCATCGCTCGAACGGCCTCAAACAAAAGCTGACGAGCCATGCTCGCCTTTTGCTGGAAGAAACCTATCGTCATGAGCTGGCCATGCATGAAAAGACCTTCGCGGGTCAGTCCGATACATTAGCGCTCATTGAGAATAACTTTCCTCAAGTGGTCGGCCTTCTCGCTGGCGTGCAATCTTCTGCCCCCGAGCCAGCAAACCCATGTTTCGATACGGATGTTCTCGCTACCATCAGTGCGACCCTCAAGGCTTTCCTAGCCAAAGAGCTGCATATGAGCGAGAGCGATATTGACGAGAACGAGCAATTCATCGATTTGGGCCTGGATTCGATCGGCGGCGTGACGTGGTTACATCGGATTAACGAGGAGTACCAGACTTCAATCGAAGTCACTAAGGTCTATAGCTACCCGACACTGACTCAGTTCAGCCGCTATGTAAAAGAACAAGCGCAAAAACACGGCACATTATCAACCCCAGGCGCGGCTCCTGAGCTCGACCGCTCGGCAGCTAGTAATGGAGCTTGGTCGCTGATCAAGATCGCGGACCAGCTCCAATCAGACAAGCTCACATCCTGGCGCAAGCAGAGGACATCGACCTCACGATTCATCAGCGCGCCTGCTTCCCGTGCCGGCTCGCAAGCCATTGCCGTCATCGGCATGGCCGGACAGTTCCCACAAGCCAAAACCCTGGAGGAGTTTTGGGAGAACATAGCGCAAGGTAAGAATTGCATCACCCAGGTCCCACCCCAGCGCTGGGACCTGAATGCCTACTATCAACCTGGCGAGGTTGTAGCCGGTAAGAGCAACAGCCAGTGGTTAGGAGCCTTGGAAGACTACGATCGCTTCGACCCGCTATTCTTCAATATTTCGCCTTCCGAAGCCGAAAGCATGGATCCGCAGCAGCGTTTGTTCTTACAAGCCTGCTGGCACGGTATCGAGGACGCCGGATACGATGCGCGCTCGTTATCGGAAAGTAAGTGTGGGGTCTTCGTGGGTTGCGCCAGCGGCTACTATCACCAGCTATCGCGAGAACACCAATTGAGTGCACAAGGATTTACCGGTGCTGCAATGTCGATTTTGGCTGCGCGCATCTCCTATTTTTTGAACTTGCAAGGCCCCTGCTTGTCTATCGATACGGCCTGCTCTTCCTCCTTAGTGGCCATCGCCCATGCCTGTGACAGTTTGATCTCTGGCGGCAGCGATCTCGCCTTGGCCGGAGGTGTCTACGTGATGGCGGGGCCTGAGCTGCACATCATGACCTCCCAAGCAGGCATGCTGTCGCCCCAAGGTCAATGCTTCACCTTCGATCAACGTGCCGACGGCTTTGTTCCCGGGGAAGGCGTGGGCGTGGTGATGTTGAAACGGCTGGCCGACGCGGAAAGAGATGGCGACATCATTCAAGCGGTGATCCAAGGATGGGGAGTGAATCAAGACGGCAAGACCAACGGCATCACTGCGCCCAACTCGGAATCGCAAACCCTGCTGGAGCAGGAGGTGTACGACAAATACGGGATCGATCCCGGCAGTATCCAACTGGTCGAAGCCCATGGAACGGGGACGAAATTAGGAGACCCGATCGAGGTGGAAGGGCTGAAGAAAGCCTTTGCCAAGTATACGCAAAACCAACAATACTGCGCCCTGGGTTCGGTCAAAAGCAATATCGGCCACTGCTTAGCGGCGGCGGGGATCGCCGGGGTGATCAAGCTGATCTTGGCCTTAAAACACAAACAACTGCCGCCTACCATCAACTTCGAGCAGCTCAACGAGCACATCGAGTTGAAACAGAGACCGTTTTACATCAACAGGAGCTTGCTGCCCTGGGAGCTGAAGGGAGGACAAAGACGGCAATCAGCGATCAGCTCCTTTGGGTTCAGCGGCACCAACGCCCACATGGTGATCGGAGAATATCAGCCGCCGGTGGAAGTGAAACCACCAGTATCTGTAGTGATGCAGGACGGCAAGATCATCATTCCCTTGTCGGCGAAGACGCCGGAACAACTCCAGCAAAAAGCTCGGGAGCTGTTAGCCTTCATCCGTAAAGAGAAGCCATCGATCGATCTGATCGAGATGGCCTACACCCTGCAGGTGGGCCGCGAACCGATGGAGGAACGGCTGGGCTTCTTGGTTAGCTCGGTCGAGCAATTGATTGAAAAACTCGACTCGCATATCAACGGCGAACGCGTGATCAAAGACGTATATCAAGGTCAGGCGAAGTGCGGCAAGGACAGCACCAGCATCATCAGCCAGGATGACGAAACAAAGCAAACCATTGTGGAGAAATGGCTAACGCACAAGAAGCTGTCCAAGCTGCTTGATCTGTGGGTTAAGGGCCTGCAGATGGATTGGAACAAATTCTACGGGGAGATCAAACCGCGCCGCACGAGCCTGCCCCTCTATCCGTTCGCCAAGGAGCGTTATTGGATCGATACAAGGGCGGATGGGCGCCTGGCCGCCATAGGCGTAGCTACCTCGGTGCTGCACCCCTTGCTGCACAGCAACACCTCGGATCTGAGCGAGCAACGCTATAGCTCTATATTTACAGGGGAGGAGTTTTTCTTAAACGATCATCGCGTACGAAGCGTTGGGGGCAGGGTAGGAAAAGTCTTGCCCGGAGTGGCGTATCTGGAAATGGCGCGGGCTGGGATCGAGCAGGCCTGGCCTGGGCGGCTGGAAGCAACGGTTTTGGAGTTGCGCAACACGCTGTGGGCGCAGCCGATCATCGTGGCCGAGAAGAAACAGGTCAGCCTGGCGTTGGTGGCGAACGACAACGAGGAGATCGAGTACGAGATTTACAGCCAGAAGGGGGGAGAGAGGATCGTCCATTGCCAAGGTCGCGCGGTCTGGAGTCGTGAAGCGGCGGCGGCTAAGCTGGATCTCGAGCAGCTGAAGGGAGAGATGAGGCGGGGCCGGGTAGAGCCGAGCCGGGTATACGCAGCGTTTACAGGAATGGGTCTGGCCTATGGACCGGCTTTTCAGGGAATGACCGCGCTTTATCGGGGAAGCAACCAGGTATTGGCGCAGGTTCGGCTGCCCAGAGCGGTAGAGGACACGTGGGGGGATTATGGGCTTCATCCGAGCTTGCTGGACAGCGCGCTGCAGGCGGCGGTGGGATTGATACAGGACGGATCGGAGCTTTTGAAGCAGACGCAACTTCCTTTTGCACTGGAGAAGCTGCGCATCCTATCGCCATGCCGGCGAGAGATGGCGGCCTGGGTGCGCTACTCAACGGGCAGTCAGCCAGGGGATAACGTCGTCAAGCTGGATATCGATCTGTGCGATGAGCAGGGGAATGTGTGTGTGCAGATGCAGGGATTTTCCTTGCGACTTTTGAAGCCAGAGGAAGGAACACCGATCCATCCCCAACAGGAAATCAAGTCCGGACTGCAATCATTTGTTCCAGTGTGGAATCTCGCCCGCCCCGAAGCTCTGAAGAAGACGATTCTTTCAGAATCGAAAACAGTACTGCTGTTGGGAGGCGAACCAACCCACTGGGAGTGGGTGCGGAAAACTCACACCAATGCCAGTCTATTGCCAATTCCCGCAGCATCAACCATCGACAACATTCAGGCAAAGCTCAAAGACTGCGCGTTCGACCATCTGCTGTGGATAGCGCCGGATGTGAGCGAAGGCGATGGTGGATTCAGGGAAGACGAAGTTCAAGTCATTGAGCACCAGGAGCGGGGAGTACTGGCCGTTTTTCGCATCATCAAAGCTCTACTGCGTCTGGGATACGGGGATAGGAAACTGCGTTGGACCCTCCTGACCGGCCAGACTCAGCGGGTGAAAAAAGGTGAGCAAATTCAGCCAACCCATGCCGCCATATTCGGGTTGATCGGCAGTCTGGCGAAAGAATATCCGCATTGGGAGCTGAGTTTGCTGGACCTGGATTGCCTGGAATCAGTGACGGCCCAGGAATGTCTGTCTATGGCCACGGATAAACGGGGCAACGGTCTGGCCTATCGCCAGGGGGAATGGTTCGATCAGGAGTTTGCCCACCTCGCAGAGCTGCCGCAGTCGCTGCCAATCCTCTACAGACAAGAAGGTGTTTACGTGGTGATCGGGGGGGCAGGTGGCCTGGGTGAAGTGTGGACTCGATTCATGATGGAACGCTACCAGGCGCAGGTGGTGTGGATCGGGCGCCGTCCTTACGACCGCGTGATAGAGGAGAAGATCAAGGCGTTGGCTGGGCTGGGTCCAGCGCCCCTGTACATTTCCGCCGACGCCACGAAGGTGGATGAGTTGGAGGAGGCCAGGGAAACCACCTTGAAGAGGTATTCCGCCATTCACGGAGTGGTCCATTCGGCCATCGTTCTGCAGGATCAGAGCCTGGCCGGCATGGAAGAACCGAAATTCCGAGCCAGCCTGTCCGCCAAAATTGATGTCAGCGTGAATATGAACAGAGTGTTCGGCAGGCAAGAGCTGGATTTTATGCTCTTCTTCTCCTCCATCATGTCTTTTATTAAATCTGCGGGGCAATCCAACTACGCCGCCGGCAGTACGTTCAAAGACAGCTTTGCCCAAAAGCTGCAGGGGGAGCGGGCCTATCCGGTCAAAATCATGAACTGGGGGTATTGGGGCAGCGTTGGCGTGGTGGCGGATAAATCCTACAGCAAGGCGATGGCGCAGTTGGGCGTGGGCTCCATCGAGCCGCATGAGGGCATGGGCTGCTTGCAGACATTTGTGGGTTGTGAGCTGGGGCAGATGGCCTTAATCAAGATGCTGGACGCGCAGACACTCGTCAGTTTCTCCGAGAGGCTGAGTTATTACCCCAAAGTTGGGGTGAGCGCGCCATGGCCGGCGCCCACAGACTCGCTGCAACAAGCTTGCCGAAAACAACTGGCGGCGGTGGAAAAGAGACTCCAAGACCCGGGGATGGATGCTTTGTTGGCGGAAATGCTGGCAGCCAGCCTGGTGTCACTAGGACTTTTCTGGCTCGGAGTCGGTCGCCTGGGCGAGCTGGGATTGGACCAGCAAGGTGCGCCATTTTATGAGCGCTGGCTCAGCTGCAGTATCGGCTACCTGCAAGAACGAAAGTTGCTGGGTCAGGACTTAACGGTCAGCCCTGGAGTGCGGGCGCTGGCAGATTTATGGCAGGAGTGGGAAGGGAAAAAATCAGATTGGGCGAGCAACCCCGATCGGCAAGCCCAGGTGGCCCTGTTGAAGGCATGTGTCACGGCCTTACCCGACATTTTGAGCGGGAAACGGCTGGCCACGGAGGTGATGTTTCCCGATTCATCGCTGCAGTTGGTGGAAGGCATTTACCAAGGTAACGCCCAGGACGACTATTTCAATGAAGTACTCGGACAGACGCTGTCGGCATGGATCGAGCAGAAGCGGAATGAAGAGAAAGAGCCTGGGATACGTATTCTGGAGATCGGGGCGGGTACCGGGGCTACGACGAAGAAGTTATTACCGCTGTGCACAAGGTTTGCCATCGCCGAGTACTGCTACACGGATGTTTCCAAGGCTTTTCTGATGTATGCCGAGGAGCATTATCAACCGCGATTGCCAGCCTTGACCACGGCCATTTTTGATGTATCCAAGCCGCTGGCAGGGCAATCGATAGCGGCGGATCATTACGACGTGGTGATTGCCACCAATGTATTACACGCGACAGCGAATATCCGCGAGACGTTGCGCAACGTCAAAGCCACGTTGAAGAACCAGGGGATAGTGCTGCTCAATGAAATCAGCAGCTGGTCTTTGTTTGCGCACTTGACCTTTGGCTTGCTGGAAGGATGGTGGTTGGCTGAAGATAGGAAACTGCGTTTGCCGGGGAGTCCGGGGCTGGCGCCGGAGAAGTGGCGGGAAGTTCTGGAGGAGGAGGGGTTTGCATCGATCTTTTTCCCGGCCGAGGCTGCGCACCAGTACGGGCAACAGATTATCGTCGCTAGCAGCGATGGCTGGGTGCGACAACCGCTCACCGCATCGCCGGCTGCAGTCAGGGAGCGCGAGCCATCGGTATCAACCCGCACCCTGCCGGCTATCGAGAGGATGGAACGTGGCGAGGGGGAGGAATCGCTGCGCGAAAAAAGTATTGCCTATTTTCAAAAATTAGTGGCGTCGACCTTGAAGATGCGGCCGGATCGGATCGAGGCGCATCGGCCCCTGGCCGAGTATGGGTTGGATTCGATTCTGGTCGGCCAGCTGACCTATCAGCTGCGCGAGGTATTTACCGATGTTACGGGGACTCTGTTCTTTGAGGTGCAGAGCATCGCCGGATTAGTTGATTATTTTTTGGAGAACAAGAAGGCGGAGCTGGTCGGGATGTTGTCAGAGATCGCTGGCGCCGCCGCTCAGCCGTTGCTCCCCGCCGCGTCGGAGCCAAGGACGACGGTGAGGCAAAGCCTGCGCCGCCCGAGAGGTTATTCGCGACCTTCAGCCGGTTCGATCGCTCAAGAGCCAAAAACATCGGCAGGAGCGCCCAGCCTGCAACCGGCTTTCTCAACGCCGCCAAATTCTCAGGCTGCGTCTGTCTTTGACGTTGCCATCGTCGGCTTGAGTGGCCGCTATCCTCAATCCAGGAATTTGAAGGAATTTTGGGCCAATCTAGCAAACGGTGTCAATTGCGTCAGGGAGATACCCCGGGACCGTTGGCACTGGGAAAAATATTATGACCCGGAGAAAGGCAAGCCGGGAAAAATCTATACCCAGTGGGGCGGTTTCATCGAAGGCATCGATCAATTCGATCCTTTGTTTTTCAGGATATCGCCGAAAGAAGCCAAACGCATGGATCCGCAGGAGCGGCTCTTTGTCGAGTCTTGCTACCATGCCATCGAAGATGCCGGCTATACCCTGGAGAATCTGGGAAAGCCGGACAAGATCGGGGTCTTCGTGGGGGTGATGAATGGCCGCTACACGCCCCAGCCGGCGCATTCTTCGATCGCCAACCGGGTTTCCTATCTTTTTAATTTCCAAGGTCCTTCCATGGCTGTGGACACGGCCTGCTCCTCGTCGTTGACGGCCATTCATGTGGCGCTGGAAAGCATGTATAGCGGGGAGAGCGCATGCGCGATTGCCGGCGGGGTCAACGTGATTATTGATCCGGTGCATTTTATGCAGCTGACGGAGATGACGATGTTGTCCAGCGGCAACCAGTGCAAAGCCTTCGGCGAGCAGGCTGATGGCATGGTGGATGCCGAGGGTATAGGCGCGGTGGTTCTAAAACCGTTACCGCAGGCGCAAGCGGATGGAGATCATATATATGGAGTCATCAAAGGCAGCGCCATCAATGCCGGGGGGCGGACCAATGGCTACACCGTGCCCAATCCCAAAGCGCAATCGCGGGTGGTATCGCTCGCTTTACAGCGGGCCCAGGTCAGCGCGGAAGACATAAGTTATGTCGAGGCGCACGGAACGGGTACGGCCCTGGGCGATCCCATTGAAATCGCCGGATTAACCCGCGCCTTCGAGAAAACGAGCGATAAGAAGCAATTTTGCTCGATCGGATCGTTGAAGTCGAATATCGGTCATTGTGAATCGGCGGCGGGTATTGCCGGATTGACGAAGGTGTTGCTGCAGATGAAGTACCAACAACTGGTGCCATCACTGCATGCCGATGTTCCGAACTCGGAAATCGATTTCGCAAAGACTCCGTTCAAAGTTCAGAAAAGTCTCGAGAAATGGCAGCGTCCGCAGCGGGAGATCAATAGGGTGGTCCAAGAGATACCGCGGATGGCCGGGGTATCGTCGTTCGGAGCAGGGGGATCGAATGCCCACGTGATCGTGCAGGAATATGTACCGCCTACAGAGTTGAGCCAGACTGCTGCCCCCGCGGAGAACACCAAGACCATCATCGTGCTCTCGGCGCGGAGCGCCGAGCAACTGAAACAAAAGGCCCGTGATCTGTTGGCCTTCATCCAGGAGGAACAACAATCGGCAATAGCGGGCAAAACGCTCGATCTGGCAGCCATGGCATATACGCTGCAGGTGGGGCGAGAGGCGATGGAAGAACGGCTGGCGATGGACGTGCGCTCAGCCGAGCAAGTGGTGGAAAAGCTGAAGGCTTATTTAGCCGGCGAGGCGGAGATCGAAGGCTTGTATCAAGGGCAGGTAAAGCCCAATAAGGAAGTGCTGTCGGTGTTCAGCAGCGATGCCGACCTGCAACAAACGGTGGAGAAATGGGTGGCCAACAGGAAATTTTCCAAGCTGCTGGACCTGTGGGTGAGGGGAGTGGAAGTGGATTGGAGCAAGCTGTACGGTGAGGTAAAGCCCCAACGCATGAGCTTGCCGCCGTATCCGTTTGCCCGAGAACGCTACTGGATCGATACGACGGCGGCCAAGCCGGCCGCGGGTAGCGGTGTGTCGCCCGCAGGCTTGACCGGGGCCGTGCTGCATCCTCTGCTGCACTCGAATACCTCGGATCTGAGCGAACAACGGTACAGCACGACGTTTACGGGAGATGAGTTCTTCCTGGCCGATCATCAGGTGGCGGCGAACGGCCACGGGAAGGTTAAGGTATTGCCTGGAATGGCGTATCTGGAGATGGCGCGGGCGGCGGTAGAAAAAGCCTGGCCAGCGCAACCAGGCTCAAGCATCCTGGAGCTGCACAATACGGTCTGGGCGCAGCCGATCATCGTAAACGGGAGCAAGCAAGTCAGCCTGGGGTTATGGGCAAACGAGCAGGATCGGCTCGACTACGAGATCTACAGCCAGGACGGTGACCAGGAAATCGTTCATTGCCAAGGTCGGGCACTGTGGAGTCGTGAGCCAGCGCCGGCGAGGCTGGATGTGGACCAGCTCAAGAGAGAGATGGGGCGGGGTCCGGTAGAGCCGAGTAGTGTCTACGCGGCGTGCACCGCGATGGGTTTTGTCTATGGGCCTTCACTCCAAGGAATCATCGCTCTGCATCGCGGGAGCAACCAGGTACTGGCTGAGCTACAGCCGCCGCAGGTGGTCGAGGACACGCGGGCAGACTATGTGCTTCATCCCAGTGTGATGGAGAGTGCGGTGCAGGCGTGTGTGGTGTTGATGGAAAGTGAACCTGACGGTTCCCAACATTCACGCTTGCCGTTTGCGCTGGAAAGGTTGCGCATCATCTCACCTTGCACACAAGAGATGTTGGCTTGGGTGCGCTATGCGGCGGGGAGTCAGGCAGGGGATAAGGTGGTTAAGCTGGATATCGATCTGTGTGATGAGCAGGGGAATATCAGTGCGCAGGTGCGAGGAGCAAGCTGGCAGCGGGCCGCCGAGGTCGAGCCGGTCATTAATATAGAGGCATCAGCGGCAGCCGAGGTGAAAAAAGAAATCATCTCACCGGCTCCGGTGCGCGAAGAAATCCCATTCCGAACATATCCGCCAACGACCCTTACTGAAGTGGAGCGAAAGAAGCCAAACGCTATTGCTTTAAGTGGGCCGGGCATACAGGTTTTTGACGAGTCGACCTTCCCGAAAAACAGGGCCCGGACCAGGGCTTCGATTACGCTCTCCGGCCCGGCCCACGGCGTGGCCGACACGGGGAGGGCGGCTGCTGCTGGGGTTTCATTTGTGAAGTTGTTCGACTGCGGAGACGGAGTGTTCTTGATCCAAATGGCCGGGTGGGGAACGAGCCATCGGCCAAGCAGGGAGATGATAGCCCAGCTGCTGCAGGCCCTGGAGCGGGTGCAACAGGAGGGGTCGGTGAAGGTAGTGCTACTCAGCCGCACGGAGGGTGGTTGGGGAAGAGGAGGAAGAGAGGAGTACAACGAGGCCGTAGCACAAGGGCTGTATCAGGCCATCGTGTCGTTCCCCTACCCTGTGATCGCGGTGGTGCAGGGAGATGCGGCGGGGGCAGGCTTCTTGTTGGCTGGGCTCAGCGACTTCATGGTTTTGAATGAAGAGGGGAAGTATGGATACACCGACGCGGAATCGCATTTATATCCCACCCTAGCAGAGACGAAGCTGTTCGACGAGCGTTTTGGGGCGGTGCAGGCGCAGGACTTTTTGTACATATCGAAGGATTTGACGGGCGGGGACCTGAGGAGGAAGGGCTGGACGTGCCCGATCGTGCCCAAGGAGCAAGTCGACAGCTACGCTGAGCAGTTGGCACGAAGCCTGGCGGCGAAACCGCAAGAAGCACTCCGCCTGTTGAAACAGCATCTGGCGCATCCTCTGGTCGAAGTGATCAAGGAACTGAAGAATGTCGAGATCGCAGGCCCCGAGACAGAGGGGAAGTCAGTCACAGTTGCCAAAGAGAAAGAGATTGTTACGCCGGCAGCCCACATCCATGTGGAAACGCCCACAGACAAAGTTGTCGTGGTCAAGTTCCGTGCCAGACAAACAGTAGGAGCCAGAGAGCTGGTTGCAGAGCTTGCTTCTATATTTGCCCGGGTTCAACAAGTGGGCAGCTACAAAGCCATCGTGCTGGTGAGCGAATCTGCAAACTTTTTTGCGGGAACAGAACAAGCCGTTGCCGAGGAAGACGTGCTGGCTTTTCAACAATTGGTTGAGGAGTCGGAAATCCCAGTGGTAGCTGCTTTGGCTGGGAATGCGAAAGGTAGTGGATGGCTGATGAGCCAATTTTGCGATGCCTGCGTGTACAGCCAAACCGGCGTGTACTCGTCAGATGGCATGGGGCCGAGCTCAAGCGTAGCGCAAAGGGCCGCAGTCCTGTTTGGCCATCGCTTGGGGAGCTGTGCGGGGAAGGAAGTCCTGCTGAGTGGAGCTGAATATTCGGGAGCGGAGCTCAAGCAGCGGGTCGGCGCGTTGCTGGCGGCGGAGCGGGAAGAAGTTCTGGCGAGAGCGTTAAGAGTGGCGGAGTTGTGGGCCAAACTGCCGCGAGCCACGCTAGCGAGTTGGAAGAAACACACGGCGACGACTCTGCAAGAGAAGACTCGCAGGCTGCCGGCGGCATCTGTGTGGGAAAAAGAAGAGGAAAGGAAAAACCAGACATCTGACCCAGTGCCGGCGGCGCCCACGCCCATTGCGTTGCAATCGAAGGTGATCACAGCCACTGCGCATCCGGAAGGGATAGTGGTAGTGAAGATGGAAGAGCGGCCGGCGAAGAACATGTTTTCCAAGGCGCTTCTGGAGGGGATCAGTGAAGTGTTCGCCCACATCGAGGAGACACCCGGCTATAAAGTAGTGGTTCTGACCGGCTACGACAGCTATTTTGCTTCGGGGGGAACCAAAGAAAGTTTGCTGGCGATTCAGGCCGGCACCGCCAAATTTACCGATAACAAGATCTTTGCAGCGGCGCTGGAGTGCAAGCTGCCGGTGATTGCGGCCATGCAGGGACACGGCATCGGGGCAGGCTGGGTGCTGGGGATGATGGCGGATGTAGTCCTGCTGAGTGCAGAGAGCCGCTATGTGAGTCCGTACATGAATTATGGATTCACGCCGGGAGCGGGAGCGACCTGGATTCTTGGCGAGAAACTAGGGCAGGACCTGGCGCGCGAGAGCCTGCTGACGGGGCAGCCGTATAGCGGAAGGGAGTTGAAGGAGAGAGGACTGCAGCTTTCCGTGGTGCCGCGGGCAGAGGTGTATGAAGCGGCGATGGCGAGGGCCAGGCAGATGGCGCGAGGTTCGCGTGAGCGCTTGCTGAGGCTCAAGCAACAGTGGCGGGGATATTTGCAGCAGGCGCTGGAAGAGACCTATGCGCTGGAACTGGCCATGCATGAGAAGACCTTTGTCGGCCAGGCCGAGACCCTGGCGCAGATTGAAAAGAACTTTTACCAGGACATCGAACCCCGGCCCGAGAGTGAATCGCGAACAGCCAGCCCAGAGCAGGTGCATATCGAAGCCGAGGACCAGTGGCTTGACAGCGATGTTCTGCGTGCGGTAACCGCGACGCTGAAAACGCTGCTGGCCAATCAGCTGCAGATGCAGGAGAGCGATATTGACGAGAACGTCCAGTTCGTCGATCTGGGATTGGATTCCATCACTGGCGTTATGTGGATCCGCAAGATCAACGAGAGGTATCACATCGCAATCAAAGCGACCAAGGTGTACAACTATCCGACCTTGAAGCAGTTGAGTCGCTATGTCAAGGAAGAAGCAGTGAAGCAGGGCCGGCTGGCGAGCCCGGGCGCAGCATCCGCGGAAAGAACATCGGTCGAGATCGCGCCGGCGACCAGAGCGGCAACCCGGCTGGAGACCAACAAGCTCACATCCTGGCGCAGCCGGCGGGCATGGCGATTTGCCAGCACTCCGGCTGCGCCCACCATCTCCGCAACTCCGTCATCTTCTCAAAGCCAAGCCATCGCGGTGATTGGCATGGCGGGCCAGTTTCCACAGGCTAAGAATCTGGAGGAGTTCTGGCAGAACCTGGCCCAGGGGAAGAACTGCATCACTCAGGTTCCACGGCAGCGCTGGGATGTGGATGTCTACTATCAGGCGGGCGAGGTTGTGGCCGGCAGGACTAACAGCCAGTGGGTAGGAGCGCTGGAAGAATACGATTGCTTTGATCCCCTGTTCTTCAACATCTCCCCGACGGAGGCCGAGAGCATGGATCCGCAGCAGCGCTTGTTCCTGCAGGCGTGCTGGCACAGCATCGAGCATGCGGGATACGATGCGCGGGTATTATCTGGGAGCAAATGCGGTGTGTTCGTGGGCTGTGCTACCGGGGATTATCACCAGTTGTCGCGCCAGCATCGATTGAGCGCGCAGGGTTTCACGGGGAGTGCGATGGCGATTCTGGCGGCCCGCATTTCCTACTTTTTGAACCTGCAAGGTCCCTGCATCTCCATCGATACGGCGTGCTCTTCATCGTTGGTGGCTCTGGCCCATGCTTGTGACAGTTTGATTTGTGGCAATAGTGATCTGGCCCTGGCCGGGGGCGTGTATGTGATGGCCGGGCCGGAGCTGCATATCATGACCTCCCAGGCCGGCATGCTCTCACCCGAAGGCAGGTGCTTCACCTTCGATCAGCGGGCCGACGGCATGGTTCCGGGAGAGGGTGTGGGTGTGGTGCTGTTGAAACGGCTGGCCGATGCGGAAAGAGATCAGGACTTGATTTACGGGGTGATAGAAGGATGGGGGGTCAATCAGGATGGCAAGACCAATGGCATTACCGCACCCAACCCGGAATCGCAAACACGGCTGGAGCAGGAGGTTTACGACAAATACGGGATCGATCCTGCCAGCATTCAGCTGATTGAAGCCCATGGTACGGCGACGAAGTTAGGGGACCCGATCGAGGTAGAGGGGCTGAAGAATGCGTTCAACAAGTATACGGAGAAGAAAGAGTACTGCGCCCTGGGATCGGTGAAGAGCAACATCGGTCATTGTGCGACGGCGGCGGGGATTGCGGGAGCAATCAAGGTGATCTTGGCACTGCGGCACAAACAACTGCCACCCACCATCAACTTCGAGCGGCTGAACGAGCATATCGAGCTGAAGGACAGCCCGTTTTACATCAACAGTCGATTGCAGGAGTGGAAGCTGAACGGGGGGGCGAGGCGGCAGGCGGCGATCAGCTCGTTTGGTTTCAGTGGCACCAATGCGCATATGGTGATCGGCGAATATCTGCCGCCGGCCGAAGCCCGACCAGGAGTGGTTACTCCAAACACCAAGATCCTGGTTCCGCTGTCTGCCAAAAAGCCGGAACAGCTGCAACAGAAGGCCTGGGATCTGCTGGACTTCATCCGCAAGGAGCCGGGGGTGGATCTGGAGGAGATGGCGTATACGCTGCAGGTGGGGCGAGGGGCGATGGAAGAGCGAGTGGGGTTCCTGGTGAGTTCGCTGGAGCAACTGGCGGAACAGCTCGAAGCGTATATCGAAGGCAAGAAGGAGATCAAAGACTTCTACCAAGGACAAGTGCAACGCAGCAAGGAGAATCTGAGCATCGCCGGACAAGATGATGAGATGAAAGAAGCCATCATGGGCAGATGGATCGCCCAAAATAGATTGTCGAAGCTCCTGGATTTGTGGGTGAAGGGTCTGGAGATGGATTGGAGCAGGCTGTATGGGGCGGTTAAACCGCAGCGCATCAGCCTTCCCTTGTATCCCTTTGCCAAGGAGCGTTATTGGATCGATACGCCGGCGGGCGGACAGGTGGCCGGCAGCGAGGCCAGCACTGCATTTCTGCATCCGTTGCTGCACAGTAACACCTCCGATCTGAGCGAGCAACGCTATAGCTCCACATTCACGGGGGAAGAATTTTTCCTGGCCGATCATCAAGTACGCATGCAGGGTGGCAGGCTAGCAAAGGTTCTGCCTGCGGTGGCGTATCTGGAGATGGCTCGGGCTGCAGTAGAACAAGCACTGCCATCCCAATCAGAATCAAGCATCCTGGAACTCCGCGATATAGTCTGGTTAGAACCGATTATTGTTGAGGATCGTAAACAAATCTCTATAGTCTTATTTGCCAATGATGACGGCACGATAGGTTATAACATCTATAGTATAGAGAGTGAGCAGCGAATTACTCACTGCGAAGGTCAGGCTGCATTCATCTTTCCACCCAAACCTGCCAACATGGATATTGAACAACTCAAGAGGCAGACGCAAGAGGCTAGATTAGAATCATCCATCATTTATCCAATGCTTGCTGAGATTGGCCTCCGCTACGGCCCCGCTCACCAGGGAATAGCAGCTATTTATTTGGGTGAGAAACAAGTGCTCGCGCAGCTGCGTTTACCAACGGTTGTTGAGTCAAGCCAGCATAAATATGTGTTACATCCGAGTTTGATGGACAGCGCTTTACAAGCCTCAATCGGTTTACTTCGTGACCGCATCCCCAACAGACCGTCACTACCGTTTGTTCTGGATTCGCTACGCATCATATCTCACTGCCCAACGGAGGTGCTTGGTTGGGTGCGATACGCGCAAAGAGGCAGCCCTGAAGATACGACCATGAAGTTGGATATTGATATCTGTGATCAACAAGGAAATGTGTGCGTACAAATACGAGGTTTTACTTCTAGAGCCTTGGATGATAGGGTAAAAGCTATCCAAGAGCCGGCCGTTCCAATCTTTGATGGGGAAAATCCTATAGTAGACGACTCACTCTTTGACAGTGCTTTTTATCAGAAGCTGATCGTGGATATTGCGAACCATGAAGTTTCTGTGGATGAAGCATTGGAATTAGGATAGAGACTATCCGCAAGTATTAAGCGTAAGTGACATATCTTCCTGCTCTATAATCAACCATTCAGATTATGTCATTTGTTGATAAAAGCAGAAACATCGATCCCCAGGCCCTTGGCCATCGGGAGTTCAGGTACGACTACGGCGTGAGATATGCGTACACGGTCGGTGCGATGTACAAAGCCATCGCGTCCGAAGCTTTGGTAGTCGCTTTGGGCAAGGCAGGTTTGATTGGCTACTTCGGTACAGGCGGGTTGACGCTTTCAAGAATTGACGGGGCCCTCAGAACGATTAAGGCCCAATTAACTAATGATCAGCCGTTTGGCATGAATCTGCTCCACAACATCATTCAACCGGATGTGGAGGAGCAGACAGTCGATCTCTTCCTCTCGCACGGCGTCCGCTTTGTGGAAGCTGCCAGCTACATGCAGGTTGCGGCAAGCGTTGTGCGTTACCGCCTTCATGGTTTGAGCCGTGGCCCTGGGGATACCATAACTACTCCGCGCCTTGTACTCGCGAAGGTGTCACGTCCGGAGGTTGCCCGTGGTTTCATGAGTCCGGCGCCCGAAACGATCGTCAGAGAATTGGTTGCTACAGGACGTCTTACACCACAAGAAGCCGAGTTGGGGCGTTGCATTCCTGTTGCCGGAGATATCTGCGTCGAAGCTGACTCGGGTGGGCACACCGACCAGGGAGCAGCCTATGCGCTGATGCCTGCCATGCTGCATCTACGGGATGAAATGATGTCCCGATATTCATACCGAAAGCGAATTCGGGTGGGTGCGGCTGGTGGCATCGGCAGTCCGGAGGCTGCGGCTGCAGCCTTCATTATGGGAGCCGATTTCATCACCACCGGCTCAGTCAACCAATGCACTGTCGAAGCCGGTACCAGCGAAAGCGTAAAAAACATGTTGCAGGATATCAACGTTCAGGATACGGCCTACGCTCCAGCGGGAGACATGTTCGAACTCGGAGCCAAAGTTCAGGTCCTCAGAAAAGGTGTATTCTTTCCAGGCCGGGCGAACAAATTGCATGAACTCTATATGAGACACAATTCTTTGGACGAAATCGATACCCAGACCAGGAAGCAGATTGAAGAGAAGTATTTCAAGCGTTCATTTGAAGATGTGTGGATTGAAACCAGGAACTATTACTCCCGTATCAATCCGGATTTTGGGCAGTCAGAGCTATCACCAAAAGAAAAAATGGCCCTCGTTTTTAAATGGTATTTCGTTCATACCTCACGCCTTGCCTTGCGTGGAGTGGAGGAAGAGAAAGTGAATTACCAAGTGCATTGTGGTCCAGCGCTCGGTGCATTTAATCAATGGGTGAAAGGAACACCGCTTGAGTTGTGGCGCAATCGTCATGTCAGTGATATTGGCGAGCGTATTATGAAAGGCGCTGCCACAGTATTGACCCAACGCTATGCAGAAATGATTGCAAACGAAACGCAGCTCACCGCATTTATGGCTGGAGTATAGCCACTCGGCAAAGATGTTTACGTCGAGGGTCGGTTAATCGGTCTGCTTTGGAGCTGTTCCAGCAAAAGTCCGCCCAGCTGGAATCTTAGAATCGACCGGTCCTGATGGCTATAACCGTTACATTAAAAAACATGTGCAATTTTTACGGGGCCGACAATGGCTTCACATTTTATTTGAATCTCATTGTCGACTTGTGTTCGTTCGTGTCATCGCTGAAGTAAATTTATGTCGAAGTGAATTGAGCTTATATTTGTGAATGCCGCCTGTTGTCTAGGCGCCCGCGTGTGATACCCCCAAATCCAAAGCTGTACAAAGTCACTGTAATCCGGCTAGCCCACGATATCTACAGCAAGAAAGTAAAACATCCTACTTTGCCGAAAGCCTTTGTGAGACAGGTAAGGGTGCAACCGCCCGGTGTCGACCAGAGCGCATAAAAGTCAGTAAACATCGTGAAAACTGCTGTCGCCAACAAATTGAGCCAGGTGTGATGGAGATGAAAGAAGAGCTAAGGCAAATATACTCTGCCTTGTTTAACGGCAGACTCGCACAAAAGGAAGCTCTGGACAGAATCAGGGCTATAAAAGTGCAGGAGCATAGGAAGGGAATTGGCGTCTTGTTACTCACCTCAGGGTGGCAAGCCAGCGGCAGTGAAGTCTCCGCAGGGACTTGTAGCTTCGACTACGCGGAACATCACGTTATTCTTTGTGAGTTGTCAAAGATCAGCGCCCGCAAATTAGGATCTTTGCTTCCGCAAGCCCAATGCCTGACGCTTGATGCAAGTGAACAGAAGAATATTGCACAACGTTATGGCGAGTATGCTCTAACGTGCTTTGAACGGGTACGAACCATCCTCCGGGACAGGCCCACCGGGAAAGTGCTCGTCCAGATCGTTGTTGCCGGTTATGAGGAACAGGCCCTATTTGCTGGTTTATCGGGATTGCTGAAGACAGCGTCATTGGAAAATCCACGGTTCGTAGGTCAAGTGATTCTTGTTCCGAAGATCACGAGTGAGGAACTGGGTTGGCGTCTGCACCGAGAGAAAGCCGGTGGGTCGGACCCGCTGATTAGATATGAACAAGGTGTGCGTCAGGTTTTCAGTTGGAAAGAACTACCGACAGATCCGCGGCCACCATCGGTCGCGTTCAGGGAAGAAGGCGTCTACCTGATTACAGGTGGACTTGGCGCGCTGGGTTTTCTTTTTACCAAAGAAATTCTTGCTCGCACCCGACACGCGCGGATAGTGTTGACAGGGCGCTCGGCCTCGAATGCAGAAAAACAAGCGTTGCTAGCTGGATTGTTTGCGCAACCTGACCGGGTCAGCTATCGGCCATTGGATCTCGGCAATCTGGATCAAGTTCAGCAACTCATAGCCGCGATCAAAGAGGAGTATGGACAACTAAACGGCATCCTGCACCTTGCCGGAATGATTGCGGATAACTTTATTCTGAAAAAGAGCAACTCCGAATTCGGTCGAGTGCTGGCCCCGAAAGTGGAAGGCACATACAACCTGGACCAGGCGAGCCAGGACGTCGAACTGGATTTCTTTACCATGTTCTCTTCAGTCGCCGGAGCGATGGGAAATGTGGGTCAAGCCGATTACGCGACCGCAAATGGTTTTATGGACGGGTTTGCGGCGTATCGGAATGGACTAGTGACAGCCAAACAGCGACACGGGCGCACACGGGCGATCAACTGGCCCCTGTGGCAAGCTGGCGGGATAAGACTAGATGCGGCGAGGCAGGAACTGCTGGAACAAGCCACAGGCGTACGACCCATGCAAACGGCCGCGGGCATCGAAGCCTTTTATCGCAGTCTGGCATTGCCTAATGACCAGATTCTGGTTTTGGAAGGTGATCTCCCGCAGATACGTCGCGTTCTTCTTGCCCGTTGGACCAGCCAACCTAAACTTGCTCCTCTCTTGGCTGCAGAAGAACGGTCTTTAGGTTCAGAGGCAGCTGCCACCCGAATAGACTCTGAGGCACGCGCAGAAAAAACCCAAGACTACTTGCGCCGACAGTGTTCGGAACTGTTAAAACTGCCGGCCCACAACATTGATCCGCAGGCCGCGTTGGAGACATACGGGATTGACTCGATCCTGGCAGTCAAGCTGACGAACCAGTTGGAAAAGACGTTTGGTCCGCTCGCCAAGACGTTGTTTTTCGAATATCAAACCATTCACGAGTTGAGCAAATACTTTACTCGTTCTCATGCGGGTCGACTAGCCACACTGTTTGCAACGAATACTGATGGCAACAGTGATGTCCAAGCAAAAGGTGTTGAGCCGAGAATGGAGGCTCGGTTTCATGCCAAGGCCAAGTTGAACTCGAGCAAACGGTTCAGCCAGCGCACTGGTGTCCCTGCCAACCCGACTACAGAATCCGATCCGATCGCCATTATCGGATTGAGCGGCCGGTATCCCGAAGCGGCCAATATCGAGGCCTATTGGCACAATCTGCGCGAAGGCAAAGATTGCATCATGGAAGTTCCCAAAGAGCGCTGGGACTGGCGGGAATACTTCAGTGAAGATCGGACCAAGAGCGGGCACCATTACAGCAAGTGGGGTGGCTTCATTGCCGGAGTCGATGAATTCGATCCGCTGTTCTTTAACATCTCACCGAAAGAAGCCAAATACATAGACCCGCAGGAGCGCTTGTTTTTGCAGCATGCCTGGATGGCAGTTGAAGACGCAGGATATACCCGGACAAGCCTGCGGGTGCCGTGTACCGAAGATCTGGGGGGGCAAGTCGGTGTGTATGCCGGCTTAATGTATAGCGAATACCAGCTATTTGGCGCGGAAGCCAGTGTGCAGGGCAAACGCCTGGGGATTGCCGGCAGCTTCGCCAGCATTGCCAATCGCGTGTCATACACCCTCAACCTGCATGGTCCCAGCATGACGCTGGATAGCATGTGTTCTTCTTCTTTAACTGCCATCCATGTCGCCTGTCAGGATCTGAAACTCGGCCGAACCAGCATGGCGATTGCTGGCGGGGTCAACGTCAGCATTCATCCCAATAAATACCTGGTACTCAGCGCCGGGCAATTCATCTCCAGCGACGGCCACTGCCAAAGTTTTGGCGAGGGCGGTGACGGATATATTGCCGGAGAAGGGGTGGGGGTGGTCGTGCTGAAACGACTCTCGGAGGCGAAAAGAGATGGCGACCACATCTACGGCATCATTCGCGGCAGCGCCCTGAATCATGGTGGCAAGACCAATGGCTACACGGTTCCGAACCCGCAGGCGCAGGCCAGTGTGATTCGCCGGGCCCTGGCAGAATCGAAAACGGATGCGCGCCACATCAGCTATATCGAGGCCCATGGTACCGGCACCAAACTGGGCGATCCCATCGAAATTGCGGCATTGAGTCAGGCCTTTCAACACGACACGCAAGACACAGAATTTTGCCGGATCGGATCGGTGAAGAGCAATATCGGGCATTGCGAGTCGGCGTCGGGGATAGCGGGGCTGACCAAAGTGCTGTTGCAGATGCAGCATCAGCAGATTGTGCCTTCGCTGCATTCGGAGCAGTTGAATCCGCATATTGATTTTGCCCAGAGTCCGTTTGTGGTGAATCAGGCGTTGCGACCCTGGGAGCCGCCGGTGATCGATGGGCAGAAGCTGCCCCGGATTGCGGGAATCTCGTCATTTGGTGCGGGGGGCTCGAATGCGCACATGATCGTGGAGGAGTACGAGGCGCCAGTGCAGCCGCAGGTGGCATTGGAGAAGGTGGCATTGGAGAAGGTGGTGATCCTGCTGTCGGCGAGAACGGGGGAGCAACTGCGGCAGAAGGGGCGGGATCTGTTGGAGTTCATCCAGGAGGAGGCAGAAGGGGCGGTCCGAGGGTTGGGCAAAAGCATCGATGTCGAGTCTCTGGCCTACACGCTGCAAGTGGGAAGAGAGGCGATGCAGGAACGAGTGGGGATGGTGGTGAGTTCGGTGGAAGAGTTGCGGGGAAAGCTGCAAGCGTATATAGGGGGCGAGCAAGGGATCGAAGACTTCTATGCAGGACAGGTAAAACGCGACCAAGAAAGCTTGTCGTTATTCAGCAGCGATGCCGACCTACAGCAAACGGTGGAGAAATGGATCGGGAAGGGGAAATACTCCAAGCTGCTGGAGTTGTGGGTGAAGGGGCTGGAGGTGGATTGGAGCAAGCTGTACGGAGAGACCAGGCCGCAGCGCATCAGCCTGCCCACGTATCCGTTCGCCAGAGAGCGCTACTGGATCGATATCGATAGGAAGATGGGAGCACAGGTGGCTGGCAGCGGCGTTGTCGTACCGGTGCTGCATCCCCTGCTGCACAGCAATACGTCCGATCTGAGCCAGCACAGCTACAGCGCAACCTTTAACGGAGAAGAGTCTTTCCTGAAAGAGCATCCAGTAGATGGCGGAAGGATGCTGCTGCCGGCGGTCTATCTGGAGATGGCGCGCGCCGCGGTAGAGAGAGCTGCGCCTGGTACGGCAGGAGCGCTATTAGAGTTGCGGGATGTAGTTTGGGGCGAGGCGGCGATGGTGGCGGGCAAGAAGCAAGTCAACATCGCCCTGTGGATGACTGTTCAGGATCAGATCGACTACGAGATTTACAGCCAGGGCAGCCACGAAGAGATCGTTCATTGCCAAGGCCATGTGGTGTGGAGCGGTCAAACGGCGTCCTCGAATCTTGATCTGGCGCAACTCAAGGCGAGCGGTGAAACCCTGGCGCGGCTGCAGTTGCCGAAGGGTGCGGAGAACACGTTAGGAGAGTATGTCCTGCATCCGAGTTTGCTGGAAGGGGCGCTGCAGGCAGCGGTCGGACTATTGGATAGCGAACAGGCGCGATTGCCGTTGGGACTGGAGATGTTGCGCATCGTCCGGCCATGCACGTCAGAGCTCTATGCCTGGGTGCGTTACGCCCCAGGCAGCCAACCGAGGGACGGGGCGGTCAAGCTGGACATCGATCTGTGTGACGAACAGGGAAGTATCCGGGCGCAGATGCGGGGGCTCAGTTGGCTGGAGACTGGCGAACGGGTGGTGCAAGAGGCGGCATTGCCAGCGAGTAAGGAGGTGCCCCGTGTGGTGAGGGCGCGGAAAGAGATCGAATTGAGTGCGCGCCAACAAACAGCTTCTAGCCCCGTGGAGCAAAAAAAGCCGACGAGGATTACGTTAGGCGTACCTAGCGCAGTGGCTATGCTGGCGAAGGCGCCTTCGGAAAGCCTTTCTGCGGGAAGGGCGCCAGTCACGCTATCCGGCACCTTAGTGAGATGGCCTCGAGCCGGTAGGACCGTTGTCGATCCTGCGGTGCGACTGTTCGATTGCGGAGGGGGTATCTTCTCGATCGAAGTCGACGGTGAGCGTTTAACCCAGGAGAGGATTGCCGGGTTGCTGGCGGCGCTGGAGAGAGTGCAAGAGGAGGCGGCGATCAAGGTACTGCTGCTGCGTGGCATCGCGGGTGGTTGGTGGCGAGGAGGAAGAGAGGAGTACAACCAGGCGATCGGACAAGGGTTGTATGCGGCGCTGGTGTCGTTTCCCTATCCTGTGATCGCGGTTTTGGCGGACGATGCGATCGGCGCCGGGTTCCTGTTGGCGGCACTGTGCGATTTCATGGTTTTGAACGAAGAGGCGGCGTATGGCTACACCGATGCGCAAAAGGGTGTTTACCCGACGGTTGCTGAAGCAGTGCTATTTGGGGAGCGATTCGGAGAGGTTCTAGCCCAGGACTTTTTGTATGTGTCTAAGACTGCGAGGGGCAAGCAGCTGCGGGAGAGAGGATGGACGTGCCCGATCGTGCCGGCAGGAGAAGTGGAAGCCGTCGCAGAAGAGTTGGCGGCGGAGCTGGCGGGGAAATCGCAACTGGCTTTGGGATCGTTGAAGCCTCATCTGATGCGCCACCTGGCGGGTTGGGCAAGGGAACTGAAGGTGGTCGAGACCGCGGCCACGAAGGGAGATCGGCCGGATAGGGCTGGTGCAGAGCGTCGCTTCCTAGACGCGCCTATCCAGGCGGAGAGCACGGCGGACGGGGTCTTGCTTATCCAGTTGGGCAGCGAGGCGGGAAGCCAAGAATTGGTTGCGGAACTTAGGCAGGCTGCTGCCACGGTTGCCGAGAGTGCCAGCTACCGGGCCATCGTGCTGGCCAGCACTGGTGGGGACTTTCTCGGGGGAATGGAAGCAGGTCTTGCCGAAGAGGCGCTGGGCCAATTCGAACAGCTGATTTTGGAAGCGGAGATTCCGGTAGTGGGGGCTTTAGCAGGGAATGCGAGGGGCGCCGGGTTGCTGCTCAGCCAGTACTGCGATGTGTGTGTGTATAACGCCAGGGGGATGTACTCCGCGACCGGGCTTGGGCCAAGCCCCTTGCTGGCGCAAAGGGCAGCCGCACTGTTTGCGCAGCGCTGGGGAAACAGCGTCGGCAGGCTAATCCTGCTGAGCGGGGCGGAGTACTCGGGGGCGGAATTACAGCAATGGGTCGGGCCGTTGCTGGTGGCGGAGAGCGCGCAGGTATTGGCAACGGCGCTGCGAGTGGCGGAGTCGTGGGCCGAGCTGCCGCGGGCTACGCTAGCGGCTTGGAAGAAACACAGCGCGTCGCGCCTGGTGGAGAAAATGCGCAAGCTGGGCAGTCTGTCGACTAGCGAGATGAAGGGGGAAACCGCAGAGCTGCCAGTGGCGGTGCCGATGGCCATTGCGTTGGAATCGAAAGTGGTGACTGCCACCGCGCATCCGGAAGGGATTGTCGTTGTGAAGATGGAAGACCGGGAAGCGAAGAACATGTTTTCCGAGAATTTGATCGCCGGGGTCATAGAGGTCTTTCGGCACATCGAGGAAACGCCGGGATACAAGGTTGTGGTCCTAACCGGCTATGAGAACTATTTCGCTTGCGGGGGGACGAAAGAGAATTTGTTGGCGATTCAAGCGGGGAAGGCGCGATTTACGGATAGCAAGATCTTTGAAGCGGCGCTGGAGTGCTCGCTGCCTGTGATTGCAGCCATGCAGGGACACGGCATAGGGGCGGGGTTGTGCCTTGGAATGCTCGCGGATGTGGTGTTGCTAAGTGAAGAGAGCCGGTATGTCAGTCCGTACATGAACTATGGCTTCACGCCGGGAGCAGGCGCGACCTACATTCTGGCGAAGAGGTTGGGGCAGGACTTGGCGAGAGAGAGCCTGCTGACGGGGCGAGGCTATGGCGGGCGGGAGTTACATGGGCGGGGAGTGAAGCTTGGGACGCGGCCTCGGGCGGAGGTGAACGAGGCGGCGCTGGCGCTGGCGCGGCAAATGGCGCAGGCATCATCGCGGAGCCGGTTGCTAGGGCTCAAACGGCAGTGGCGGGAGGAAGTTCAGCCCCAGTTGGATGAGACCTACAGCTGGGAACTGGCCATGCATGAAAAGACATTTGTGGGCCGTGCGGACACGCGGGCCGAGATAGAAAAGAGCTTTTACCCGGTAATGGAAGCCCTACCGGTCGGGGCGCAGCCCGCGCCGATGGAATCACTCAGCCCGCCGGCTGAGGGCGATGTGCTGGCGGGGATTACCGCGAGCCTCAAGACACTCTTGGCTAATGAACTGCAGTTGGCAGAGAGCGAGATCGATGAGCAGGTACAGTTCGTTGATCTAGGACTAGATTCGATCACCGGAGTGAGCTGGGTACGCAAAATCAATGAGAGGTATCAAACGAAAATCGAAGCGACCAAGGTCTACAGCCACCCCACGCTGAGCCAGCTCAGTCGTTATGTTAAGGAAGAGGCAGAAAAACGGGGAACGCCGTCCAGCCAAGTGGGGATCCTGTCGGCAGCGAGGCCGGCGCCATCGGAGAAGAGTACGTCGTCGGAAGGGCCGCAACCTAAGATCGCGAAGCTTGCGAAAGAGAAGCTGAAGTCATGGCGCAATCGCGGGGTATTGCGATTGAGCAGCGCGCCTCCGGCATCGTCCGGACAGCCGGCAGGATGTTCACCGCAGCCCATCGCGGTGATTGGCATGGCTGGGCAATTTCCGCAGGCCAGGAACCTGGAGGAGTTTTGGCAGAATCTGGCGCAAGGCAGGAGTTGCATCAGCCCGGTGCCGGCCGATCGCTGGGATGTGAAGACCTACTATCAGGCGGGGAAGGCGTTGCCCGGGAAGAGCAACAGCCAGTGGATGGGGGCGCTGGAAGATTACGATCGCTTCGACCCGTTGTTTTTCAACATCTCGCCAACGGAAGCCGAGAGCATGGATCCGCAGCAGCGTTTGTTCCTCGAAGCCTGCTGGCACAGCATCGAAGACGCCGGATACGATGCGCGAGTATTGTCGGGAAGCAAATGCGGCGTCTTTGTTGGATGTACCGGTGGACAATATCAGCAGTTGTCGCGACCACATCAATTAAGCGCTCACGACTTCACGGGGAACGCTACGTCGATTTTGGCGGCGCGCATATCATACTTTTTAAACCTGCAAGGTCCTTGTGTGGCGATCGATACAGCCTGCTCGTCATCGTTGGTGGCCATCGCCCATGCCTGTGACAGTTTGACCTGGGGCAGCAGTGATCTGGTCTTGGCCGGGGGTGTGTGTGTGATGGCCGGGCCTGAGCTGCATATCATGACGTCGCAAGCCGGCATGCTCTCGCCCGAGGGCATATGTTTCACCTTCGATCAACGAGCCGATGGCTTTGTCCCCGGAGAAGGCGTGGGTGTGGTGCTGTTGAAGAGGCTGGCGGAGGCCGAACGAGATCGAGACATGATTTACGGCGTGATCGAGGGATGGGGTGTGAATCAGGACGGCAAGACCAACGGCATCACTGCGCCCAACCCGGAATCGCAAACGCGCCTGGAGCAGGAAGTTTACGAGAAATACGGGATCGATCCGGCGAATATCCAACTGATCGAAGCCCACGGTACCGGGACGAAACTTGGGGATCCGATCGAGGTGGAAGGTCTGAAAAAGGCCTTTCAAAAGTATACCCAGAAGAGGGAGTACTGCGCGCTGGGCTCGGTGAAGAGCAACATCGGACACTGCGCGACGGCGGCGGGGATAGCGGGGCTGATCAAGCTGGTGTTGGCGCTGCAGCACAAGCAACTACCGCCCACCATCAACTTCGAGCGGCTGAATGAGCATATCGATTTACAAGGGAGTCCGTTCTACGTGAACCGGGAATTGCAGGAGTGGGAGGTGAGGGGAGCAGAGAGACGGCAGGCTGCAGTCAGTTCGTTTGGCTTCAGCGGCACCAATGCGCATCTAGTGATTGGTCAATATCTGCCACCGGCCGAAGTCCAACCCCCGGTCAGGGTGGTTACCCAAAACACGAAGGTCATCCCCCTGTCGGCCAGAAAGACCGAACAACTTAAGCAGAAGGCGGGTGATCTTTTGGCGTTCATTCGCAAAGAGGCGCAATCCATTGATCTGATGGAGATGGCCTATACGCTGCAAGTGGGCCGGGAAACTATGGAAGAACGTATTGGTTTTGTGGTGAGCTCGGTCGAGCAATTGGCTAAACAACTCCAGGCTTATATTGAGGGCCAGCCGGAGATCAAAGACTTCTATCAGGGACAAGGAAAACGCAGCAAGGAGAGCATCAGCATCCTCAGCCAGGACGATGAGATCAGGGCAACGATTATGGACAAGTTGATTGCGGGCAAGAAGTTGTCCAGGTTGCTGGAGCTGTGGGTCAAGGGCGTGGATCTGGATTGGAACAAGCTGTACGGCGAGATTAAGCCCCGGCGCATGAGACTGCCGGCCTATCCCTTTGCCAAAGAGCGGTATTGGATCGAAACGGCGGAGAATGGACAGGTGACCGGCAGTGCAAGCGCGTCGCATGTGCTAAGCCAGGAGATCAACGCAACTGCCACACAGGACCAGGCAATTGGCGTTCTGTTGGCCAGACCACTCTGGCGAGCTAGCAGCATTGAGGCTTTCACTGGCGCAAGCGCAGTCGTCTTCACAGAACACCACGTAATTGTGTGCGAGCTGTTGCAGGTCAACGTCGAGAACTTGGAGTATTTGCTTCCGCACAGCCGATGCCTGTCGCTGCAGGCAGGGAAAGAAAAGAATATCGCGCAACGATACAACGAGTATGCGCTGACGTGCTTTGACTCGATTCAGACCATTCTTCGCGGCAAGCCAAAAGGCAGAGTTCTGGTGCAACTGCTTATTGCCAATCATCATCAGCAGGCTCTGTTGGCCGGTCTGTCGGGATTGCTGAAGACAGCGGCGCTGGAGAATCCACAGCTGACGGGGCAACTCCTACTAGTTGAGCCGGACACCACGACCGAGGAGTTGGCCGAGAAACTGCAGGCAGAGAAGAGTGGCGGGACTGAGAGGCTGCTCCAAGACCCGCTGATCCGGTATGCCGGCGATGTGCGCGAAATCCTGCGCTGGGAAGAGATTACGGTTGAGCCGCAAGAGTTCCCGATCCCCTTCAAAGATGACGGCGTGTACCTGATTACTGGCGGCCTGGGCGGTCTGGGGCTTCTGTTTGCAGAACAAATCCTGCTGCAGACGCACGCAGCACGGGTGGTATTGACCGGACGCTCGACTCTAAGTCAAGAAAAACGAGCCCGCTTAGATGGATTGCCGGCGCAACCCGGTCGGGTAAACTATAGACAAGTGGATCTCGGTGATCTGACTCAAGTTGAGCGACTGATCGCCGCCATCAAAGACGAGCACGGACAGCTCAACGGCATTCTGCACAGCGCTGGAATTCTTGCGGACAACGTCATATTGAAGAAGACCAGCGTCGAGTTCAGTGCAGTGCTCGCGCCTAAGGTGACGGGCACCTACAACCTGGACCAGGCCAGCCAAGCAGTGGAACTGGATTTCTTCGTGCTGTTTTCTTCAGTCGCTGGAGCAATGGGGAACCCGCATACAGCCGATTACGCAGCTGCTAATGCGTTCATGGATCAGTTTGCAGCGTATCGCAACAGACAGGTAGCGGCCGGGCAACGGCATGGGCAAACACGGTCTATCAACTGGCCGGTGTGGCAAGACGGGGGCATGCGTATCGACCAGGCGAGCCGGGAACGGCTCCAGCAAACCACCGGGATGCTGCCGATGCAGACGTCGACGGGCCTGGAAGCGCTCTATCGCAGCCTGGTCCTGCCCTACGATCAGGTTTTGGTTGTAGAGGGCATAAAAGACAAGATAGTAAGCTACTATCTACAAAAGACAAATATCCTCAACCGCCCTTCTACTCCGGAAGCAGTAGGTCCTGCCCAATACGCTCACAAAGCCAAAGATTCTTACTCTGATATGTTGGCGGAAACCAAGGTCAGCCTTGACCAACTACCGCAGCGGCTCAAGATCATCTTGGCCACAGTCCTGCGAATTGAGCCTTCGCTCATTGATGTAGATCAGGCATTTGTTGAATTAGGGTTGGATTCATTCCTTGGGACCGAATTGGTTATTGCGATCAATAAGGAGTACGGAACCGAGCTATCAAACATAACCGTTTTTGACTATCCAACCGTAAGAGAGCTCGCGTTGTTCCTGGAGCGGGAAATAACGAAATTGGCGCGCTATGCAGAAAAGCCCCCTGCCGTGCCAGCCCGCAGTTCCCAACTCCCCATGGCTACTTCTCACGTCAGCCTGAAACGGGAGATCAGCCCCAGCCGGCCGATAGCGAATAATCACACATCTTCTGATGACAAGATCGCGATTATCGGAATGTCAGGAAGATATCCTCAGGCGAATAATTTGCAGGAATTCTGGGAGAATTTAGTTCAAGGAAGAAATTCAATTGTCGAGGTACCTCGATCCCGCTGGGATGTCAGTCGCTATTATGATCCCGATCCCACCAAGAAAGACAGGACTAATTCCAGGTGGCTCGGTGCCTTGAACGATATCGACTGTTTCGATCCGCTATTCTTTCGAATTTCTCCCCAGGAAGCCGACTATATAGATCCTCATCATCGCCTGTTTCTGCAGGAGAGCTATAAAGCCTTTGAAGATGCCGGCTACTCAGCTAGCACCTTAAGCAACAATAGGTGTGGCATTTATCTCGGAATTTCAAGTATCGAATATGCCTTGCTGCTCGCGAAGAACGGGTTAATCGCGGGTGCGCCTGTCACCAGTAACCACCCTGCCATTGCCGCGGCAAGGATAGCGTACTACTTGAACTTGAAGGGACCGGCGATTTCCATTGATACTGCCTGCTCCTCTTCGTTGGTGGCCATTCATCTTGCGTGCCAGGGGTTACTAAGTCGCGAAACTGATATGGCATTGGCGGGAGGTGTCACGTTATGGTTGACCCCGGAACCTTTTCTCTCGATGACTCAAGCCGGAATGCTGTCGCCGGTCGGACAATGCAAGGCTTTTGATGACACGGCAGACGGCATAGTCGTTGGTGAGGGCGTGGGTGCGGTGGTACTCAAGCGTCTGCGGGATGCGCAGGACGACAAAGACTTCATCTACGGGGTGATTCTAGGTTCTGGCATCAACCAGGATGGCAAAACGAACGGCATAACGGCGCCGAGCGTGAATAGTCAAATCGAATTGGAGCGGGCCATCTATGCCAGGCACGGAATTGATCCGGAAACCATCGGTTACGTAGAAACCCATGGCACCGGAACTAAATTGGGCGATCCGATCGAACTGGAAGCTCTTGCGACGGTATTTAGAGAGAAGACAACGAGGAAAAACTACTGTGGCCTTGGCTCTGTTAAAAGCAATACCGGTCATACCACGTCGGCAGCGGGCGTGGCGGGCGTACAAAAGGTTCTGCTCTCCTTGCAGCATCGCATATTGGTTCCCAGTCTGAATGTGACCAGAGAAACATCTAGTTTTGATCTTAAGAACTCACCTTTTTATGTTGTCCGCGAGGAACAGCCCTGGGTCGCTGTGCCGGGCTCTCCCCGCCGCGCAGCCGTCAGTTCGTTTGGTTTTAGCGGCACTAATGCTCATCTGGTGATAGAAGAATACTTGGCGCCTGCTGAACAGGTTGTGTCAACGCGTGAAAATGGGGATTTCATTGTTCCCCTTTCCGCCAGAACGACAGAACAACTGCAGCAAAAGGCGCGAGATCTGCTGGAGTTTGTCCGCGCGTCACAACAATGCCGGCATTCCGCCGGCGAACCACCAGCATCGCCGAAGCTGCTCGATTTGGCTGCCGTCGCCTATACTCTGGAAGTTGGTAGAGACGCGATGGAAGAGCGCATCGGCTTCATCGTGAACTCACTGGATAAACTGGCAGACAAGCTGAACGCATATCTCAATGGCGAGAAGAATATCGAGAATGCTACCCAGGGTCGCGTTGAATCTGGTGACGGTGGCATGGCTATCATCGGCCGGGACGATGACATGCGGGAAGCGGTTGATAAATGGATAGCACGCAAGAAGCTCTCGAAACTATTGGAGTTGTGGATTAGAGGCTTGAATTTTGACTGGAACAAGCTTTATGACAACGTGAAGCCCCGACGCGTAAGCTTGCCCACTTATCCGTTCGCCAAGGAACATTACTGGATCGATGCGATCCCTACTCGTGAGGGTTGGGATGGCACGTTCGAAGTCAACGGAACCATGAAATCAATCGAGAATATCTTGAATAAGATTGACGATGACATGACGGAAACGGGGCAGGTCGTTAAGGAATTAAAGATGCTGGTATAGGGAAATCGCGACTGCCAATAATCCGCCTAAGGGCATACACCGTCGGATAATCCTACATTCAAGATAAGAGCGAACCGCAAGTTCCTCAAACCTGACCGGTGAAAGGCCTTCTTGCGACACAGCTAAAGGACAGTTGGCTAAGACACTACAACCATCCTTTTAAAAGCAAACGTAAACTAGGAAATGAGATCTAGGCAGCTAGAAAGTGCCACATAGAGAGAATCGTGATGATTGATTTTATCGAATATGTCGTTGCGGAAGTAAAGAGCAAGAGGTTGTCGAAGGCAAATGCTACAGAGCTCATTGGACAGTTTACCCTTCGCGCTTCCAGATCCGCTGCCGGGTCGATCATCCACCCCTTACTGCATAGCAACACTTCAGATTTGAGTGAGCAGCGCCATACCTCGACTTTTACGGGCGAGGAGTTCTTTCTGACGGATCATCAGGTGAAGGGGGAGGGGCACAGGGGTCAGAAGGTGCTGCCTGGGGTGGCGTATCTGGAAATGGCGCGGGTGGCGATGGAGCAGGCATTCCCGGTGCGGCCGGAGGCAACGGCGTTGGAGCTGCGCGATACGGTGTGGGCACAGCCAATCGTGGTGAGAGAAGAGAAGCAAATCAGCATCGTATTGTTGCCGAAGGACGAGGAGGAGATCGAGTACGAGATTTACAGCGGGGAGCCGGAGCAGGAGATCGTCCATTGCCGGGGCCGCGCGGTCTGGAGCCATCAGCCAGCAGCAGCGAGGCTGGATCTTGATCAGCTCAAGGGGCAGATGGGGCAGGGCCAGATGGAGCCGAGCAGTCTGTATGCGGCGTGTGCTCGGATGGGTCTGGTCTACGGACCCACGTTTCAAGCAATCACCGCCATCCATCGTGGAGGCAATCAGGTACTGGCGCACCTGCGATTGCCGAGTGGGGCAGAGGACAGGCGGGGAGAGTATGTTCTTCATCCGAGCTTGATGGACGGCGCGTTGCAGGCGTGTGTTGGGTTGATGAACGATTCGCCGGAAGGTTTCACCCAGCCGCGCTTGCCGTTTGCACTGGACTCGTTGCTCATTGTTTCCCCTTGTACGCAAGAGATGTTTGCCTGGGTGCGGTATGCGCGGGGTAGTCAGGCGGCTGACAAGGTGGTCAAGCTGGATATCGATGTGTGTGATGAGCGTGGGAATGTTTGTGTACAGATGCGCGGATTTTCTTCTCGCGTGCTGAGCCAAGAGATTAGTACAACGGCGGTCCAGGAGAAGGCCATCGGCAGTCTTGTGGCGGCTCCGGTGTGGCAAGCCAGGCCGGTGCAGGAATGGGCTGGCGGCAGTTCCAGCGAATTTGCCGAACACCACATTATTCTGTGTGAACTATCCCAGGTCAATGCCGAGAAACTGGGGCCTTTACTTCCGCAGAGTCAATGCCTGTCGCTGGAGGCGGGAGAGCAGAACAATGTTGGGCAGCGCTACAGCGAGTATGCCGTGGCGTGCTTTGAACGGATCCGAACCATTCTCCAGAGCAAGCCACAACGCAAGGTGCTGGTGCAGGTGGTGGTGCCAGAGGATGGCGAGCAAGCGGTGCTGTTGGGACTGTCGGGCCTGCTGAGGACGGCGGCGCTGGAAAATCCGCAACTGATAGGACAGGTGACGGTGGTGGGGGCGGAGATGACGACGGAGGAACTGGCGCAGCGGCTGGAGGAAGAGAAGAGGGGCGGGGGCCGGGAGGCGCAGGTCCGATATGAAGCAGGAGTGCGGCAGGTTCTGGGGTGGCAAGAGATAGAGGCGGGTGGGGAAGAGCGGCGGGTAGGGTTACAGGAGGAAGGAGTATACCTGATTACCGGAGGGCTGGGGGGGCTGGGGTTGCTGTTTGCTAAGGAGATTCTGGAGCGGACGCGGCAGGTGCGGGTGGTGTTGACGGGGCGTTGGGAACTCAGCGCAGGAAAACAAGCCCGGTTAGAAGGCCTGTCGCCGCACCTTAGCCGGCTGAGTTATCGGCAAGTGGATCTGGGGGATCTGGATCAGGTCAAGCATCTGATCGTCGGAATTCAGGCAGAGTATGGACGGCTGAACGGGATCCTGCACACTGCAGGGCAGATAGCGGACAACTTCATCATGAAGAAGGACAGCGGGGAGTTCAGGGAGGTACTGAGGCCGAAAGTGACGGGCACGTACAACTTGGACGAGGCGAGCGGAGAGGTGGAGCTGGATTTCTTGGTGCTGTTTTCATCAGTAGCCGGAGCGATGGGAAATGTAGGGCAAGCCGACTATGCGACGGCAAATGGATTTATGGACCAGTTTGCGAGGTATCGGAACCGGGAGGTAGCGGAGGGACGACGGCGTGGGCGCACGCGGGCGATCAACTGGGGGTTGTGGCAGGCCGGAGGGATGGGGATGGATGCCTCAAGCCTGGAACTGCTGAGACAAACGGCGGGGCTGCAGCCGATGCAGACGGCCGTGGGGATGGAGGCGTTCTATCGCAGCCTGGCCATGCCCTACGACCAGATGCTGGTCGTGGAAGGTGACGTACCGCAACTGCGGCGCGCATTGCTTAGCGTCCCGGCTCTGGCAGCCGAACCGCACCTGGAACAAGCGGTGGTCGCCGCCGGGATGGATGCAGAGAGCCTGGCTGAGAAGACGCAAGAATACTTGCGCCGGCAATTCTCTGGATTGTTGAAAATGCCGTGGCACAGGATTGATCCGCAGGCGGCACTGGAGAATTACGGGATTGACTCGATCCTGGCGCTGAAACTGACGAACCAGTTGGAACAGACCTTTGGTCCGCTATCCAAGACACTGCTCTTTGAATATCAAACGATACGCGAGTTGACGGAATATTTCAGCGCCCATTATTCCACCCAATTAACTGCGCTTTTTGCCACGACCACGAATCGCGCCGGCAACGGAGCCGCGCCGTCTTGGGCGACCGTTCAGACTAAGCCGATATCGAGCCGGCGTTTCAGTCGTCTGCTGAGTGTGGCGCCCAGCCGCATGAGGGAGTCCGTTGCTATTGCCACGAAACCCGATCCAATCGCGATTATCGGAATGAGCGGTCGCTATCCCGAAGCCATTAATCTGGAGGCCTTTTGGCAGAATCTGCGCGCGGGCAAGGATTGCATCGTTGAGGTGCCGAAGGAACGCTGGAACTGGCGGGAGTATTTCAGTGATGACCGCAGTAAGAGCGGACACCACTACAGCAAGTGGGGTGGTTTTATTGCCGGTGTGGACGAATTCGATCCGCTGTTTTTCAACATATCGCCTTTTGAAGCCGAGTTCATCGACCCGCAGGAGCGTTTGTTTTTGCAGCATGCATGGATGGCGATTGAAGACGCGGGATACACGCGCGCAGGCCTGCAGGTCTCGGCGCTGCCGGACCTGACGGGCCAGGTGGGAGTGTATGCGGGCGTGATGTACAGCGAATACCAGTTGTTTGCCGCCGAAGGCAGCATGCAAGGCCAGCGCATGGGAATCGCCGGGAGCATCGCCAGCATCGCCAATCGCGTCTCTTACACGCTCAACCTGCATGGTCCCAGCATGACGCTAGATACAATGTGCTCTTCGTCCTTGAGCGCTATTCATATCGCCTGTCAGGACCTGAAGCAGCAGCGAACCAGTCTGGCGGTTGCAGGCGGGGTCAACGTTAGCATCCACCCCAATAAATATCTGGCGCTCAGCGCGGGACAGTTCATCTCCAGTGACGGTCACTGCCAGAGCTTCGGTGAGGGCGGGGACGGGTACATACCGGGAGAAGGGGTGGGGGTGCTGGTGCTGAAACGGCTGTCGGATGCGAAGCGGGACGGAGACCACATCTACGGCATTATACGAGGCAGCGCGCTAAATCATGGGGGGAAAACCAACGGCTACACGGTGCCGAATCCTCAGGCTCAGGCCAGTGTGATCAGCCGGGCGCTGGCCGAATCGGGCACCGATGCTGGGCAGATCAGCTATATCGAGGCCCATGGCACAGGAACCAAGCTGGGAGATCCGATCGAGATAGCGGCCTTGAGCAAAGCGTTCCAACAGTACACGCAAGAGAAAAGCTTTTGCCGGATTGGATCGGTGAAATCCAATATTGGGCATTGCGAATCGGCGGCAGGGATCGCCGGACTGACCAAGGTGCTGTTGCAAATGCAGCATCAGGAGATCGTACCATCGCTGCATTCGAGGCCGCTGAATCCGCACATTGATTTCGGGGAGAGTCCGTTTGTAGTCAATCAGGAGTTGAGGCGATGGGAGCGGCCGGTGGTAGAAGGGCGGGAGGTGCCGAGGATAGCGGGGATCTCGTCGTTTGGGGCGGGGGGATCGAATGTGCACCTGATCGTGGAAGAGTATGAGGGAGGAGCGGGGCAGCGGGAGGAGCGGGAGAATGGGATGGATAAGGCGGTGGTAATACTGTCGGCGCAAAGGCGAGAGCAGTTGAAGCAAAAAGCGCGGGAGCTGCTCGAGTTTGTGCGCAGTCGGCGCAGCCGGATCGATCTGCCGGCCATGGCGTATACATTGCAGGTAGGCCGGGAGGCGATGGAGGAGCGGCTGGGATTGGTCGTGGGCACGGTGGACGAGTTGTTGCAAAAGCTGGAAGCGTATCTAGGTGGGGAACAGGAGATCGATGATGTCCATGAGGGAGGCGGAAAGGGGAACAAGGAAACGTTCTCGTTGTTCAGTACTGATGCGGATCTGCAACAGACGGTAGAGAAATGGCTGGCGAACCGGAAGTTTTCCAAGCTGCTGGAGTTGTGGGTGAAGGGGCTGGGGGTGGATTGGAGCACGTTGTACAGGGAGACCAGGCCGCAGCGCATCAGCCTGCCCACGTATCCGTTCGCCAGAGAGCGCTACTGGATCGATACGGCTCGGGGCGGGCAGGTGGTCGCCCCCGGCGCAGCCGCCGCAGTGCTCCATCCCTTGCTGCACCGCAACACCTCGGATCTGAGCGAGCAACGGTATAACTCGATCTTCACGGGTAACGAATTTTTCTTAAGGGATCATCAAGTAGGTAGCGAGGGCCACACGGTAGAAAAAGTCCTGCCCGGGGTGGCGTATCTGGAGATGGTGCGAGCGGCGGTGGAGCTGGCATGGCCAGCGCGGTCGGAGTCGAACGTTTTGGAGTTGCACAATGTAGTTTGGGCGCAGCCAATCGTGGTGAGCGAGAGCAAGCAAGTGAATATCGCGTTGTTAGTGAACGACCACGAGGAGATCGGCTACGAGATTTACAGCCCGGAGACGGACCGGGAGATGGTCCATTGCCAGGGTGGCGCGATGTGGAGTCAGCCAAGGGGGGCGCCAGCCAAGCTTGACCTGGAGCAACTGAAGGGAGAAATGGGGCAGGGACGACTAGAGCCGAGCAGCTTTTACGGAACCTGTGCCGGGATGGGACTTGTCTATGGGCCTGCATTTCAGGGAATCATAGCGATCGATTGTGGGAGCGGGCAGGTATTGGCGCAGCTGCGGCTGCCGAGAGTGGTAGAAGAGACGTGGGGGCACTATGTTCTGCATCCGAGTCTAATGGACGGAGCGCTGCAGGCGGCAATAGGGTTGACGGACGGAGGGTCGGAAGGATCCAAGCAGCCGCGAGTGCCGTTTGCACTGGATTGTTTGCGCGTCATGTCGGGTTGCAGCCGGGAAATGTATGCCTGGGTGCGTTACGCGCCGGGCAGGGATGCGGGGGACAAGATCGTCAAGCTGGATATCGACCTGTGCGATGAACGAGGGGTCGTTTGTGTGCAAATGCAAGGATTGTCCTCACGCCTACTGAGCCAAGAAATTCGTACTGTTCCCGCACAGGGCCGGGTGACCGACCGTCTGCTTGCGATTCCGGTGTGGCAGGCGAGCAGCGTGGAGACCGGCAACGCCTCTAACCTTGAGTATTGGGAGCATCATGTCATCGTGTGCGGACTCACGAACGTCAAGGTTGAGGAACTGCGACGTTTGCTTCCGCAGAGTCAATGCCTCTCACTTCCAGCAGAAGAGCAAAAGAGTATTGCACAGTGCTACAGCGAGTACGCGCTAGCGTGCTTCGAACGGATAAAAGCGATCCTCCAGGGCAAACCTTTAGGCAAGGTGCTGGTGCAGATTGTCATTGCCGGCCATCAGGAGGAAGCCGTGCTGGCGGGTCTGTCGGGATTGCTGAACACGGCGGCGCAGGAAAATCCGCAGATTGTCGATCAGCTCATTTTCGCCTCGCCGGAAACGACGGCCGAGGAACTGGCCCGGCAACTGCTGGAAGAAAAAACCGGCGGGCTGCGTGGACTGATCAGATATGAAAACAGCGCGCGGCGGGTTTTAGCTTGGCAAGAGGTAGCGGCAGAGGCGGAAAAGCCGCCGATCGCCTTCCAAGATCACGGAGTTTACCTGATCACCGGCGGGCTGGGTGCTCTGGGGCTTCTTTTTGCCAAAGAGATCCTAGCGCAGACTCATCAGGGGCGAGTCGTGTTAACGGGGCGCTCAGCGTTAAGCATGGAGAAACAAGCCCAGTTAGAGGGTTTGTCCGGACAAGCTGAGCGCGTGAGCTATCGGCAGGTGGATCTCGGCGATCTGGATCAGGTGAAGCGACTCATAACTGGCATTGAACAGGATTGTGGACAGCTCAAGGGCATCCTGCACGCTGCGGGTTCGATTGCGGATAACTTCATCCTGAAGAAGACAGAGGCGGAATTCAGCCAGGTACTAAAGCCGAAGGTGACAGGGACGTACAACCTTGACCAAGCCAGCCGGAACGTGAAACTGGATTTCTTCGTGCTGTTTTCATCGCTGGCGGGAGCGATAGGGAATGTGGGGCAAGCCGATTACGCGACGGCGAATGCCTTCATGGACCAGTTTGCGACGTATCGTAACGGGCAGGTGGCAGCGCAGAAGCGGCACGGGCGAACGCGGTCGATCAACTGGCCCTTGTGGCAGGCAGGAGGAATGTTGATCGACGCAGCGACCCAGGAACGGCTGCGGCAAACCACGGGGCTGCAGCCCATGCAGACGGCAACGGGAATGGAAACATTTCATCGCAGCCTCTCCTGGTCCTACAACCAGGTCATGGTGTTGGAAGGCGATCTTGTCCAGATACGGCGCACATTGCTTGCTGGCCGGCCAGCTCTATCCGAACCGCAAACGAAACAGGCGCTGGAAAGAGAGGAGATCGATGGGGACCGTCTTCGAGAGAAGACGCAAGAGTACTTGCGGAGGCAGTTTTCGGGCTTGTTGAAACTGCCGGCGCACAAGATTGATCCACAAGCTGCGCTAGACACCTATGGGATCGACTCAATCCTCGCGATGAAGCTGACCAACCAGTTGGAAAAGGCCTTTGGGTCGCTCTCCAAAACACTGTTTTTCGAATACCAAACCATAGCCGCTTTAGCAGGATATTTCGTGAAAGCGCATCCTGCCATCGTGCGCGAAGTGGGGCTCCTGCATGAAGAGCCCAAAGGCAAAGATGTTCAAACCTGGATAGAGGGAAAACGCGCAATTTCAGCGGCACCGAGTAAGAGCCGCTTTCTCTTTTCCGCTGCAAGGTGTCAAGAAGAAATCGCAATCATTGGCATCAGCGGAAGATATCCCCAAGCTGAAAACTTGCAGGAATTTTGGAAAAACCTCCAAAACGGCCGCGATTGCATTACAGAAATTCCGTCCGAACGGTGGGACAACACTCTCTATTTCGATCCTGACCGAAACAAATTAGGGAAGAGCTACAGCAAATGGGGCGGATTCATTGCTGATGTCGATAAATTCGATCCTTTATTTTTCAACATTTCGCCTAAAGAAGCCGAACTGATCGATCCGCAAGAGCGCTTGTTTTTAGAGACCGTATGGAAAACGATCGAGGACGCTGGCTACTCCAAAGACAGCCTGTGCGGGAAGCGCGTAGGCGTTTTTGTGGGGGTTATGTGGGGCCAGTATGAACTTTTCGGAGCAGAGTCGATTTTGAGCGGCGATACCGCTATTCCTAGTTCATCGCACGCGTCCGTCGCGAATCGGGTTTCGTATTTCTTTGATTTTCATGGCCCCAGCATAGCGCTGGATACTATGTGCTCGTCTTCGATGACTGCAATTTACTTGGCTTGTCAAGAGCTTCGAAATGGAACGATTGATGCCGCCATCGCAGGCGGTGTCAACGTTACAATTCATCCATATAAGTACCTGAGTCTGAGCCAGGGAAAGTTTGCCGCAAGTGATGGCAAATGTCGAAGCTTTGGTGAGGGCGGGGATGGGTACGTGCCGGGAGAGGGTGTTGGAGCGGTCCTCCTCAAGCCGCTGGCAAATGCTCTGCGCGATCGCGATCAGGTTTATGCTGTCATCAAGTCAAGCACAATCAACCATGGTGGAAAAACCAACGGCTATACGGTTCCCAATCCGAATGCTCAGGGCGATTTGATTCGTGAGGCCGTAACCAAAGCCCATATCGACCCTCGAACGCTGAGCTATATAGAGACGCATGGAACGGGTACTTCACTGGGAGACCCGATCGAGATCGCTGGGTTGTTGAAAGCGTACGAGGGCATCACCGAGAAACAATTCTGCCCCATCGGGTCGGTGAAATCGAATATCGGACATCTTGAATCGGCAGCCGGAATTGCGGCTATTTCCAAGGCATTGCTGCAAATCAGGTACAAACAACTAGTGCCTTCTTTGCATGCCGATCCTCTCAATCCAAACATAAATTTTAAGGATTCACCGTTTTACGTTCAGACTGAACTGACGGAATGGAAGGGCTCGCCTTCCTCTCCCAGACGCGTTGGTGTGAGTTCGTTCGGCGCGGGTGGATCAAATGCTCATCTTGTGCTGGAAGAATACGCTCAATCGACAGAACCGACTGGATCGCTGGCAGCTTCACGGGAAGTCTGCATTTTTTCAGCAAAAGACCAGGATGCCCTTTGCCGCCAGGCCGAAAGCATGATCAGTTTCCTTGAGAATGCATGCCATGTTTCGCTGGCGGATATGGCTTACACGTTACAAGTGGGACGGACTCCGATGGATGCACGTCTTGGCATGGTCACTTCGAGTTTGGAAGACCTCAAAGGCAAATTGGTTCAATGGATAAATTTTCGAAGCAAGCAAGGCGTTGTTTTGAACGAGTCGGCGGCTGAGCTGGAAGATGTTTTCAGCGGCCATATCAAGGGCCGGTTCGGTGTGCGTGATCTGATTGAGGGCCGAGCTGGAACCGCCTTTCTGGAAGACCTTCTAACAAGGCGAAACCTGCAAAAGATCGCCAGGCTCTGGGTTTTGGGCGTGGATATTGACTGGGTTCTCATGCATCGACACTCGGTTCCAAAAAGGGTCTCGCTTCCTACATATCCTTTCGCCAAAGAACGGTGCTGGGTAAATTACAAACCGCTCGCTCATTCTGTTGTCCAGGGAACGAACCTAAGTGTCAAAGAAAGCATTGCGCAGGAGCCGGATCCAAAACAGCGTACATATTACTTGCCGCAATGGACCGTGAAACCCGTTTCGGTTCGCGACGAAAAGCTGGCGCTTGGCCCAATCCTGATACTGGATTCTTCAGAGCAGACATTTCGGAAGATGAAGGGGCAACTGGAGATCAGTGGTGACCACAGTGTCATTATGCTGGTGAGACAGGGAAAGCCGTTCAGAGAAATCGAACCGAACGTTTATGACATCGATCCTGCGCGGGAAGAGCAGTTCCATGATCTGGTGCAGCATCTCAAAGGCAGGGATCTGCTGCCTCGGGTTATTGTTCATCACGATTCAGAGGTTTGCGATCTGGAAGACGCGCTGCAAGTGGACCAGCATTTAAACAATGGGGTCTATGCCCTCTTCTATTTGTGCAAGTCGTTGATCAAAGCAAAACACCAAATGCCGCTTAAGATACTCTCGGTCTTCTCCAGCGATTCACTATCAACGGTGCCCCTAAACGCAGCCATCGGCGGGTTCTTGAAGACACTGAGCATGGAGAATCCAAGATATCTCGTCAAGGCTGTAGATATTGAAAAGGAAGCTGGGAAGAGCGAAGAAGTACTGCTGGCTGAGAAGGCCAACGTTATTTGGGATGAAATTCACGATGAAAACTGGACTGCGCCGGAGATTCTCTATCGCATCCAGAGAGAGGCGAGCGAACTTGGTCACACACGATACGTAAACGAGTTGGTACCGCAGGCACCTGACCGGACAAATCTATCAGCCTTGCCGCTCAAGCCGACCGGTGTGTACCTGATTACTGGCGGCCTTGGCGGTTTGGGTTCCATCTTCAGCGTGTACTTGGCAAAAGGATTTCACGCAAGGTTGGTGCTTGTTGGACGTTCCGCGCCCAATGCCGGCCAGCAAGAAAAAATAAGGCAGCTAAAAAGCTATGGCGCGGAGGTGTTGCCTCTCCAGGCCGACGTGTCCAACTTGGAGCAAATACAAGAGGTAATACGGGAGACGAAAGCACAGTTTGGAAAGATCGATGGTGTCATCCATAGTGCGGGTGTGAATCGCGATGCTTTCATTCTTAAGAAGACCAAAGGCGAGATAGAGAGTGTTCTGGCGTCGAAGGTGTATGGCACCATCAATGTCGATCTGGCGACCAGCCATGAGAGGTTGGACTTCTTTGTCTTGTTTTCTTCAGTTGCGGGCGTTATGGGAAACTACGGACAGAGCGACTACGCTTACGCGAACCACTTTATGGATTCTTTTGCGGAGCGGCGGGAAAGCCTGAGAAAGGCGCAAAAACGATCGGGGCGGACGCTATCCATCAATTGGCCCCTGTGGGAAGCGGGCGGCATGAACCTTTCTCCGGATGACATTGAACTTTTGGAAAAACGAACTGGAATCTGTCCCATGCCAACCCAGGAAGGCATGCAATACTGGGAAGATTTCCTCCGCTCTGAGGCGTTACAAGGCGTGGCTCTTTATGGCATTCCTTCCAGGATCGCCGCTTATATCGCCCAGAGATCCGCGAAGGCTGCACCTGAGGCGCTAGATTCCAGGCGAGCCGTTGATATAGCAACGCTATTTGCAAAAACGGAAGCGTATCTGAAGGCGCTGATCGGCGAAGAGATCAAACTCGCTCCGGAACGCATTGGTTCGTCGGATCGCCTGGAATCATTTGGTATAGATTCGGTGATGATCAACCGGCTCAATGCCAATTTGGAAAGGGATTTGGGAGCTCTGCCAAAAACGTTGCTCTATGAACATGAGACGGTTGCAGAAGTTGCGCAGTTCCTGCTGCAGCAGGTGCGAGAGGCGTTGATCACACACTTGGATGTTACAGCTTCCACCAGCGAACCGGCGAGTCCGTCCTTTGGACCTGGGGAACAGGTGATTCAACCTGCTGCGTCAACAGCCCAGATCAACGATAACCTTGAACAGATCGCAATCATCGGCATCCATGGATACTATCCGCATTCTGAGAATTTGGATGAGTTGTGGGAGAATCTGAAGCAGGGCAAAACGTTGATTGATTTAGTGCCCCCAAACCGTTGGAGCTATCAGGAGTTTTATGACCAGGATCCGGCAGCCGCCACAAAAGGAAAGATTTACTGCAAATGGGGAGGGTTTCTGGACGACTACGACAAGTTTGACGCACCCTTCTTCAATATCTCCCCTGAGGAAGCCAGAATCATGGACCCTCAGGAGCGTTTGTTTCTGGAGTCGGTTTGGGCGGCCATTGAGGATGCTGGATACACTAGGGATAGTTTGCGGAAGCGCTTCGCCAAAGGTCGAGGTGCGGATATAGGCGTTTTCGTAGGAGTTACTACAAATTCCTATCACTTATGGGCACCCGAGGAGCGGAGCCGCGGGAATTATCTTTGTCCCACCGCGATGCCCTGGTCGATCGCCAATCGTGTCTCTTATTTCTTCGACTTTAACGGACCCAGCATGCCCGTTGACACGGCTTGTTCATCGTCTCTGGTCGCGGTTCATCTTGCATGCGAAAGCCTGAAACGTCGCGAGTGCCAGATCGCGATTGCCGGTGGCGTTAACTTGTACCTCCATCCTTATAAGTACCAATCATTGTGCCAAAACCGCATGCTTTCGCTTGACGGAATGTGCCATAGCTATGGCGCTGGAGATGATGGATTTGTCCCGGGCGAGGGAGTGGGGACTCTGGTACTCAAACAGCTAAGCAAGGCTATCGCCGATCACGACCAGATTTACTCTGTTATCCGGGCAAGCGCATACGACCATAGTGGCCGGTCCAAGGGATATTCCGCTCCCAACCCGAACGCTCAGGCAAATGTCATTAGCCGCGCCCTTCGCAACGCGCAGATTCCGCCGGAAAGCGTGGCCTGCGTTGAAGGTCATGGAACCGGTACCCAGTTGGGCGATAGCCTCGAGGTTGCCGCGTTAGCCCAGGCATTCCAAAAACAGACGGCGAAAAAGCAATTCTGCTCTATCGGTTCCGTCAAGGCCAATATTGGGCATTCGGAGTCGGCAGCAGGAATTGCCAGCCTGACCAAAGCTGTTCTTCAGATCCAGCGCCGTCAATTGGTCCCCTCGCTTTGTTCGGACCCACCGAACCCTAACATCGAATTTGAGAAAACACCCTTTTACCTGCAACATCGACTGTCCGAATGGGAATCATCTCCTGGGATTCCACGTCGCGCGCTCATCAACTCCTTCGGCGCCGGGGGCGTCAATGCGTGCGTCATATTGGAGGAGTACGAAAAGCCCAACTTGACCCAAAATTTGCGTCAAACCGTTCCGTACTTGTTTGTCCTCTCCGCCAGGAATGAGCAGCGGCTTCAGGAATACGCAGATCATCTGTTGGCGTGGTTGAAAAGCCACCCCGACTTTGATCTCGCGAGCCTTTGCTATACCCTTCAAGTCGGCCGGGAGGCAATGGGGGAGAGATTGGCAATGGTTGTTTCGGACGCTGAAGAGCTTATCGACTTGCTCAGTAATTGGAGCCAACCAGGGTCTCCGTCAAATATCTATCGCGGCAATCTGGGTACGAACCGGGCATCAAAATCCCGCTTGAATTTGCTAAAGGTGATTTCGGGAGAGCAAAGCCTGATCGAGATCGCTTCCATGTGGGCTTCGGGCCAGGACATGGACTGGGAGACTCTGTATCCAACAGAAACACCTTTTCGGGTTAGCCTGCCCGTCTATCCATTTGCCCGAGAACGATACTGGATTTCAGATTCTCTGGTGCGTGAAAAGCCGGACCTTCCCAACGCGCAAGTACATCCCTTGATTTCCTACAATTCCTCCACATTGAGGGGAATCAGCTTCAGTTCGCGTCTGTCAGACGGGGAATTTTATGCGCTCGATCATGAAGTGAACGAAGAAAGAATTTTCCCTGGCGCCGGATTCCTGGAGATGGCTTGCTTCGCAGGGAATATTGCCGGCGAGCAAAGGGTTCGCAAGCTGAAAGACACTGTCTGGATACATCCTTTGACTTTTCGCAAGGGCCCTCCGACGTTGCAAATCCTGTTGAAGCCTGGCGTGAACGATGTTAAATATGAAATCTCCTCGTTGGATGAGGAAGACGAAGCGATTGTTTATTCAGAAGGGAGATTGATCTTCGGGAGCGTGTTGACGGACGTTGCCGATGACGAAGACCGGATTTCCCTTGAAGCTCTCAAGGCGCAATGCTCAAGCAGGCTAAACGGCTCTACGTTTTACGAAGAGTTCAGGAAAAGCGGTCTCAACTATGGGCCCTCATTCCGCTCGGTTCAGGAGATTTTCGTCAGTGACTCGTTTGCTCTTGCGAAGCTGAAACTGGCAGACCATCTAAGACCGCGATTCGGCCAGTTTATTCTCCATCCTAGTCTGATAGATGGCGCGTGGCAGACTGCTGCTGGCCTGATTGGTAATCGGGGATTGCCAGCACCGTACCTGCCGTTTGTTTTGGACGAGGTCGATATACTCCACCCCTTGCGTCAAACTTGTTACGCATACGCCGAATTCGCAGATTTTCATGGTCCGAATCCGGATGGAGTCAGGAAATTCAATATCCGGCTCGTAAACGAGAGCGGAGACGTTTTGGTCAGGTTCAAGCATTTGTTTTGCAAAGCCCTCGCCCCATCCTCGCCAAAACTTAGCTCACTCGTGCCTGCAGCCCTGGCCGGCAAGGCAGTCGCCTCGTAAGCTAAAGTCACCAGTCGTTTACACGGAACTTTTAAATTGACTCAACACCAAGCCAGCGGCGTGCAGAATGGGGTCGTGCCCCAAGTCATTGCATTGAGAATGACCCACAGGTCCGTCAAGAACTACAGCTATTTAGTGGTCGAGCCGAGCCGCCAACAGGCAGTCATCGTAGACCCGGCGTGGGAGATGGAGAAAATTAAACAAGCCTTGCTTGAGGCTCAAGCCAGCGTGAGCGGGATCTTAATTACGCACTCCCATCCTGATCATATCGACCTGGCCGAACCGCTTGCTGCGGAATACGACTGCCCGATCTGGATGTCAACGGAAGAAATAGAGTTCTCTGGATTTAAAGCCAAACACTTGGTCGCCATAGATGCAAACCCCTGGCCGGTTGGGGAGATGTTGATTGAACCCATTCTTACACCTGGGCATACGCCCGGCTGCATTTGCTATTTGATTGGCGACAACTTATTCAGCGGCGATGTGCTGTTTGCTGAGGGATGTGGCATTTGTCCGGACATCCGTGCCGCTCATACCATGTTTGCCAGCTTGCAGAATTTGAAACGTCGCGTCAAGCCTCAAACGCGCATCTTTCCAGGGCATTCTTACGGGACACAGCCTGGGCAGCTCCTGTCACGGTTGCTCGAAGAAAATATCTATATGCATTTTTCTGACAAAGAGTCCTTTGCTGCGTTTCGTATGAGAAAAGGACAAGACATGGCAAAGCTGTTTAGTTTCAGGTGAACACCAGGTCCAAGTTGTCTGACATAAATCCTAAATTAGAGGGAAAAATATGAGCGCCGTTGGAATTGAAGCTATCAATGCTTTTGCGGGCAGCGCCTATGTGAATGTCGAAAAGCTTGCTCAACATCGCAAGTTGGACGCGGCCCGGTTCAGGAACCTGCTGATGAAAGAAAAAACGGTGGCCCTACCGTATGAAGATCCGATTACCTTTGGGTTGAATGCAGCTAAGCCGCTCATCGACGCCTTAAGCGTCGAAGAAAAAGAACGGATTGAGATGGTGATCACCTGCACGGAATCGGCCTTCGACCTCGGCAAATCGATGAGCACGTATTTTCACAAACTCCTGGGCCTGAATCCCAATTGCCGCTTGTTCGAGTTGAAAAACGCATGTTACTCCGGTGTGGCTGGGTTGCAGATGGCGATCAACTTCATTCTGTCGGAGGTCTCTCCGGGAGCCAAAGTGTTGGTAGTGGCAACCGATATCTCGCGCTTTATGGCCGAAGAGGGTGGAGAGGCCCTAACTCACGACTGGTCATTCGCTGAGCCGAGCAGTGGAGCCGGTGCCGTAGCGATGATCGTCAGTGACACACCCTATGTGTTACAGGTAGATATAGGAGCAAGTGGCTACTACGGTTACGAGGTCATGGACACCTGTCGGCCCGTGCCCGATAGTGACGCGGGCGATGCTGATCTATCGCTGCTTTCTTACCTGGATTGTTTTGAGAACTCCTTTGCCGAATACAAAAAGCGGGTAGAAGGCGCTGACTTCGCCAAGACCTTTAGCTATCTGGCCATGCATACGCCCTTCGGAGGCATGATCAAAGGAGCGCATCGCGACATGATGCGCAAAACAACGAAGGCCAGCCCCAAGGAGATAGAGGCTGATTTTGAGCGTCGCGTAATGCCTGGCCTGATTTATTGCCAGCGCGTGGGCAACATCATGGGCGCAACCACAATGCTTTCGTTGTTAAGCGCCATCGAACAGGGTGATTTTAAGACGCCGCAGAGGGTTGGTTGTTTCTCCTATGGATCCGGTTGCTGTTCAGAGTTCTTCACTGGCGTTGTCACCCAGGACGCTCAGGAGCGCGTGCGCGCTCTGCGAATCAAAGAGCAACTCGATAAGCGATATGAACTGTCAATGAAAGAATATGACAATTTGCTTGTAAGCAGCAGCGCCGTGAAGTTCGGCACTCGCAATGTCGTCCTCGATACCGATTTCATTCCTCAGGCGAGGCGCGCTCAGGGCAAGGAAACAATGTTTCTGACCGAAATAAGGGAATTCCAGCGGCGATATGAGCGGATTGCCTAGAAATCATTTCGAGATCTCTGCCCAAGTCGTTGTTGAGAAATTAAAGTCACTAAATCCGATCTTGGTTTGGGTGATCGAGAGTGAAATATTGCATCCAGGTGCGCGGCTTTGCTTTGCGAGTTCTAGAGATAACACAAAGTCAATCCATCAAGACAAAATCCGCAAGAATGGGGGCGGAGACAGCGTATTCCTCCTGGACGACTCCGATGTGGCGAAAGCTCTAGGTTTCAACCAGAGCCTCGACAATGGTGTGATGAGGCAGCGGCTTGTGGATTGAGGTTGCTTCAGGAACTGGAACCTGCGCCAGCTCAGGCCGTCCGATCTTGGACCGGCCACTTAGTGGACGACTACGCTTGGCTGCACGACAAGGCGAATCCGGACTCTTGTGATGGCGGTCAAGTTCTCAGGAGACGCAGATGTGGACGAGAGTGATTTCAGCAAGCGAACTTTTCAATCCTGAACATTACAAGCGGGCACAGGAGGGGATCTATGATCCAAAAGAGCGAGTTGAGCGCGAGACTTGTCGAACATTACGATGGCCTCTTTCATGATGAGACCATTCACGAAAGGCGGTTCGAAGGAAGCGGCTACAGCAATTTCGGGTACTGGAACGAGGGTACGGCTTCTCCCCGTGAAGCTTCCGATAACCTTGTCGATAGACTGCTTGAGAAGGTTCCCGGCAAGGCTGGTCAGGTCCTGGACGTCGCGTGCGGCGCCGGCGGAACAACGAGGCGGCTAGCTGAACGATTCGGCACATCGAATGTGACGGCCATCAACCTCTCGTCCTATCAACTCGAAAGAACCTCAAAAGCTGCGCCTGGTGTGAATACCCTTCTCATGAGTGCGACGAACCTTTCGTTTGAGTCGGCATCGTTCGATGCATTAGTCTGCGTGGAGGCAGCATTTCACTTTGACACCCGTGAGCAGTTCTTTCGTCAGGCGTATCGCGTGTTGAAGCCGGGAGGCCATCTCGTATTATCTGACGTCCTCTTCGCATCAGATGTGCTGGCGGATTCGTGGGTTTTTGGCGTTCCCGTGTCAAATCTTGTCAGCGCATCCACTTACAAATACCAGCTCTCGCTCATGGGTTTTGAGGTTGCGACAATCGAAAGCGCCCGCAAGTCTACGTGGGAGTCGTTCTTTGAGTATGTAACCACACACGATTGTGAAGAAGTTAAAGGGATATCTGCCGATACCGCCGATAGGAGAAAAGAAAGGTTCGAGCTGCTCGATGCTTGGGATAAGGTCATGCAGGATTACATACTGGTTTCCGCGCGCAAACCAATGACAGCTCTGCCGGAATCGCGCTGAGCTATTTCCGAATCCTCCACCCACCTACGGTTTGCTTAACTTGACGGCCCTAACTCGAAACGGACACTCTAACTCTCTGCTTGGCGTTACTGTGTCTGTTACTCCACCTTACTCAGCCCGTCGACCTTAATCATCAGTTACAGATTGTCGGCTGGGGATCAGGGTTCGACCGAGGAAGAGAACCCGCACCCGACGCCCTTACCGTTGTGGCTGTCAGAAGCATGGAATTTCGGGCTCGCGCTGGACCTCGGCAATCTCTCGTCCTCGACTCAGGTTGACTGGGGGAAATAGTGGTCCACCCGGCTGGGAGACGCATAGGTCATTGGCACCGATTGGGCCTTGGCGAGTTGCCGGTCAAGCGCTCAAGCCGGCAACTCCAACCAACGCCCCTCGAGCACGCTTCAGCACGAAAATACTGGCTTAAACCACCAATTTTAAAACTTTGGAGTTTCGCAACGGCCTTTAGCTAAGCTAGGGTCGCGACCATTTGAATCGGCGGCATTTAGTTGGATCCGCGCAGGGGCACGGACTTGGAGAATGATCTGTGACCGCATCACCATCGATGGGCAGCTCATCTGGGGAAACGCACTCGCTGGAAACATGCAACCGGATCATCCCCCTCCCGCCCGGCGAGATTCATTTGTGGCTCGCTTTTTACGGCGAGATAAATGAGGAGCGCCTGCATCGCGCCTATCGCCAGTTGCTCAATCATGAAGAAAAGGAACAAGAGCCGCGATTTTACTTCCCCCACGACCAGCGTCGCTACCTCATCGCACGAGCACTGGTGCGGACGGTATTGTCGCACTACATTGCCATCCACCCCCGAGAATGGGTCTTTTCCACGAATGCTTATGGGCGCCCCGAGATCGTCAATGCGCAGGCAAATGCCGGAGGCTTGTCGTTCAATATTTCGCACACCCGCAGCTTGATCGTCCTCGGGGTGACCAGGAGTCGGGCTTTAGGAGTAGATGTCGAGAATGTGTGTGTGCGCGATATAGCGTTTGATATCGTAGATCGCTATTTTGCGCCACAAGAAGTTTCGGTGCTTAAGGCCGCGCCGGCATGTCAACAGCGGTATAGATTCTACGAGTATTGGACATTCAAGGAATCCTACATCAAGGCGCGTGGTATGGGGTTGTCTTTGCCTCTTGACAAGTTCAGCTTTTATTATCCCGACGATCATGGAGTGGAGATTGCGATTGACCGCGAACTGGGCGATTACCCGGCGCGCTGGCAGTTTTGGCAGTTCCAGCCGAAGCCGGAATACCTGGTAGCAGTCTGTGCCGAGCGAGTCAGCGCCCCATCGCCGAGATTGGTTGTTCGCCAAGCAATTCCAATGCTGAACGAAAAAAAGGTTGTGCCGAAACTTCTGCGGGTTTCCCAATCGCTTGTCAACACTAACGACTAAATCACAGCAGCGGAGGCAAGATAATCACTTCCGTTTTTCCTGGCCAGGGCTCGCAGAAACGCGGGATGGGTCAAGGCTTGTTCGACGAAGTGCGCGAATATACCGCGGTCGAGAAAGATGTGGATGCGATTCTTAGCTATTCATTGCGCAAGGCTGCGTCTGGAGGATCCTGAGAATCGCCTAAAAGTAGCCAGCTGTCGCGCCTCCGCTGTGAGAAAGCCACAATGCGAGTATTTGCTCTATCGGATATTCACGTCGATTACGACGCGAACGCTAAGTGGGTCGCGAATCTGTCCGTTGCTGAATATCAGGACGATGTGCTCATCCTCGCCGGCGACGTGAGCGACGTACGACGACTGCTTGAGTGGTGCCTTACAGCGCTCACCAAACGCTTTAAGAGGGTGCTGTTCGTGCCTGGAAACCACGATTTGTGGGTGATACGCGAAGACGGCAGCAAGAATTCATTGCAGAAATTCGACGAAGTGTGCGCGGTGGTCGAAGCGAGCGGCGCCTCGCTGCAGCCGTTTTGTGATCGCGGCGTCGCTATCATTCCGGTGCTTGCATGGTATGACTACTCCTTCGGGGAGCCAAGCCAAGCGCTGAGATCGATATGGATGGACTACCGTGCCTGCCGATGGCCGCAAGGGTTCACTGAGAAAAAGGTCACCGATCACTTTTCCGCGTTGAATGTCAAAGAAATCGACTTGGTTGCGGACACAGTCATCACTTACTCTCATTTTCTGCCACGCATCGATCTCATGCCGGAGTTCATTCCGAGCGCAAAGAAACTCCTGTATCCTGTCCTGGGATCGGCCAAGCTGGACGACGAGCTGCGAAAGCTCAAACCAAACATTCATGTTTACGGTCACAGCCACGTTAACCGTCATGTGAACATCGAGGGCATATCCTATATTAACAACGCCTTCGGCTATCCCAGTGAAAACTGGATTACATCCAAGCGCCTCAAGTGCATCCACGAATGCTAGCAGCCCGGGCTGTAAGTAGCTAATTTTCGGCACGACCAGTCGCGCCGAGCTGCGAGTCGAGCTTCGTGATTCTGTGACCGATTTCGTACAAGATATTGTGATTCGGCTTCCTGAGAGCCGATTTCGATTTTCCCGACGAGTAAGTAGTAAATAAACAGCAAAAAAGGCGTCCCCTCGAGGTCTTTCCACTGCCGCGGCGTGCCCGCACCCAGCACTTGCCGCAGGATCAGGCTCAAGTTGAACGCCCCCACATGGACCAGTTGCCGCTTCAGAATGTTCTCGTGTCCGCGTAGATGCGTGCGCCTCATGCCGCCCGTCTCGTAGCAGTGCGCAAAGCTGCGTTCCACCAGTTCGCCTCGCCGCCGCAGTAAGCTTTTGCCGTAGCCGCCGCGCACCCGCCGTCGATTCTGGTACACCGCCTGTTGCTCCTCGCTTTTGCCCTCCCAGTGGCGCTGCCCCGCTTGTTTCTTTTCTGGAATGTAAGTACGCACTTCGTAACTCTTCACCCGCTCCATCACCGCGCCGCTGTGGTAACCCTTGTCCGCTACCACCTGTTCGATTCCCTCCACGTTGACCTTGGGCGTATCCTCCGGTCTCTGCTCCCCTGCTTCGCGTTTCACTAACTCCGCCACCGCCATCCCCGCCTCGCTCAGCGTCGCGTCCAGCGTCACGCTGTCGCCCAGGTCGGCTCCATGCAGCGTCACCGCCACCACCGCACCCGTATCCAGATCGACCGCGTGCTCCGCCTTGTGCGCCAAGTGCGTGCGCCCGTCCTTCATCTTCGTAATCCGCGCATCCCCGTCCGCCGGGCTCGCCCACTCCTTATTCGACATCCGCTTCTTCCGCTTGCGGTCCAACCGTGCCAAGTCTTCCCGGCTCGGCGTCTCTATGCCCGAAGCCTGCGCCAGACCACCCAGAAACTCCTCATAGCTTTCCCCCGCGTCGCGGCGCACAATCGAGCGCATCGCCGCATTCGCCTCCAACCTGGTCGCATCGATGGCGATCCGCTTGCCGAGTAGCCGGCCCCCATTGCTGGAGGCCAGCCCTCCAAGAACCGGACTTGACAGTTTCCAGTCATCCGGCTCGAGCATTCGATAACGCCCCCCTGAAAAAACGGGGACGCGGCCGTTGACCGACGAGGAGTGGGAACTGGTGGAGCCATGCTGCCCCGCCCCGGCGACGGCGGGACAATCGGGGTCGACCCTGGGCATCGAACTGGGCGTGTTTCGAGGGCATTCTGTGGATTCTGCAAACCGGTGCGGCGTGGCGCTCTCCGCACGAAGCTACACTTGCGGAAGCCACGCTCCAGGAAGTCTCGGTTCCGCGACCCAAAGGCCGTCCGCGACAAAAACCGGAAAGGGTGATTGCCGACACCGCCTATGATTCGGACCCGTTGCGCCAGCGACTGCAAAAACGCGGCATCGAGTTGATCGCACCTTACCAGGAGAACAATCGGCAACGGCGCTACGAAGATGGGCGTAAATTGCACCGCTACAAGCGCCGTTGGATCGTCGAACGAACCAACTCCTGGCTTGGCCAGTTCCGACGATTGCTGGTCCGTCATGAGCATCTGCTCTCTACTTATCGCGCTTTCTTTTATCTCGGGTGCTTCTGGATTACCCTGAGGCACTGTTTATGAAATACGCTCTACTCTGTCGGCGAGAAAACCCTTCCCTGCCTGCGCGCCAATGGAAAAGCCCAATCGTCCAACTGTTGAGGCGGCTTGCGTGTCCGCGCCAAGCTGTAGAGAATCAAAAGCTGGCGCAGGCTTGGTTCGTTGCCGAACGCGGCGCGCCCGGAGTTTAGAGCCATGTTCACCAAAGCCGGAATCACGGAATTGCACGGTGCGATGCACGAGCTACTCGACCTTTTGCTGCGCCATATCGCGACCGTGCCGGATAACCTGCAGCACAAGCCGATTCCAGGATTCGGCCACTCCTCGATCTGGAAGCAACTTGTGCACATCCTAACTTGTGAGGAAGGCTGGGTACACGATTTGCAGGACAAGACGTTTGCCTGCTGGCGTGAAGAAGATTGCCCGACGATGACAGCACTGCTAGCTGCAAAGGCCCGAATAAGCGAGGCAACGCGAACTTACTTGAATCATCTCAGTGAAGAGCAACTTAACACTACGCTGGCAAAGCGTCCGGTGGACTGGGGAGGTGAACTCCGGAGTCCTGCTTTTATCTTATTGCATGTCATAACCCACGCATTTCACCACAAAGGTCAGGTCGTCGCGATGCTGCGAATTCTGGGATATCCAGCCCCTGATACGGATCTGCAGCATGTGTAGGTTCTCGCTCGCTGTGTTGACGGCGAAGTCTTGGTCGTGGATTTTTCTTGTCAGAAGAGACTGGCTTAAATTGCTCGTGTCGACGGAGGGCTTGCTGCATGAGGGTCTGGAATTCAGGCTCATCGCGGAGCTATGCAAAGGATCGCGCTCGAAGCAGGGATCGACTCTAATTTCCTCAGGTTATACGCATCGCAGCGACCCCGCGGCTCTGGAAGTTGGCCCCACCGGTCTGGCGTACGACGCTGTTCGCGATACAGGTGAGCCAAAAATGGTCTGAAAGGTTTCCGGATCTACGACGACACTCTGCATTTGCACCGAGCGTTGGCCTTGACGATCGCACCGAACGGCAACCTCAGCTGCAGCAGCAATGACGTGATCAACGCAGTGGCGGGCCAGCCCAGTGAACTGGTCGAATTCACTCGCAATGGCGTGTTTGGGGCCGAGCACCCAGTCGACCCAAACCTGGGCGGCTCTTTCGGACTTTGCCTTCGGAACCGTCGGCGGCAAGACCACCTTCGCAGCCGTCGATAACAACACGTCTTCGGTGGAAGTCTGGACGTTGAACTAATGCTAGCAACGGAAGATGCTGAACGGCGCATTCCACACTTAGCCGCGACCGCCTGGATTCCCTGTGAATGCAGGCGGTTCCTTTTTAAACGGTCAAACGCCAAACGCGTTCCTGCCAGAAGGCACAAAAAAGCGGCGCCACAAGGAACTGCGACGCCGCACGGTACCACGAAGTCGAATCTCTACTGCACGGTCACGGTGACATCGTCCAGGTACATATAGGTCAAGTCTCCGTAGCCATCTCCATGGTCGTTAAAGTAGACGCGGATAGTCTGGCCCTTGTACGAGGTCAGGTCGTAGGTGACCTGCGTCCAGACCTGTGCGTTGGAGCACACCTTCATGATCTGCGCCAGCGTTGCGCCAGAGGTGTTTTGCACCTGGGCTTCCTGCCAGTCGTAGGTGATGGTGTCGGTAGTGGACGGCCAATACCAGAACGTCAGCGTCGCCTTGGTGGCGGTGCTGGGAATGGTAATGGTCTGGTAGATCGATGAATCGCCGTTGGGTTCGGCGCCGGAACTGGCGCTCAATTGGGCGCTGTAAGTTCCGCTGTGCTTTTGCACCGTCTCGACGAACGGCGAATAGACGCCGCCCGTGATCCAGTTGGCCAGAGTGCCGGTTTCGAAGCCGCCGTTCTGGATCAACTGAGTGGAAGGTGCGGTGACCGTCAAGGTGATGGTGGCGTGTTGCGTGATCGAACCCGACGTGCCGGTCACGGTCACCGTGCTGGTGCCGGTGGCGGCGGTCGAGGAAGCGGTGAACGTTAGGGTTGAGGTCGCGCTGCCATTAGCCGGAGGCGTGACTGGGTTGGTCGAGAAAGCTGCCGTCACGCCGGTGGGAAGACCGGACACGCTCAGGGTGGTCGCGGAGTTGAATCCGTTCTGGCTGGTGACCGTGATCGTGCTGTTTGCGTTCGTGCCCTGCTGCAGGCTGACCGTGCTCGGGGAAGCCGAGACCGCGAAGCCTGGAGTTCCAGCACCCACGGCGAAGATCAGGTCGTCGTGGTCGTTGTAGGAGCCCGATGTGCAGGATGACGCGCTTCCGAGGTAGCGGAATTGCGCGCGTACCGCCTGTAGGGTTCCGCTGGGAAGTGTGTAGTTGGCGGAGAGCGTTTGCGCGCCTGCCGCGGTGGGAGTGATGGTCCCAATCAGCGTCCATGACGGGCTGTTCGCGTTCGCGCTGTAGTAGAGATCCAGATGGTCCGAGGTAAACCCGCTATAAGCCCAGACCGTTGCACTGACCTTTACCGTCTTGCCGCCGGCGAGAACGCTGCCGTCGGTGGTGGAAACGACAATGCGATCGTTGGATTCATCGGAGTGGAAGGTTCCGGATGTGCCATCGGCGCAGGAGTTGTTGATGGTGTTGGGTTGATTGGGTTCGGCGCCTCCGGACATGGTGTCGCGGCCGAGGAGCAGCGATGGTCCTGAGTCGCATCCCGAGCCGACGTTCACGCACTTCGGTGCCTTCAGCGTGGAGTCGTAAACGGCGGTTTGCAGTCCGACAGACGAATTCACAGTGAGCGCGATGGTTGTGCTGTGAGTGAGTGTTCCGGAGGTTCCGGTGATGGTCACCGTCGCACTTCCAGTGGTTGCTGTTGCCGAGGCAGTCAGCGTGAGGGTAGACGTCGCGCTGCCGTTCGCGGGCGGAGTCACCGGGTTCGTGGAAAACGCGGCGGTCACGCCACTGGGCAACCCAGTTGCGCTGAGCGTCGTCGCCGAGTTGAAACTGTTTTGACTTGTGATCGTGATGGTGCTGGTTCCGTTTCCGCCTTGAGCGATGGTGAGCGATGACGGAGAAGCGCCAATCGTGAAGTTAGGCTGCGCTGCGGTGTTGACAGTCAGCGTGATGGTGGTGGTATGCGTGGTCGAGCCCGACGTAGCGGTGATGGTGACCGTCGCGGTACCCGTGGTGGCCGTCGAAGTCGCGGTCAGCGTCAAGGTGGACGTCGCGCTGCTGTTGGCGGCTGGCGTTACAGGGTTGGGGGAGAACGCCGCGGTCACACCACTGGGCAGCCCGGATGCGCTCAGCGTGGTTGCCGAGTTGAAGCCGTTCTGGCTGGTAATGGTGATCGTGCTGGTTCCGTTGGAGCCTTGATTAATTGTCAGCGACGACGGCGATGCGCCGATCGTGAAATTCGGCGGAGGATTCACCGTCAGCGTGATCGTGGCCGTGTGCGTGGTCGAGCCCGACGTACCGGTGATGGTCACCGTGGCGGTGCCCGTGGTCGCCGTGGAAGAAGCGGTAAGCGTCAGGGTTGAGGTGGCGTTGCCGTTTGCGGGGGGAGTCACTGGGTTGGTGGAGAACGCTGCCGTCACCCCGGTGGGCAAGCCGGAAGCGGTCAACGTAGTCGCCGCGTTGAATCCGTTGAGGCTGCTCACGGTGATCGTGCTGGTCCCGTTTGAGCCTTGCGGAATCGTCAGCGAGGAAGGCGAAGCGGCGACCGTGAAGTCGGGCGTTTGGGTAGTGGAGCACCCGGGGAACTTGAAGTTGGCGATGCTGGTGTTCCAGTTAAAGCTGCCGGTTGTAGCCATGTACTCTTCGGTGAACCAGAAGGTACAGTCATCCACCGGATCAACCTGCATGGCGCTGTAGTCGCCCCAACGCGAGAGGCCTGCGTTCTGGGAGCCGCTGCCGCTGATGATGTTGACTTCTGTTTCCATGGTGCTGGCCGGATCCGTGGACAACCGTCCCGTAAAGCGCACCGATGGGGAGAGTGAACTGCTGGAAACGCTGTAGCCGAGCGCCATATCACCGACGTGGTCCATGGCAACGGAACCCATCCAGCGATAGTTGGAGTCGGGAGCAAACGTGCTCTGTTGCGCCAATGAGGGTGTCCCCGACGGATTCTGGAGTTCATACCAGCGCACCCCGCCACCGGACCCGGCGACGACCGAGTGGTTGACCACCAGCGATTCATGGGTGCCGAAGTTGCGGTATGCCAGCCGGTACATGAGCCGGTCTGCCAGCGAGTCGAGCTGCTGCGTCACACTGGGCTGCGGCACGCACGTGCCGCCTCCACACAACGGACTGAACGCGGCCACATTGATGACAGTTGGCCCGGTGAAGGTCGAGTTCGCGGGAGTCGCGAAGTCAACGTGGAATTTGAAAAGGTTCAGGTTGTTCGTGCCGAAGTACAGCATGTAATTCGGCGAACCAGCGGGAGGAGGTGTGGTGCCATCAAGATCAGAAGGCAGCAGGCCGCCCACGGCAGTTCCTTGCTGGAAGCAAACCTGGGTGGCGGCGCTGCCCGCGAGCATGGCGTTGCGGTCGTAGGCGCACGCATCGGCGCCGACGAACGTAGTGCCGCCGGCGAACATGTTGAACGTCTCGTAGTAGGCGTCCGGCCACACGCCCATCTTTGGATAATCGTCGAAGTTCGTGTACTGGAACGAATAGCGGTTGTAGGCTCCGGTTGCGTCAGACGTGGTCGATACCGCAATGCACTGCAGGTAGGGTGTGGTCGAAACCGAGAACTGGCTGAAGATCCAGCGCTGGGCGATCTTGTCGTAGAGCACGATTGGGTCGCCATCATTATTCGTCTGGCAACCGCCGCCGAATCCGGACCAGAGGGTGTTGCCGGCAGTTGGTCCGGCGATCAGAGCGCCGGTTGATTTGTTGAATACGGCAAACGAAGTATTCACCCACTGCACGTATTGGGTGGCGCCGACTGTACCTTCTGTGTCGGGTGGCGCGCTGGTGATGCTGAAACCGTATTGTCCATTCCCCAGCCCTTGAAAACTTTGCGTAAGCGGAGGCGTTGGGGGAGGCACGGTGCCGACCTGGATCACAGGATCTTCCTGGTGTTGCATAAGTTCAGGTGGCAGAGGGATGCGGCGCAAGGGCTCGACCCGCCGGCGTAAGAGCGACGCTGGAGGAGCGTGCTTCATCATTTCCAGCAGTGTCGGGGAAACATCGTGGTGAACATCGTGGCGAACGGTGGTGGGGCCCGATTGAGCAACTAGAGAAACGGTGAACGACAAGAACATTGCCGCCAGCACGAAGCGCCGGGCGGCACAGCAGGGCGTCAACATGTTTTTTCTCCTGAGCTTGGGATCAGTTACATGGTGTTTCTCGTTTTTTCTCGACCCCGGGGGGGCGCGTTTTCACGCAAGTGTGTACGTTTCTGGTGGCGCGCTGCAGCATGACTGCGAGTCAAAATAGTTGGCATCATAACTGAGCTTGATTGTTTTGTTTAAGATTTTTTTGTTTTGTTATAGAACGCGAACACGTTTCCCGAAGCGGGAAATTCCGAACGGTCGGTTGGGGGGATTGTGGAATGGGGCGAGGAGCGCGGCCGCTCGCCTGCGTCACGAGAACTGGGAGTAGAATCTGTGCCATTGCGACGGGTCGCCGCCCGTCCTGATTTATGCATGGAAGTCCCCCCAGCCCGCGGCTGAGCGCATGGCTTGTCTTGGCTATGCTCGCCATGATCGCGGTTCCGGCGGGCATCACGCTGCACACGGTTCATGACCCGGCGGTCCTCGAGATTCCTGGTACGAACCCCACACCCTATGGCTATAGCTGGAGCTTGCTGTTGTTTGTGGTCCCCATTGTTGTGATCGGGTGGTGGTTTCTCCCCAGCGAAGGGCTGCGGATTCCGCAGCGTGCCTTCTGGCGGACGATTTGGATTCTGGTGCCGCTAGGGTTTGGGCTTGATTTCTTCTTTGCCAACCGATTCTTCGTCTATCCCAATGCCAAGGCGACGCTGGGGATCGGAGCACCGGCGCTGGGCGGAAATGTTCCTGTCGAGGAATACATTTTCTACTTCACCGGGTTTCTTGCCGTCCTTCTGATCTACGTTTGGCTCGATGAATACTGGCTGGCTGTTTACAACGTGTCCGACTATCCCAGTGAAGCAAAGCACATTTCGCGTCTGCTCAAGTTCCACCTTTCCTCTTTGATTGTCGGAGTCGTCTTGATTGCGGCGGCGATTCTCTATAAGAAACATTCTCAATTTCCGGAAGGATTCCCGGGTTACTTCACCGTGTTGGTGATCGGGGGACTGATACCTTCGGTGAGCTTTTTCCCCACCGCCCGGCGGTTCATCAATTGGCGCGCTTTTAGTTTGACCATATTCATGATTCTGCTCATCAGTATGTTCTGGGAAGCAACGCTGGCGGTGCCCTATGGCTGGTGGGGATACCAGCAAAAGCAGATGATGGGCTTGTTCATAGGCGCCTGGGCGGGGCTGCCGATCGAGGCCGTCACGGTGTGGATCGCAGTCACCTATGGGACCACAATCGTTTTTGAGATCTTGAAAGTCTGGCAAGCTTCGGGCAAGCCTGCCCGGCATGCGTTTCTTGGCGAACCCTAAGGGTCGAGTCGAATCCATAGCGATCCTGATCGCCCTGGATTTGGTTCGCGCAGTTCGACGTTGCAATTGCGGAGAAAATGTGCGAGAAGGGAAGCGCACCACTTCCCGTTTTTGGGCCGCGCGTCGGGGACGATTCAGTTCCTCGGTCCGGGTAACAGGCCCCGGCGTCTGTAACTTGCTCGGTTCGTCAAACCAGAACATCTTGTCGCTTCCAACCGGCCGTTCCACGGGCCAGAGAATTCGCGAGGATTTGCCATGCGCCGTGCTCTCGTGTTGAAACTCGCCTTTGTCCTGACTGTACTGGTTGCGGCGGTAACGCCGGTTCGGGCGCAGTGGGCCACACCGACCATCGATGGGAATATCGCTCCGGGCGAATACGGAACCAACAACTCGCTCGCCAATGCCGGCAATACCAGCCAGACCTGGTACATGACGTGGGATGCCAGCAACCTCTACGTCGGCATCGTGAATGCCAATCTTGCCGAAGGTGCGGTAATTTACCTCACCGGCAACCCTCAGAATCCGCCCACGTGTTGCAGCAATACCGACGGCAATCTCACTGGCTTCAACTACGACAACACCGATTTCGCCGCGTTGCCTTTTCGCGCGAAATTTGTGACCTATGTCAAGAATGGGTACCGAGAGTATCGGAACTCTGACGGCAACGGCGGCTGGACTGCGCCGACATCGAACTACGGTCAATACGCCGATAACTCCAGCAACGGAAACACACGCGAGGTCGCCATTCCCTGGAGTGCCAGTACTGGGGGTGCCGGAATACCCTCAAGCTTCGTGTTTTTTGGCTACCTGACTTCGAGCGGCGGTTACATCTATGGCCAGGTTCCAACCGACAACAGCATAGGAGCCTTCGCGGGCACCAGCGCCTCGGCGACACAGTATTACTCGATTGTGAACACGGGCAACGGCTCCAGTACGGCACCGTTTTCCAACGAGCAACCCGCGGGCTTTAGCGGCGCCGACAAGGCGGGCTTCTTCCACAATACGTTCGACCCGTTCTATCGCGACCAGGAGGGTGCGGTTGCGGAGAATACTCCGGTAACGTTGCGCTTCCGCACGCTGCATTCCAGCGGAATTTGGGGAGTGACAGCGCGCGCTTACCTGTTCGATACGGCCTCGGGTACGACCACAGGGCCGGTGGACACCGGAATGCCGTTCGATCAGAACATCACGATCAACGGGACAGAATACGACGTGTGGAAGACGACTCTGACCATGGCGTCGTCGCCGACGGTTTACTACTACAAGTTCAAGATCAACCGCGACACGACGAACGGCTGGTACAGCGATGACTACCTGGACGACAATGACAACGTCCACAAGGATGGTGCGGGTGCTGCCAGCGACGGCGAGCCGTTCCCGTCATTCCAAATCACCGTCTACGATCCCAACTTCCAGACGCCGGCGTGGCTGCAGAACGCAAATGTTTATCACATCCTGCCAGATCGCTTCCGCAACGGGGACCAGAGCAACGACTACTGCCGCCAGGGGGCGACGACCGGTTGTCCGATTTACTATGGGAACCAGCAGGCGTTTACTTACAACTTGTGGAACACACAAATTTGCGATCCGCGCAGCGCGAGCTCCGGCTGCTCGGGGCAGTACAGCAACCAGTTCTATGGCGGCGACTTGAAGGGAGTGCAGAACGAACTGGATTACATCCAGTCGCTGGGGCTGGACACGATCTACATGAACCCGATCTTTTCGGCGCGCTCCTATCACCGCTACGACACCGATAACTACCTGCACATCGATCCCGCACTCGGCGGGGATGCGGCCTTCGCATCACTGTCGACCGAGTTGAGCCGGCGCGGGATGCAGGTCATTCTCGATGGAGTATTCAACCACGCATCTTCGGATGGCATGTACTTCGATCGTTACGATCGTATCGGAGGGACAGCCCCGAACATCGGCGCCTGCCTGTCGCTACAATCGGAATGGCGTACGTGGTTCAACTTTACTGATAGCAACGTACCGTGCCAGTCGAGCGATTACATTGGCTGGTTCGGACTCGACAGCCTCCCGACCTTCAACCACGGAGTCGACGCGGTAAAGGACTTCTTTTATCGTGCGCCTGGGAACGTAACCCAGAATTGGTATAGCCAGGGAGCTTCGGGGTGGCGTTTCGATGTAGCCGACGATGGCAACTTCCCGCACTCCTGGTGGGTGGACTACCGCACCCATGCCAAGACTTACAACAGCAACGGGCCCCTCATCGGCGAAATCTGGCCCAACGCCAGTCAGTGGCTGGCGGGAGACCAGATGGATGCGGTGATGAACTACCGCTTCCGGAAGAACATCACCGGATTTGTCCGCAATGCCGAATGGCATGACGACAACAACAACGGCACGAATGACATCCCGGGCCTTACTCCGAGCCAGTTCGACAACGCCATACGAGCGGTACGCGACGACTATCCACCCCAGGCGACGGCGGCGATGCTCAACCTGCTCGACTCCCATGATGTCAATCGCGCGCTCTATGTGATGACCGAGTTGGGCGACACAGGCCTGGTCGAAGCCAGGCAGCGTCTGGAACTAGCGGCACTGTTTCAGTTCACTTATGTCGGCGCACCCATGGTCTATTACGGCGATGAGGTGGCGGTGAATTCCCCGTCACTGGCCAGCAGCGGCAACGGGCCCATCGGCGATCCCTACACGCGGCCGCCTTATCCGTGGCTGGATCAGCCGGGCGATCCGACTATCTATGGCCCGCCCGATACCAGCGTTCAATCGTACTACACGACCTTGGCGCACTTGCGGAAACAATACCCCGTGCTTCGCAACGGAGCTTTCCTCAGTTTGCTGACTGGCGATACCCAGGAAAGCAACACCGCCCCCAACACCTACGCTTATGCGCGGGTGCTGGCTGGCACCACGGCGGTGATTGCGATGAACAACGGCTCGTCCAGTAACGCTGCCTCTATCCCGGTGGCCAGCTTGTTTAGCGATGGGACCCAGTTGCAGGACGCGATCAGCGGAGCGAACTACTCGGTGAGTGGCGGCTACGTTCGAATCACGCTCGCAGCTCACTCCGGCGTAGTCCTGCTGCCTGCTCCGGTGAATGTGGATCTGGTGCCACCGGTCGCATCCATTACGACCACTCCTCCGGCCGACGGACATGGCTGGATCAACACCAGCCCGGTCACCGTGAATCTGAGCGCTACAGATTCTGGCAGCGGCGTCGAGCAGCTCCGCTACTGGGTCAACAATGGTCCGGTGACGGTAGCTGCAGGGAGCAATGCCTCAACCCATATCAGTGGCGCGGGCACGAACTCCGTGGGTCTGCGTGCGCTTGACAACGCGGGCAACATCAGCACGCTGGCGAGCCTGGCGGTGAATATTGACCTGACGCCTCCGGCATTAAGCATCTCGGCTAGCCCCTCGTCGCTCTGGCCTCCCAATGGCAAGATGGTGCCGGTCACTGTGTCCGGCAGTATTACCGATACCTTGTCGGGGGTCGACCCCAACTCTGCCGCATTCGCGGTGGTGGATGAGTATGGAACCGTTCAACCCAATGGGCCCGTGAGCGTGGGACCTGGAGGGAGCTACTTGTTCACCGTTATGCTTCAGGCGTCGCGCAATGGAAACGACCTGGACGGACGACAGTACCAGATCACCGTGAGTGCTAAGGATCTTGCCGGCAACGTCGGTTCGGCGGCGACAACCGTGACGGTGCCGCACGACCAGGGGCATTGAGGATTACGATCGGCCCGACTTTGGAAGTTGGTCCGCGGTCGAGGTAACGCATTCAGAGCGCGTCCCCGATCAGTGGCGTATACGGGATGAGGTTCCGCGGCCTCATATATTCCTCCATCTTCCCGCAGAAGTTGGGCGCAAATGGGGATCGATCGCACCGATTCGTTGCGGTTCCCTCGATATTAATGCAGCGTGCGCTTTCCGGAGGGGCTGACAGCGTCCTTTTAGGCCAGATTAAGGCTGCTCGGCGGTGACGCTAGTCCCTGCGGATTTTCGAACCCGCCTCGCGGGGTCATGTTGAGATAACAACACCTTTAAGCCACGGCTGTGACACTTAGGAAACTGTCCCATGTGGGCACCGATCCCCGCGGCATCGATAATACGATGCTTCCATGAACGCGACACTTCCGCTTTCCAGGCTCTGGTGGAGCCAAGAATGCCACTTATCGGCTGCCGGGGAAGTTGCTAGCTTGACCTTAACCTTCGGGGTAACTCCAAGAATATGAGTGTCGTAGCAGGGATCACAGAAGTCCCCCCCGTAGTCGCCGCCCCGTCGAGTGCTGCGGTCTGGGTGGTTCCTCGAAAGAACGATCCCCGCATTCCCTTTGCTTGCATCCTGACGGCCTATGCGGTTTTGGGATGCACGGTTTTTGGATTCAACCGCACGCCGTTACAGATTCTGCTGACCGTCGCGGCGGGCTGCGCGCTAGATATGGGACTCCACTGGCTCTTCTACAGGCGGCAGCGGTTGGTGCCCCTGAGTGCGTATATCAGCATGATGTCGATTGGCCTGCTGCTGAACTATTCGCACAACTATTACCTCTTGTTTCTCCCGGTATTTTTCACGATTGTCTCCAAATATGTGGTGACGTTCCGCGGGCGGCACGCTTTCAATCCTTCGCTGTTTGGGTTGGTCTGCGCACTGCTCCTGGGGCAAGGGCTGTATTCGTCAGCTCCGGCCTACCAGTGGGGAGGTTCCTGGGCGATCGCCGCTTTCATGATCACAGCGGCTTGTGCCCTCTTTGTTTTTCGCATTGAACGGACGCCGCTGATCGTTTCATTTCTCTTCTTCTACGCGCTGCAGACTTTGCTGCGCGCCTACATTCTCCGCGATCACTTGCCGATGGAGACGCTGATCCTGGGGACACTGACCTCCGCTCGCTTTTACCTTTTCACGTTTTACATGATGACCGATCCCAAGACCTCGCCGCCGGGAAAGTGGCAACAGGTGGGGTGGAGCTTCGTTATCGTTGTGGCCGACCTGTGGTTCCATACAATGGAGTCGCTCAGCACCTTGTTTTACGCACTGTTCCTGGTGGCTGCGGTGCGCTTTCTTTGGCTGCATTCGAGGGCCTTGTGGAATGAGCGCTGGATGCACCTGAAGCGGGCGTTTGATCTTCAACTTGCGACCCGCGTTGCGGTGTGTGGGGCACTGGGCGCGGCTGGGTTTTTCGCTTATGCGGAAGTTATTCATCCGCGCCTGGCTATTAACGATCCTGAATTCGAACTGGTGGAAGTTCCCCCGTCGGTTTCCGGGATCGACTCCCGGATGAGCGACGTGATGAGTCAAGTCGACCCACGGGTCCAACACTTTGCCAAGTGGATGATGTCGATTGGCGACGCCATCGCAATTGGCGACTTCGACAACGACGGGCTGCCGGATATTTTCCTGACGAATCCGCTGAAGCGTCCTGAGGATCGAAATGTTGTTTATCGCAACCTGGGGAATTTTCGGTTTGAGCGCATCGAGATCCCCGCGCTGCGCGAGATCAACCTGCATCCCGAAAAGTATGGCTTTGCGGCCGGGGCGACCTTCGTCGACTACGACAACAGCGGCGCCCAGTCGCTGCTCCTGACCTTCGCCTATGGCAAGAATCGCCTGTTGAAGAACATGCTTCCGATCACGGGGAAGGCGGAATTTAAGGACGTTACCGACCAGGCGGGCGTTGGCGAGTACAGCACCTCGGTTGCCGCCACCTTCTTCGATTACGATCGCGATGGGAAACTCGATCTGCTGGTCGGCAACAGTTTTGCTCCTTATTTGAAGGACTATCGCACTCCCACGCCGCTGAACATTTTTGCCCTGCCTAAGCCCGAGTATGCTGGCGACCGCCGCATGTTCCATTTCATGCACGAGAGTTGGAGCAACGCGCAAAACGGCGGGCCCAACGTGCTGTTTCACAACTCCGGCGGCGGCCGCTTCGAGAAAATGGACATGGCCGCCATGGGCATGCCGGAAACGCATTTCACTTTGGCCGTGGCCACCGGTGACCTGAATGGTGATGGTTATACCGACCTTTACTGCGCCAACGACTTCGGTCCTGACGATCTTTATCTGAACGACCACGGCCGGCGATTCGTCCACGTACAAGGGAGGATGTTTGGCAGCATTGGCAGAGACACCTACAAGGGGATGAACGCTTCCATCGGTGACCTGGACAATCGCGGCCAACTCGACATCTATGTCTCGAACGTTCATGTCCCTTTGCAGGCCGAAGGCAGTTTGCTGTGGAAGACCTATCCCACGCATTCGTTTGTTCCCGAGTTTCGCGACGAGGCGACGGGTCGCGGTCTTTTGAACGAGGGTGGTTTCGGCTGGGGCGCGGCTTTCGGTGATCTCAATCTTGACGGCTGGCAGGACGTTGTGCAGGTGAACGGCATGGTCGATGACAGCATGGATCGCCGGTTCGCCAAGGCGCGCAACTATTGGTATGCGGCCGAGAAGGTAATGTTGGCGCCGCCGAATGTTCATTCCTATGTCGACCGCTGGCCGGACTTGCGCGGCTACGAGATCTTTGGCCACCAGGCAAACCGTGTCTACCTGTCGCGTGGGGACGAGACCAGCATGCAATTTGTGGACGTGGCGCCGGAGGTGGGGCTGACGCAGTTAGGGAATTCGCGCGGCGTCGCCTTAGCCGACTTCAACAATCAGGGCGTTCTGGATGTGGCCATCACCCATCAATTTGGCCGGCTGAGTCTCTATCGCAACACGTTGCACGAGGAAGATCTGGCGCGCGGGAGAGTCCATCACTGGATCGGCTTGGCCATCGAAGGGGACGGACAGAAGATCAGCCGCGAAGCCATCGGAACTCAGGTGTTCGTGAGTTACTCGCAGAACGGCAGGCGGGTTCGGCAGATGCGAGAAGTGCAGATCGCGAACGGTTTCTCCGCCCAGAATGACCGGCGCCTGCTGATTGGTCTCGGAGACTACGCTGTCCCGGTCGAAGTTGAAGTCCATTGGTACGGAGCGGAGACGCAGACTTATAGCGGGCTGGGGCTCGACCAATACCATGCCATTCGGTATCGGTCGCCATTCGAACTGGCGAGGAAGTGAGCATGGGTCTTAAAGACTACTGGTATATCGCGGCGGAATCCGACCAAGTGAAGAAGAAGCCGGTCGCGGTTGCGACATTAGGCGAACGCATGGTGCTGTTTCGTACGGATGATGAGCAGGTGGCCGCTCTCGAAGATCGTTGCTCGCATCGCAATATGGCGCTTTCACGGGGCGAGGTTTCTTCGGATTGCATCACGTGCCCTTACCATGGCTGGAGGTTCGACGCTGCCGGACGATGCGTGCAGATTCCGTCTCTCGGCTCTCGCGATCGCGTGCCGAACCACGGAGTACGAGCGTATCCGGTTCGTGAGCACGATGGCTACGTGTGGGTCTATCCGGGCGAATCGATTCCCGAGTCGTATCCGTTCCGCTTCCCAAACTACGACGTTCAAGGCTGGACTAGTTTTCGAATGAGAACGCGCTTTCAGGCATCAGTGGACGCGTGCCTGGAGAATTTCCTCGACTGCCCCCATACCGTGTACGTTCACCAGGGCTGGTTCCGGAGTCACGACACGCGCGAATTGTCGGCTACTGTTCGCTCAACACCGGGATCGGTGGAAGTCGAGTTCCGGGGCGAACCGATTACGAAAAGCTTAGTGTCGAGGCTCTTCTTTCCGAAAGGGAAGGAACTCCGTCACACCGATCGTTTTCTGATGCCCAACATCAGCCGCGTCGACTACGACTTTGGTCCGGGTCGTCATTTCATTATCACCTCGCAATGCACTCCGCTTACGGAATACGAGACGGAAGTGCACACGGTCATTACCTACAGCTTTGGGCGGATCGGGGCTCTGGTGCGGCTTCTGCTGGAGCCGGTCTGTCGCAAGATTATCCGGCAGGATGTGGACATTCTGGCGGCGCAGACCAAACAGATTCGCAGCTTCGGAGGGCCACAGTTTTGCCATGTAGACACCGATCTGCTGGGGCTGAAGATTCAATCGATGCGCAAACGTGCGGCGCAGTCGGAAGCCCCGGCGGCGCAAGCCCCGCAGGAACGCGAGATCACGATCTGTTTCTAGGTGCCCATGAGAGATCAGGTTCTACAAAGCCGCATTGTTCCCGTGGCCGAGATCACGGAAGTTGATGCGCACGCCATGTTCCGGATTTTTACCCGCCACTACGACTGCGTTTCCTGTGACAGATTCCTGTCAGACCTGGCGGAAAAGGATTGCGTGCTTCTGCTTCGAGAGGGGAATGGTGCAATCTGTGGATTCTCTACCCAGAAATTACTGCGCGTGTCGATGGCGGGTGTTCGCATCCGCGCGGTATTCTCCGGCGACACAATTGTGGACCGCGCATACTGGGGTGAGCAGGAACTGGGCCGTTGCTGGTGCCGGTATGTCAGCTCGCTTTATTTGGAGGAGCCGGACGTTCCGCTTTACTGGTTCCTGATTTCGAAAGGGTACCGGACCTATTTGTATCTGCCGCTCTTTTTCGAGACTTTCTATCCCAATTGCCAGACGCCTACGCCGGAATTCGAGCAATGCGTGCTCGACACACTGGCCACTCGAAAATTCCCTGGCTGCTATCAGCCTGCGAAGGGAGTGGTCGAGTTTCCGGAGTCGCAAGGCCAACTGAAGCCTCACCTGGCTGAGATACCGGCGCGGCGGTTGAGAAATCCGCACGTGCAATTTTTTCTCCGCCACAATCCGGCTTTTGCAGAAGGTTCGGAACTCGCTTGTCTCGCCGAGATCTCGCCTTCAAACATGAAGCTGTTCGCCGGGCGAATCATGCAGCAAGCGCAAGCTTCGGAACTGTTGTGGCCAGGAGCAGACTGATGCGGCAGCCACTGGTCTATCGCGCGCTGAACTCGCTGCCCTTGGCCGGATTCTGGCGTGCGGCCCGCCAATTCGACGCTTCATTGCACAATCCAGAAGCAGTGCAGAGCGAACTTTTGCTTCGCCTGTTGCGCCAGAATCAAAGTTGCGGGTACGGAGTGCAGCACAGGTTTGCCACGATCCGTAGCGTTGGCGAGTACCAGGAACGGGTCCCCATCGTCTCTTACGACGATATCTCGGGCTGGGTGGAGCGCATGAAGGCGGGCGAAGGCGGAGTCCTCACCAGCGAACCTTTGCTCATGTTCGAAAAAAGCAGCGGCTCTGTTAGCGCGGCCAAGTACATCCCGTATACGCGCACCTTGCGAGCCCAGTTTCACGCCGCCTTAGGTCCTTGGATCACCGACCTCTACCACTCGTTTCCGGGGTTAGCATGCGGTTGTGCGTATTGGCTGGTGACTCCGTTGTCCCGAGAACAGGAGCGTACGCAAGGCGGCACTCCCGTTGGGTTCGAGAGCGACGCTGAGTACTTCGGGCCTCTGCACCGGTGGCTTCTCGAAAAGACCTTGGCGGTTCCCGCGGAACTGGCGAGTGTGCCTGGGTTCGACAACTGCGTCTATCTCACTCTGCGGTTTCTGCTGCAGGCCCGGTCGTTGACTTTCATTTCCGTGTGGAATCCGAGCTTTCTCCAAATTCTTCTGAAGCAACTGGAGTTGCACGGCGAGCGCCTGGTCCGCGATTTGCTCGCGGACAAAGTTGGCGTGGGCCGCGCGTTGCCCCCACGAATCACGAACTTATTGAAGCGCGATGCCAGCCAGGCTGGAAACCTGCGAGCTATGCTGGGCCGAGGTCGAATCGAGGCTGAGGTGCTCTGGCCGCGGCTTGAGCTCATCAGTTGCTGGACTTCCGCAGCTTCCGCTGCAGTGAAGAGTGAAATCCAGCGGGGCTTTCCCGGAGTTGCCATTCAGGGCAAAGGGCTGCTGGCCACGGAAGGGGTGGTCTCGATCCCGATCGAGAGATACAAAGGCTGCGTGGCGGCTGTCACCTCGCACTTTCTGGAATTCCTCGATTTGGAGTCTGGTGGCTGCCGCCTCCTCTCAGAACTGGAGCGGGGGGCCGAATACTCTGTCGTCCTTACCACTGGGGGAGGTTTCTGGCGATACCAACTCGGAGACCGGGTTCGCGTGACCGGATTCGCCGAACGGACCCCGGTTCTGGAATTCATCGGTAAAGACGATTGCGTGAGCGACCTCCGAGGAGAAAAGCTCAACGCCCTTTTTGTGGCTCAGGTTCTCGAAGAGTTCGAGTGTTGCCGGTCTGCGGCATTCGCGATGGTAGCGCCCTGCGACCGCGGCATTCCGGGTTACATTCTCTTTCTCGAAAGCGGACATTGTGAGACCGAACTCGCCTCCCGTCTTGATGAAAAGATGCGGGCAAATCCGCATTACGCATACTGCCGCAGACTTGGACAACTGGCTGTGCCGCGAGTGTTCATGATCCAGCAGGGAGCGCGGGAGGCGTACCTGAAGCATTGCGAAGCACTCGGACAGCGCGCGGGGAGCGTCAAAATGACGGCTCTCGATAAGCATAGCGGGTGGGAAGAGGTCTTCTGCGGGAGCTATGTGGACTCCGACACGGCTGAGGTTTGCGCATGATTGCGCCCGTTGTTCCTCGTTCAAACTTGGCTTGGCCAAACTCACCTTCGTCAGAGTCACTGCCGCCAAAGTCGCGCTTTGCTATCGAGTTGGCAAATGAGGCCGATGACGCCGAACTCCGCGGATTGCTGCGGCGCAGTTCGATTCCCGGCTCGATCAGCGTTACTTTCGAGCGCGAGCCCAGTTTCTTTGACTCCTGCCGTGTGCGCGGAGATTTTTTTCAGGTTGGCATCGGCCGCGATCTCCGTACGGGGAGCGTCATAGGTCTGGGCACGCGCTCCGTTTCTTCTGCATTTGTGAACGGTCGCCCCATGCCGTTGGGCTACCTCGCCGACTTGCGTCTCGACGAACGCTACCGCGGCGGGACTCTCATCGCGCGTGGCTATCGCTTTCTCCGGCAGCTTCATGAAGATCATGGTGCTCGCCTGTATACGACCATGATCTTCAGTGGAAATCACGCTGCGCTTACGACGATCGCCAGCGGGCGCGCAGGTTTGCCGCAATACCACGACATGGGATTGGTCGACTCCCCGGGCATCAATATTCGCCGCGCCAAGCCGCCGATCCACGCCGGTTGTGAAATCTTGCGAGGATCCCAGGAACTGCTGCCAGAGATCGTGGAATGTCTTAACCGTAACAATTCGCGCCGCCAATTCGCGCCCGTCCATACCGTTGCTATGTTCCAGACTCAGTGGCGCGACTTCAGCATCACAGACTTCTACGTCGCTGTCCGAGGGAGTCGGGTTATTGGAGTGCTTGGATGTTGGGACCAGAGCGGGTTCAAACAAACACGACTTGCCGGCTACGGGCGACGGCTACGATATCTGGTTCCGCTAGCAAATATTCTGCGGCCGATTACAGGAGCGCCCTTGTTTCCAAAGCCGGGGCAGGAAGTCATGTACTTCTACATAAGCTTCATCGCTGTGGACGAAGACGATGTGCAGATCTTTCGGGCGCTCCTTCGCGGGGCTTACAACGATGCCGTGGGCAGTCGATACCTGTATGCCATCCTCGCTTTGCATGAGCGTGATTCTCTTTTGCCCGTGTTGCGCGACTATTCTCTGACCCCATTCTCCGGCCGACTTTTCTGCGTGACTTTTGAAGACGGCGAAGACGTGTACCGAAGTCTCGACGGCCGTGTTCCCTATCTGGAGGCGGCTACCTTCTGATGAGGAAGACGACCACGCTTCTTGGACCTCTCCGCTATGAAGCTGATCTGCGCACACTCGCATTTTTGGTTTCGTTCAACGTTCTGCTCGCAGTCGAGTGGCTGGACATTGCCCGCGGAACATATCTGCTCCTGCCAACCTACATTCTGGCGGTGGTGGCGCTGGTGGTGAAGCACAACCACGTGCATTCTCCCACTTTCCGGAGTGCGGCATGGAATAGCGCTTTCGAGTTGTGGCTCAGCGTCCTAACGGCCCATCCCACGTCGGGCATCATCACTTCGCACAATGTTTTGCACCATGGCAGCAACAATACGGGCGCCGACTTTGTCCGGTGCTCGCTGGTCGGCTATCGCTCAAACTTTCTCAACCTGATGGCGTTCTTTTTTGCTTCGCTCAGGGCGATGTATCGAAACAAGCCCAACGATCTTGACGCCTGGCGGCACACGCGGCCGGAACTCTACCGTCAAGCCATCCGAGAACGTATCTTTACTTATGGGTTTCTTCTGCTGCTAGTGCTCGTCGACTGGCGTTCTACGCTGAAATTCTGCACGGGACCGTGGTTCTTCGCACAATGGGTTCTGGTAACGATCAATCTTCTCCAGCACCAGGACTGCGATTTCAGCTCGGAGTACAATCATTCCCGCAATCTCACTGGGCGCCTGCTGAATTGGCTGCTTCTCAACAACGGTTACCACACGGCTCACCACATGTTTCCCGCGGCGCATTGGAGTAAGCTGCCTGCGATTCACCAGCGAGTGGTCGCCAGGCGCAGCGACCCGACTCTTGAGGAGAGGTCTCTTTGGCTCTGCATTTGGCGCCGCTTTGTGCTGGGCAAGGGATGGCAAGGGGCGGGAGCGTGAAGTCGCCGAGTCCACCCGGGCCGCGTTCGTATCTGGGGATTCGCCAGGCACTGGCTTTTCGCGCCGCGCCGCTCACTTACTTCGAGGATCTTGCCCAGCGCTATGGCGACATCGTGCACTTTCGCCTGGGCTGGAGGCATGCATTTCTTCTGAACCATCCCAACCTGGTTCAGGAATTTTTCGTCGTTCTTGCTTCCAAACATGTGCGAGGTCCGATTATGCAGCGCGGGCGGGCGGTGATGGGCGAGGGCCTGCTGACCAGCGAAGATCCCCTGCACGCCACTCAGCGACGGCTGATTCAGCCTGCATTTCATCGGGAGCGAATTGTGCGCCATGCCCAGGTTATGTCCGAGTACACGCGCCGCGCCTGCAATCGATGGCGGCCCGGCGAAACCATCGACTTGCACCAAGAAATGATGCGGCTCACGCTGGCCATCCTAGGCAAGACTCTCTTCGATCGGGAGATTGTCGAAGACGCGAGCGAAATCGGCGAGGCTGTGACCGAGTTGATGTCTCTGGTTGACCTTGTATTTGTGCCTTTCTCTGAACATCTGATGAACCTGCCTTTGCCCGGCATGCGCCGTCTGAAACGAGTGCGCCAGCGGCTGGATCGGCTGATGTATGGCCTCATCGACGAGCGGTTAAAGTCTGGCGCTGAGGGCGAAGACCTTCTTTCGATGCTCGTTCGCCGTCAACTGGCAGAAGGGAACCGGGCCCAGGCGGTCCGCCAGGTGCGCGACGAGTGTCTCACCATTCTTCTCGCGGGGCACGAAACCATCGCGAATGCGCTGACTTATGCGCTATTCGTTTTGGCGCAACATCCCGAGCACGTCGCGAAAATTCGCAGCGAAGTGAACGCGGTCGCTGGACAGAATGAACTCGGCGCCGAGGAATACGAGCAGATTGCCTTCACACGCGGCGCGCTGGCCGAGTCTATGCGTCTGTACCCGCCGGTTTGGGTTCTAGGCCGTGCCATTACAGAGCCGTGCTCGATTGGGTCGTACGGCGCGCCTTCTGGGTCGATCCTTTTTGCCAGTCAGTACCTGCTGCACCGGGATGGCCGCTTTTTCTCTGAGCCAGATCAGTTTCATCCCGACCGTTTTCTGGCGGGGAACAAGACGCACCAGTTCGCATATTTTCCTTTCGGACTCGGCCCGCGACGCTGCATCGGAGAAGGCTTCGCGCTTATGGAAGGGGCACTGGCGCTGGGCACGATCCTCCGGCAGTGGGAAATCGAACTCCTACCGGAGACAAAACTTGTGCTCGACCCAAAAGTGACGCTGCGCCCGAAGTTCCCGGTGCTGGTTAAAGTCAGCCTGGCGTTGGACAGGAGTGCAGCCGGCGGCGTCGAAGGGGAGAATCGCCTGCTGTCGCACATGGAAAGCGCTGCTACCACCAGATTAGCTGCAGGCCAATGATGGCCGCACATTGCAACACGAGGTAAATGTGGAAGCAGTTACGTTTTGACGACAGACCAAAGAACCGGAGGGTGGCGGCATCGTAACTTAGGCGGATAAAAACCCGGAGCACGACCAATACCAATAGCGCGTAGAGAATCGCGCGGTAGCGGACCGGGTCATAGAGCGGCAGCAATCCTGCCAGACCCGCGAAGACCCCGAGAGCGCCCCACGGGCGCAGCACTGCGACCAGGGGAGAATCGGCGGGGAAGCGAGCTCCAAACAAACGCTGGTAGAGACCGGCCGAACGCTTCGGAAAAAAGACGCCCCCCAGCCCAGTGGTGAGATGGTCGGCTGCAAGAACGAGCAGATTCAAGTTCGCGATAGCGTGCCAGAGCTTCATGCTTTAGCGTCAGCGGACTGTGTGGAGGATTCTATTTGAAAGACCTGACCCAAGGCTCGGTGTGGGGAAACCTGGTGCGGATGTCCGCCTTCCTCATGGCGAGCATGCTGGTGCAGGCGCTCTACCTGCTTGCCGACATGTACTGGGTCGGACGATTGGGCAAGGGGTCAGTCGCCGCGGTCGGGTTGGCCGCCAATCTGATGGCGTTGACGCTGGCTCTGACGCAGATGATGGGAGTGGGGACAACGACGCTTATCTCCCATGCAGCCGGCGTGAAGAATCAGGATCGTGCCCGGTTCGTGTTCAATCAGTCGTTCCTGATGTCGATCGTTGGAGGTGGTGGGCTTTGCTTGGTGGCGTTTGTGCTTCGCCACTCCTATTGTGCGGCGCTCGCAGCCAGTCCGGAAACGGTGCGGCTGGGTACCTCGTATCTGGCCTGGTTTGTTCCCGCTCTCTTTCTCGAATTTCCTCTCATTGCCATGGGTGCTGCCTTGCGGGGCGCGGGAGTCGTCAAGCCGACGGTAGCTGTGCTGGTGGTGACCGTTGTGCTCAACCTGGTATTAGCGCCAATCTTGATTTTTGGGTGGGGGACGGGACGCGTGTTCGGAGTTAAGGGCGCGGCCATGGCCACGTTTTTTGCGCTGGCGATCGGGGTGGCCCTGATGTTCGCCTATTTCGCCACGAAAGAAAAATATCTGGCGTTTGACGCTTCCGTCTTTCGCCCCGATTTCGCGCTGTGGCGAGAAACGTTTCGCATTGGCCTGCCTGCAGGAGCGGAGCTGGGAATCCTCGGAATCTACCTGATCATCGTCTATGCGGTGATCCGGCATTTCGGCGCTGCGGCGCAGGGCGGGTTCGCCATCGGAGCCCGCGTGATGCAGTCTCTCATTCTGCCGGCAGTGGCGGTAGGGATGGCGAACGCTCCCATCGTCGGCCAAAATTATTCCGCCAGTAGGCCGATGCGCGTGCGCCAGAGCTTCTGGGCGGCCGGTTGCATCGCTTCCGTCGTGATGCTGCTGCTGACTGCTCTCTGCCAGTTCAAGTCTGGTGCGATCGTCAGTCTCTTCTCCAAGCAGAGCGATGTTGTGGCGGTCGCCGCTGAGTATTTGAGAGTGATTTCCTGGACCTTTCTCGCCACTGGGATGATATTCGCTTCTGCGAGTGTCTTTCAGGGATTTGGCAACACGCGTCCGCCATTCGTGAGTTCGATTATCCGGTTATTTGTGTTTGCCGTGCCGGTGCTTGTGCTCTTAGGGTGGCGCGGACTGACCTTGCATCACATCTGGCTGATCTCGGCGGGATCGATATGGATCCAGGCATTTACCAACCTGTGGTTCCTGCGCGCCGAGTTGCGCGCGAAGGTGGACTTGATCCCCGAGAATGCGGCCGGGGCTGAAGCTTTGGGGCCTGCGGGCTAGGATGTTCATGTCGAACGCACGAACATTCCTTTGGCTGTTCGCCTACGTGCAGATCGGGTTCGTCTGCCTGGATCTCTACGAACATTGGCGATTGGCTCGGAGAACGGGCACTCGACACGTTGTACGGCGATACGGCGTCCTCATGGTTGCGGTTGCTGGGGCCTGTGTCGTCTATTTCGTGATTCAGATTGCGCTAGCTTCTGTCCTTCCAACAATTGGCAGGCTCACTGACTACGTGATCCGAGCATCGCACGTGAGTATGACCCAGGTGGATGCAAGGTGGACCATCCCGGTGTTCCTTGGCGCTTTCGGCACCGGTACTTTCTTCGATTATCTCGTCCACCGCTTTCTGTTGCACGGGTTCCTCTGGAGATTGCACGAAAACCACCACTTGCCTTCGGTCGTCTCGAACGTGATGCCCGGGATCGCGGCCCGTCCTTTCGTTGTGGTGCCCAATTTTTTGATTAACGCTGGTTCCTGCGCGGCGATCTTTGGCATGGTCCGCGCGATCGGGCGGCCGCAACTGATTGCGACGTTTATCCACCTTGTGCCCGCGCTCCTGCTGACCTTCGCGTTCGTGGCCAGCGCCAGTCACTCCATCTTTTTGCGGCGTTTCGATTGGGCCGAGACCGTGTTCCGGAATCTCCTGCTGATCAGTCCACGGGAGCACCTGCTGCATCACGGGGCCACGATTCAGGGCAACTATGGCAACTTCACCGCGGTATGGGACCGCGCCTTCGGGACTTATATCCCGCCCAGGGGCGATGACTTTCCTCTTGGGCTTGATTACGACCAGGACTTTCTCGGGGCTATTACTGCTGGCCGGTTCAAGCTCTCTACTGGAGCGCGATCGCGCTATCAAGTCGGAAGAGTCTGTCATCTTCACGAGGGGACCCGCCCGGCGGCGGAGTAACTCTTAGGGCACCACTTGAATTGGGACTAGCATTCGCGGGAATTTTGCAGCAGCATTTTAAAGTCTCAGGAGCTCACTATGAATCGCCACACCGGGATCAGGCTACTCGCTGGTTTCATGGGGATTTACCACATTCTGATGGGGGTACTCGGAATTGTTTCGGGCTCGACTGCGGCCTGGGGTGCCCACGTGTTGTGGCACGCGAACGTAACGGTGGATCCGCAGTTTAGCTATCTGGCGAAGTTTCTCGGCGCCTACGTGGTCGCATTCGGGGTGATGATGCTCTTCATCACTAGGGATCCTGTGCGTTATGGCGGGCTGGTTTATCCAGCCGTGGTGGTTGCGGTGCTGCGCATCGCAGAGCGGCTGATTTTCGCCGGGGAATTGAAGGCGGCGTTCGGCATCGGTATGGATCGAACCATTGTCACGATTGTCATTGTCGGGATTTTGAACCTGGGCCTGCTCATACTGAGGCCGCGAGAGGCTTACTCGCCGTCGCGGTCATAACCATCCGAGAGTCCCGCGGTGCTGGCGAGAGAGACGTCCGAAGCAACATCTCTACGGAAGCGCGTCAGGCACGGGCTTTGTCGATCAGCGATTCCCAGTTGCCTTTGGACTTGAGAACGAGTTCTACGGCCTCGCGGATTGCGCCGTGTCCGGCCAGGGCTTTCGTGGTGTAGTGGGCTGCGCGCTTTACCTCGGGGACCGCATTGCCCACGGCCACGGCGAGGCCGGCCCGGAGCATGAGTGGAATATCTGGAAGATCGTCACCGATATAAGCGACAGCGGAATCGGGTACCCCAGCCTTCCTGAGGATGTCTTCGTAGGCCGGCATCTTCACCGGCTGTTTCATATAAACGAACTCCATCTTCATTTCGTGAGCGCGGCGCAGTAGAGCTGCGCTTTCGCGGCCCGTGATGCAACCGGTACGCAGGCCGGCCGTGTGCGCCAGGGTGAGGCCCTGGCCATCGTGTGCGTCAAAGGTCTTGATTTCGAAAGCGGTGCCGTCGGGCTGCGACAGCAGAGTGACGGCGCCGTCCGTCATGGTTCCGTCTACGTCCATCAGGAGTAGTTTGATTTGCGCAGCGCGCTTCTTCAGTGCGGGAGAGATTTTGGAAAAGCCGGCCAAGAAGCCTCCAAAAGAAGAAATTTAGGTTAGTCGACCGCACGCACAACCATTTATTTCTCTTGTGATCGTGCCTGTTGCACCATTTCAACCAAGACCTTTCGAGTTTCTCCCGCGTTCGTTACTTCCCGCAAGAATGCGATGCGGCCGCCCCGCATGCCATCTTGCGTCTTCATCCGCATATGAAAACCGAGGCGGTCGACTGCTGTCATGGTCGCCTCTTGGGATTCAACCCGAGCAAATTCTCGAGCGAGCAAGACGAGGGCATCTTGGTGGTCGGCATTCATGTGCTCGATGATTTCTGTCATTGAGTCAGCGAGGGGGTCGGGGTGTGCGCGATCGTAATCCGATGCCGATACCCAGCCCATCACTCCGAAGCCGCCCACGTAGTAAACATCCACGGCATCGAGGCGGTAAAAAGAGAAGTCGTCAAAGTCCACCCAATATTTACTGTTGGCATAACGCGCCAAGTAGAGGTCACGTGACTCCGGCACCTCGGCTTTCGGTATGGTCCGAACATTTCCCACTAACGTGACCCTCGATGCGCCGAGCGGATCGCCACTGGCGTCGTCCTGGGTCACCAGCAAACTGGCACGTGGGTCTGCCTGCAGGTTCTGCGTATGCATGGCCATGGTGCTGATCAGGAAGATGGGGCGTCCGTGATCGTCGAGGCCGTAGGGCATGACAGATCCGAAGGGGAATCCCGGTTGTTTCCGCGAGAGGGTTGAGAGGCTGCCGATGCGGCCCAGGTGCATCAGGGTGCGGGCACGCTCGGCGAACGATGGTTCGGGGATTGGAGGCTGGTCACTGGCTGGCCCCGGGCCAGCATGCTTTCTGAGGGAGGAAGATGAGGATGACATTCGGTACTCTCCTGGAACTCGAGGTAGCAGATTTCTGATTATTGCCCGGGTGCGGCTCTGAGATTAAGTGCATTACGGGAGCGACCCGCTGCGGAACGCGGTTCGGTGCGGGCCGCATCCAATCGTGCCGCGATGGCAGGGAAAGCAGGTGTGGGGCCTTTCCACCGCAACTGGTCCACGTCCTCAAACAAGGCAATATCGGTCCGCAGCGTGGCGAGTGTGCGAAACAGGAGTGCGTGTTCCCGTTCGCGGAACAGTGTGCCTGCAAGGGTGGTCGCATTGGCAACATTCACGTGCCAATCGCGACTGTCCGCAGGGATCGATTCGAGATGAATGAACTTGGCTAAAACGGCAGCCGATGACTTCGCACCCCAGCCTGGCAGTCCCGGATAACCGTCTGCCGCATCGCCAACCAGGGCCAGGTAATCGGGGATCGAGGCGGGCGAGACGCCGAACTTCTTGACCACGCCAGCCTCATCCACGGTGACACCCGTGCGGCGATTCAGCTGGACAATACGCATACCTTGTACACATTGGGCGAGGTCCTTGTCGGGCGTGCAGATGATGACGTGCTCGACCTGTTTGTCTCGGGCCGCCGCGACCGCAGCGGCGGCGAGTGCGTCGTCTGCCTCGAATTCCACCATCGGCCAGACGACAATGCCGGCTGCCGAGAGCACTTCTTCGAGAAGTGGGAATTGCGCCAGCAGGTCGGGTTCGACGCCTTCGCCCGTCTTGTAGCCGGGCCACAATCCATTGCGAAACGACTCGATGACGTGATCGGTCGCAACGGCGATATGCGTAGCGCCGCCTTTGAGCATGCCCAGCACCGACGCAAGGACGCCTCGAACCGCCGCTACCTCCCGGCCATCCTCATCGCGTGCGGAGGGCAGGGCGTAGTAATGCCGGAACAGTTCGTAGGTACCGTCGATCAGGTGGACGTCCACGGAGAACCCCACCACAACCCTATAGGAGTTTTGCCCGCTCGATCAACTGATAGCGGCATTGAGGTTTCCAGTATGTCGATAAAACGGCGAAACGACGGGGCAAAAACACAAGTGATCGTAACCACACCCCTTCGACAGCAGCACCTGCTGTGGCGGGCCGTTCATGGTGCACCATCCGCTGGCTTATGCGGGAATTGCTGAAGAAAAAGATCCAGAAGCGCGGGGCTGACCTGTGCTGGTAAACACGGGTTGGACCGGTGGGCCTTTTAGCGTGGGCAAGCGCATCAGCATTCATCACACGCGCGCATTGCTCAATGCGGCGCTAAGCGGGTCGCTGGTTTCGGTAACTCGTGTCGTCCGCTAAGCGGACCCGGTCGTTCTACGCCCCCATCTTCCCGGCACTTCCGTGCCGGGCTTTACATGCCGCCACTACGCGGCTGGAACTTGGTTTGTACCACCACTCGTCTTCGACAGTGAGTTTCGCAAAAGCGCCCGAATCGAGCGCCGCGTCCCGTTTGCGCACCTCCCCTTAGGAGGCTCGGGCGTTGGTATATACTTCTCTCCATTCTGTCTGGAGGCGCGGCGGAGCGCTTCTGGCTGCCCTCTGATACGTCACAAATGGAGAAACGAGACCCAGGGCTCAATCCTCGAGATCGGGCGGACGCCAGCAAGCAGGGTGGGGTGAGCGTACCTATCAAGGGGGATAGTTCCGCACCTCCGTCTGACTCCGACAGTCCCACCGCCGTCGATCTTCACAAAGCGTCAACTGATCCGGAAGCCACGTGGGTCGATCCCGACGCTACCTTTGTTGACGCTGGGCCCATTGACGGACTTTCGCCGCCGTCTCCCGCAGGCAAGCCTGTTCGGGCGAACGTCAGCAGGCCGCTACTGCAGGCTGGGGACGTACTCGGCGGTCGCTACGAAATTCTGCAGCTACTGGGCGAAGGCGGGATGGGTGCGGTGTACAAGGCCAGGGACCGCGAACTGGACCGTCCGGTGGCTCTGAAGCTCATCCGGCCGGAACTGTCCTCCAGTCCTTCGATCCTTGCTCGCTTCAAACAAGAACTTCTACTCTCCCGCCAGGTCACGCACAAGAACGTCATCCGCATCTACGATCTGGGCGATGCTGATGGCGTGAAGTTCATCACCATGGAGTTCGTTGAAGGGCGCGACCTGCGCGCACTGATCGAGGAAAAGAAAAAGTTTTCTCCGGAAGAAGCGGTGGAGATCATGCAACACGTGTGCCAGGCGCTGGAAGCCGCGCACCACGTGGGCGTGATTCACCGCGACCTGAAGCCGCAAAATATCATGCGGGAGGACAGCGGCCGGATTCTAGTCATGGACTTTGGCCTGGCGCGCACCGTGGAAGGCGACGGGATGACGCAGGTTGGAGCCCTGGTCGGCACCATGGAATATATGTCGCCGGAACAGGCGCTGGCCAAGGATCTGGACCAGCGTTCCGATCTTTTCACTGCCGGTTTGATTCTGTACGAAATGCTCACCGGCAAGATGCCGTACAGAGCCGAGAGTGCGCTGGCCAGCCTGATCAAGCGCACGCAGGAACGCGCCATCCCCATTTCTGATCACGACTCGACGCTTCCTGGCGCCCTTAGTGGGATCGTGAGCAAGTGTCTGGAGCGGGATCCCAAGTTGCGATATCAAAGCGCCACTGAGATGCTGCGCGATCTTGACGCGTGGCAGGGCAAGCGCGCGGCTGCCACTTTGGGGTTTCACGCCGATGTGAAACCTTGGGGCCAGACGATTCCGTGGCCGCTGCTGGCGGTCATTGTCAGCGTGCTGGTGCTGGCGATTGTCGGCTATGTCTATCGCGGTGCTCTTTTCTCGCCCGCGGCGGAAAAAGCCGGTCCGGCTCTCTCGCTGGCCGTGATGCCGTTTCAAAACGAATCGGGCGACCAGTCGTGGGACTGGCTCGGGCCCAGCCTCGCCGACATGCTGAGCACTGACGTGGGGCAATCTTCGCGCATGCGAACCGTCTCCCCCGATCGAGTGCAACAGGTCTTCCACGACCTGAGGATTGCTCCGAACTCCACGGTGGACTCTTTGACTCTGGGACGAGTTGCTGAATTCACGAATGCCGACACTCTGGTTTGGGGACAATACACTCGGCTGGGCGACCAGATTCGGATCGACGCCACGTTGCAGGACCGCAAGCACAATCGCACCATTCAAGTGAAGTCGCAAGCGGCGAGTCAAAAAGATTTGTCGGCGGCGGTCGATCGGCTAGCCGAACAGATCCGGCAGAATCTTTCACTTTCACAGGACCTGGTCAAGGAACTGCAGGCGCAGTCGTTCAAGCCCACCTCGAGTTCGGTGGAAGCACTCCGCGATTACAACGAGGGCATCCAATTTCTGCGCCAGGGTAACAACCTGGAGGCCCAGAAACGCCTGTTGGCCGCGACCAACGAAGACCCGCTATTTGCTGTCGCATATTCGAGACTCGGCGAGGCCTACTCCGCTCTGGGTTACGATGCCGATGCGGAGCAAGCGGCGCGGCGCGCGGTGGAACTCAGCCAGGGTCTTCCGCTGGCACAAAAGTATTTCATTGAAGCCAGCCTCGCCCGCGTGGCTAAGAACAACTCGCAAGCGATGACGGCCTACGAGAATCTGGCCAAGAGTTTCCCCGATAATCTGGATGTGTTGTTCGCGCTGGGCAGCCTCTACGAGGACGCGGACGATCTGGACAAGGCGCGTACCTCCTACGGCAAGGTGCTGCAGGCCGACGGTAAAAACCTGGATGCGCTGCTGGCCATGGGACGAGTGGAAATCAAGTCTGGCAATCCGCAGCAGGGCCTCGATCCGCTTGATCGTGCGCGGCATATCGCCATCGACTTAGACAACCAGGAGCAGCAGGCCCTCATCCTGCAGGCGACCGGCATCGCCTACAAGCTGATGAATAAGCCGGCCGAGGCGCTGCGCAATTATCAGGATTCGATGGCCATCAACCAACGTCTCGGGCAGAAGCGCGGGGTCGCGGCCAGTCTGGTGGAAATTGCTCAGGTGCAACTGAAGCTTGGAAAATCGGACGCCGCTTTGTCTGCCTACAACGAAGCTCTGAAGATCCGACAGGAGATCGGCGCCAAGAAAGAAGCGGGCGACACGCTGATCGATCTTGGTGTGTTTTACCTGGATCGCGGTCAACCGGACAAGGCGCTCGAGGTGTTCAAGGAATCGTTGCAGATTCAGCGGGACGCCGGGGACGAGCATTACCAGGGCTTGTGCCTGAACAATATTGCCGATGCCTACGCGCAGAAGGGTGAGAACCAGGACGCACTCACCTACTCGCAACAAGCCCTGCAAATCCGCGAGAAGTTGAACGTACCGGACGATGTCGCCGAGACACTGCAGAATCTGGGAGGGGCCTACGCATCGTTGGGTCAATTCGATCAGGCTATGACGTCGGATATGCGTGGCCTGGAGCTTTATCGCAAATCCGGGAACAACGCGGGTGCGGCCAAGACGTCCCACAGCATGGGTTTGGTCTTCGAATATCAGGGCCGGTTGGGGCCTGCGATCGGCGCATTACAGGATTCGGTGAAGGCCTTTCGGGATCTCGGGGACCGGAGCAGCACGATGGCACAGGGACTCAGTGATCTTGCTGGATCGTTGGCTAGAGCGGGACGAGGAAATGAAGCGGCAACGTTGCTGGACGAGGCTGAGGGGCTGGGTCGCAGTTTGAAAAATGATGGGCTGCTCGCCGGCGTTCTGAACGAGCGGGGCGACGCGTACTTTTATCAAGGCGACCTGAAGTCGGCGGCAGGTTCCTACGAGCAGGCATCGCGGTTGGCGTCGCACGCAGCCGACAAGGATGTGCAGCTTGCCTCGAAGTTGAATCTGGCCAAGGTTGCGGTGGAGGACGGACGTTCTCGGACCGCAGTCAACGATTTACGCACCCTTGCCCAGCAAGCTGATTCTCAGGGCAGAAAATATATTTCCGTGGTGTCATCGGTTTTGCTTGGCGAGGCCATGATCAGGAACAAGGAGTACGCGGCCGCGCGGCAGCAATTGCAGCGGAGTTTGGGAAGAGCGGAAAGGCTTGGGCTCCGCCTCGAGGTCGCGCGGGTCCACTACCTGTGTGGCGAGGCTCTTCGGCTATCCGGCAACGCTCCGGAATCTGCCTCGCAGTATCGCGAGGCTGGACGGGGGCTCGATGAGATTCGCAAGGAACAAGGAGCCGAACACCTTGCCGAACGTTACGACCTAAAACCTATTTACGCGGCAACCGCGCAGCTTACCCAATAATCTCGCCCTAAGAAAAGTCGGTGAGATCAAGTCGATCTCACCCCCATTTTCTTGCCTTCGTCTGAAGCCTTAGTCGTCGCCTTTCACTGTCAAGCTGACCGACACGCTGTGCACGAGTGCGCCGCTGCCGTATGAACCTGTGAAGGTCACGGTGAAGGTGCCGTGGTTCACATTCTTGCTAGGCGTTAGAGTGACGGTAGACGTCACCGCTGCTCCCTGCAGGTTGTCCGTGGAAGGGGAGATCGAGCAGAGTGAGTTCGGCGGGCCGCCCGAGCAGGTCAGGTTCACCGATCCGGTCAGGCCAGCGATTGGCGTCAGAGTGATCTGGTACATGGCTTTGTGCCCCGACGAGATGGTCTCGGACGCGGGTGAGGCGGTAATGGAGAAATCGGTGACGTTAACCTGAACCGCGGCGGCGGTCGTACTGGCCAGGAAGTTCGCATCCCCGCTGTAACTGGCAGATATGGTTCGCGTTCCTGCGGTCGCAAAGGTCAGCGAACAACCGCCGGCTGAGACCGCAGCTGTGCAAGTTTCGCCAGTGTTGGCTGTGACGGTCACCGTCCCGGTCGGGGCGGTAACGTTTGTCGATCCGGTCACGCTCAGGCTGATTGCAGCCGGCTTGCCCGCCAGGACCGGGTTGGGAGATATAGAAGTGATGGTTATGGTCGTGGACGCCTTGCTTACCGTGTAAGTCACGGTACTCGCAGGGCTGACATTGCCGACCAGGTCTTGCGCGTTCACGGTGAAGGTGTGTGTCCCGACGGTGCCATCGACGGCAGTGATGATGGAGCCGGTATTCATGGTCGGCGGGATCCGCTGGGAACCCGCCGGGCCGCACAGTACGACGCCGGATCCCCCGTCAGTGCAGCTGTAGGTCGCTGTCACGGGCTGGCCGAAGGTCGGTGACCCCGGCGAAATCGTCGGCGTGTTGATCACCGGCGCAGCCTTGTCGACTTCGAATGGGCCGAACGAGCCCTGTGCCGGCTGAGGGGCAGAGGTGTTTCCCGCGATATCTTTCACCGTGACCGGCGGAATTGTCGCACTGCTCGTTTCCGTGCCGGAAGGAACATTCGTTTGAACATTGAACGACCTAGGGCCCACTACTCCTGAACCGCTGTCGCTCGCGGTGCAGGGCACGATGACGTCGGTGGCCTGCCAGGCGGGTGCTGGAGGAGTGCATGTGAGGGTGGGAGGTGTCAGGTCCACTTTGATGGTGAAGCTTGGCCTTGAAGTGCTTACGTTATTGCCGCTGTTCGTGACCACGGTTTCTACGACGTTTGAGCTGTCCGTTGCCGCATAGCTAATCGTGGTTGTGCCTTCCATGGTCACAGGCACGTTGATTGAACCGGTCGTACCCGCAATTGTGCCCGAGGCCGGGGACGGTACATTCGCTCCCGTGACCACGTACTTGATCGAAGTCACCGTCGGCAGCGTCGACGGGGCGCTCGTGTTGTTGCTGGGGACAATCTCTGTGCCACTGAAATTGACGCTTACATTCCCGTTGGTCCAGCCGGCGTTCAGGGTCGGATTCGTAGTGATGCTCGTACTCGGCTGAACCCCGCCAAGAATCGGAATGAGGACAGAATTGAAGTTGTTCGTGCCCCCGCTGCTGGTCATCTTGTCGCCATTGATCGCGGTGAAAATGCTGACCAGCCCTTTGCAGGTGTTGTCGGCGCTGGCTCCGCAACTCAGGGCGTTATCTTTGCCCATGATGTAACCCGGCGCAATAACTGGCTTCTGGGCGGGATCCAAGTTGTACGTATTCGAGACGGCGATAAGTGGAGTCGTCCCCGTGCTCAAACAGTTTGCGCCCGCCGGCACGGAATTCGTGGGAGTGGTGCACAGATCGGTCGTCGTTACGCAGGAGAAAGTGCCGTTACCCGTGTCCTGATGCTGACATGTGCTGCCTTGAAAAGGGGTATTGGCCACCAGGTCGGCAAACTGCTGGTCGGTAATGGCGGTGACGGTTCCCTGCATGAACAAGCCTTGAAACGAACTGGCCGGCAGCCCACTCTGCGAGTAATCCGTGATTGCGCTCAGATTGGTGGTGTAATTGAAGTTCGTCACCGTGGGCTGCACCGGTTGGGTGATCGTAATCGGAGCGAGCGGCCACTGGCTGAACGACCAGCTCACAATATCGTTGTTCTCTACGAAAGCGCCGGTTGCCGCGGCGAAGCCGAGGTAGGCGCTGCTGCCGCCGGTCAGGTTGAGTTGCTTGGTGATGTCCACGGTCGTCTGCAGGATCAGGGTGCTGTCAAAGTAAACGCTCAGGTTGTTGCAGGCGCTAGTGCAGGTTCCCGGCGGAAGGTAGTTTAGGGTGATGGTGTGGGTGAGCCCGTCGGTCAGCGACATCCCGGCCGGCAGGCTTTGCAGCGCCAGTTTCGCCAAGTTGCCATCCGGGCAGGCATAGTTGTGATCTGCGCTATTCGGGGTGAGCGTGCTGGAGTTGTTGGGTCCGCAGCTCTGCACCGCGATGTGGTTGCCGTTGGGATCGCTGTAATTTGTGTTTTGGAAGGTATCCAGTTCGATCGCGAGGCTGTTCAGGATCGCGGCCCCGGGACCGCTGGCGGTAGAGACGTCGTTATTACCGTACGCCATGTTCTCGCCGTTCCCGGTGTAGCCGATGGCTCCGGTGCCCGCGGGATCGTTCTGAATCACCAGAGCCAATCCGTCGGCCGGAAAACTGCAGGAGAAACACGAGTTGGTTCTGGATATCTGAAACTGAAATGCGGTGGTGAATCCGGTTGAAAGGGGCTGTTGGACCTTGAACCAAGCGGAGCCGTGCTGGTTCTGGGCAGCCGTGGTCAAGCGCAAAACGCCGCCGCTCGCGACCTGCGGTTGATTCGGAGAGCCGTTGGTCAACACTTGGCACGCGGCCGCTGGAGTGCTGCTGTTCGCGCACACATTCGTTGCCGTAAACCCACCGGCCGGAAGGTTGAAAGACTGGGCGGAAGCTTGCACCGCAAAGTGAAAGCCGGTCAATAAAACTGCCAGCGCAAAAAAAGTAAGATTCCTGCGATGCATAACGTTCACTCCTTGAATTTGTCCGAAACACACACGCGGCAACCCATACCGCTGCACCGCGTCCTCAGGGGGAGGAGCGAACATTCGATGGTCAACAATGTTGGCCGAGAACTGTGAAACTACTTGGAGGGAACAAGCCCCACGAAGCCCGTCCGTCGGCAATTCTCGCTGGTGAGCTTCAGAGTGTCAAGGGAAAACACCCGCTCCACCCGCTCCAGCTCATCCTGTGCTGAAGTTTGATTCCAGGTTGGAGAAAGTGACTCGTAGTCAAAGTGGTTTCGCCTCGGCTATTTCGCTCGCCGAATTTCGGCCTCCGCCATCCAGCCTCGCAGCAACTTCTCCGGCGGAATGCTCGACAGGTAGGGCTTGATATCGAGAATCGGGGTACCATCCAGCATGTCGACGCCGCGGACACGCAACCCTTTGCCTTCGCGGCCCAACAGTTCGACAACGGTGAGCCCGATCGGGTTCGGACGTCTTGGCGACCGCGTCGCAAAAACTCCGTGCGGCCGATCGTCGATTGGGGGAATGCCGAGCAACTCGAATCCCTCTGAGCGGTCGAAGACCCAGAGAACGAACAGGTGAGAAAAGCCCTCGATGTCTGTGAGCCCGGTTTCGAATTCGGGCAGTATGTCAAGCACGCCCTCGGCCTCGTGCTTGGCACCAAATCCCTTCGGTATTTCCTGCGATTTCTTGTACGGACTTCGTACGTATCCGATCGGTTGCGGCGAGAACATAGATCCAGACATTCCTTGCATCACTCTTTCTAGTTTGAACGAGCCCCCATATCCAGGATTCAGAAATCCTGCTTCTTACGATCGCACATCTGCATGAACAGATTCATTACAAACTTTTAAAAATCTTTACTCCTGCATGACAAAAATGCGGGCTGCGAAATACAACGGTGCCGAAAAAGTCACGCATCAGAAGCAGTGACCCTAATCATTTATTTGGAGTCGAAGCGTACGCCGCTCACAAGCGTCGCCCGATTCGCCTCACTCTAATTATTCCATCGCAGCGCAAGCCAACAAACTGAAGGAGAGTATGAGTCATGTGTCGAGCTTTTGTTTTCGCAGCGAGCACAATCCTCTTACTGGCTGTGTCCGCCGCAGCCCAGGAAAGCCGGTCGGAGGTCAGTCTGCAGGGGACCGGTTTCTTCACCACAGGAACCAGCGGGAATGGGACCTTGTACAGCGCTACTGAGACCGGAGGCTTTCTGGCCGGCTACCGATATCACTTGAATCGCTGGCTGTCGGCCGAAGCGGTGTATGGCTGGGATCGCAATACGCAGAAATATCTTTTGGGGTCTGGCGACTTCAGGAATCAATCCAATGTTCACCAGGCGACTGGTGGCTTAGTTCTGGGTCTTCCGCCTTTTGCCAAGCGGAGGCTGAGGCCCTACGTCCTCGCCGACGGTGGAGCGCTGGTGTTTGATCCAATCGGCAACCAGGCTTATATCGGAGCGACGTCGCAGACGCAAGCCAAAGGAGTGTTTGTCTACGGTGGGGGCGTGAACTATGCCATTCTGAGGAGGATCTCTCTGCGGGCTGAGTACCGCGGTCTCGTCTACAAAACGCCCGACTTTGGCGGGCTGGTTACGAATTCCCTTACCCACACAGCAGAACCCTCGGTCGGTCTGGCGTTTCGGTTCTAAGATGAAGATGCGCGGTGCCGGATCATGACACCGCGCATTGCATCGGGCGATCCTTACCGCTACGGATCTTCCTTCTTCTCCGGTTCGCGGGGAAGCGGCTTCTCGATGGGCTTGCGCGGAAGCATCTGGTCGCGCATGGCTGCCTCGTAAACGAAGCTGGCTACGATGACGGAGATTTGTTTCAGATCGTCCGGTTGCAACCGGTCGTACACATCCATGTTGGAGTGGTGGGTGCGCGTCTCGTACTCAATCGGGTCCTGGATGAATTGAAATCCCGGGATGCCGACGGCGTCGAAGGAGAGATGGTCGGTGCCGCCGGTGTTACGCATGGTCAGCGTCGTCATGCCGAGGTCCTTGAAGGGTTCCATCCAGGCCTCGAAGATGGGGGCAACGGCTTCGTTTTCCTGTAGGTAGACGCCGCGGATTTTGCCGGTGCCGTTGTCCACATTGAAGTAGGCCGACACTTTCGCCTGCTCCGGTTTGACCGTGACCGGGCCCGCCTCGCGCCGTGTGAGTGTGGGCATGCCCTTCATGCTGGGATCGTCGATCGGAGGGCGCGAGCCGAAGTGCTGCTCGACGTAGTGCTGGGAACCTAGCAATCCCTGTTCCTCGCCGCTCCACAGGCCGATGCGAATCGTGCGCCGGGGCTTGATGTCGAGGGCCTTCAGGATGCGCACCGCCTCCATCATGACGATGGTGCCCGCGCCGTTGTCAGTCGCGCCGGTGCCCGCATGCCAGGAGTCGAGGTGCGCGCCCAGCATGACCAGTTCGTCTTTCTTCTCGGTGCCCGGAATTTCGGCGATCGTGTCGTATTGCATCGGGTCATCGTCGTAGAAAGTGTTGACGGCATTCAATTCAAGTGTGACGTCTTTTTTTTGCTGGAGGAGACGGGCAATGCGGCTCCAGTGTTCCGATGCCATGGTGAGTTGCGGGACGGTGGTGGTTTCGCCAATTTTGTAGGACCCGCCTGATTGTACAAACACGGTGCCGCCGCCCGACGTACCACGGCTGTGGTCGACCACGGCCAGAACTTTTTCGTCGGCGAAGAACTGGTTCAAGTCTTTGATGAACTGCTGGCGGCGCATGAGGTCGGCCAGGCGAAACGGCGGACGTTCTCCGGGAATCTGATACTCGCCGGTCTTGGCGAGGTCCTCATCGGTGTAACGTTTGTAGGGGGCCTCGGCGATGGGCTTCACCTCGGCATCGGGACCGAAGATCACGATCATGCCCGCGAGCTTGCCACGATATTTATCGAAGTCTTTCTTGTCTTCAATCGTTGCCCGAATGCACTTGCCGGTGACGACGCCGTTGGTGCCGGGAGTCCAGGCTTTCGCGTAGACGATGAGCTGAACAATGTCGGGTGAGGTCATGCGGGCATTCACGTACTGATTCGCCCAACCGCGACCGAACGGTCCCCATGCTTCAAGGTGAGCGTTGCTCAGGCCCATGGCGGTGAGCTGATCGCGGGTCCACTCGTTGGCGCGCTTCATGTTCGGCGACCCGGTGAGACGCTCGCCGATCGAGTCCATTAACCCGGAAGCGAAGTCCATGACTTTGGAATTGTGGAATCCCTCATAGCGAATATGCGAGATGGCTTCGAGATCGACTTTCTCCTGAGACCAACTGGCTGAAGCCAGCAGCAGAATCACAACCGAAAGAGGGAAGACTCGCGGAAATTTCTGCATGAGAGGCGCTCCTGAGGAAAGCAAAGCGGCGATTATACAGGCGCCCGAAGGGCGTGGAGCGCCGACGATTGTAAAGTTATTTCAAGGCCTACGATTTATTGTCGCCGTCCGTTGTCTGGCTTACCGGCTTTGTGGCTGGTTCTTTCCGCTTCTCGTCGGAGTCCACCGAATACAGCATGTAGTGATCGAAACTGTGCCGGCGGTAGTAGCGGTGCTTGCGGAAATCGAAGTAAATCTCCGCACTCTTGGGCAACCAGAGCGTCGTGTTCTTCTTCTGGAATGGGATCGGTCCGTACTCGACGACCTGGTACTCGCTCAGAAGCTGGATTTCCGGCATGGGATTGACCATCTCTGCCTCGATGCGGACGATCTGGAACTTGTCGGCGGTAATCCATGCTCGTCCTTTCAGTTTCACCGCGTGTATCTGGTTTCCGACCTTGTAGCTGTGCATGTGGTTAGGGCGGTCATCGCGCTGCCGGAAGTGGACGAGCCAGCTCGCCTGTCCATGCCAGTCGCCGAGGCCCTCCCACACCATTTCAAAGCTGTCGCGCATGTGAGGGTGGAAGACGAGCGCCAGCGCGGCAAATCCGGTGCTGGCAATCTTGTCGGGATAGCCCGACAGGGAAAGCTTCTCGGCGCGAAACTCGTCGACCGAAAGAAATCCTGGCTGCGGCTCCAAGATCGAAGCCACATAGTTGAACTTGCGGGTTTCGGTGCGCACGGGAGTGCCGTATTCATCGAGAGCCTGATGAAATAAATCTTCAATCGCGGCAAAACGGGCAACGTCTTCCACCAACTCCTGCACACGTTTTCCCGATTCCTCGACTACTCTCTCCGATGGACAGGCGACGCCCGGTGCCAGTGACAGTTTGATTTCGTCAACGCCAGGCGGCTGCCAGGCCTTCACCGAAAGACGTGGCGTGGGAAGAGCCAGGAGAGGATCGACGCCTGAAAGTCGGGCGGTGGTTTGGGCGGCAACTTCCGCGGGCGCAGGATTGGAGCCGTGCTCGTTGATCTCGGCGATCAGGTTGCGAACTTGCTCGGCGATCGGGGGTTGCGGCGACTCTTGTAGGAAGGCATTCAGTGCCTGCACACCTTCCTGCTCCTGTCCCAGATTCACCAGTGCCTCTCCCAGAACCAGCTGCGCCGGACCGGCAGCATTCTTGCCTTTCGCAATCGCGACCTGGGCCTCGTCCCGTGCCTTGCCGTAGTCTTTCTGGTGGAGATAGGTATCGGCGAGCAAGTTATGCGGTATCCAGTTTTCTCGATCGCTGAGCACCGCCTGCTCTAGGGCCGATCTCGCGGTCGGATAGTCCTGCCGTTCCAGACCGGCCCTGCCTAAGAGCGTGAGGGCCTGGGCATTGCGGGGATTAAGATTCGTGGCTGTGTTGAGGTAAGTTCCTGCCTGGGAGAAGTCCTTCTTTTGGAAGTACAAATATCCCAGCAAGAAATTGAGTTCCGGGCTCGAGGGCGCCGACTTGAAAGCCTCGTCCAGTTGCTTCTGCGCTTCTTTGAGATTTCCCGACTTGAGAGCCGAAATGGCGCGCTTGGTCCCTTTCCGGGCTTTCGGCGACATGACGGCGTCACCCAAGTCCAGATTGATGGCGGTAGGATCGCGCCGAAGGACAATATCGAATTGCAGCCTGCTCCGAATCGAGATGATTTTCAGATCCTGATGCGAACTCAGGTAGCCGACAGCGCTTACCTGGGCGTCGTAGTCGCCGTAGGGGATATCGGTAAACACACTTTCGGAGTTGTCGCTGGTCGGCTGCCACGTGGCGGTTTGATTCGACAGGTTCACGAGCTTCACGAGCGCCTGTCGATCAAGGTGAGCGCCATTACGCTCCGCGAAAACTTTGAAGGTAACGATGCCAGTGTTCGGGGCGGTGCGGAGAACAATTCTCGATTCGTCGGGATGGCCAAAGCTGCCCTGCGCTTGACCCACGGCAGTCGCGGGAAGCAGACAAACAAGCAAAAGCGCGGCAGCCATGAAGCGCTGAGGAGGGCCGTAAAGACTGGTGGCGCCACGAGGCATAGCTGCGTTCCGGCGTCAGTCTGTCATAAGTTTTTCTGGGGGTCAACTGAGGGTGAAAATGAGGAAAATGAGGGTGAAAATGAGGAGAGAGATTCTTACTCTTTTCCAGGTGGCTTTGCAGCGGGAGCTGACGGTTTGTTGCCGTCGTTAGTCTTGTTGCTTTCGGATGGTGACTTCGTGTCTTCATCCTCGTCTCTGTTCTTGACGACGCGGAGGAGTCCAATCCATAGTCATGGTTCCGCCAGTTGAAAATCTGTGCGTTGCCCACCGATGACGGAAGCCGGGGGAACAGAGATAGGATGCATCTCTCCGGTTCTATTCACTCGTACCTAGAGTCCCGCACTGTCGGCGTACGCTAAGTACTTCCCGTCCGGCGATATTGCAGCGGCGATCAGGGAGGCTTCTGAAGAGTTCGTTGTGAGTTGCGTCTCCTTGAATTGTAGCTGTCTTCCCCAGTGGGTCCAGGAGCGCCACATCAGGGCCAATCCCGCCAACACGAGGAGCATGGTTCCAAGCACGATTGCTGGACCGATTCGTCGTGAACGCTCTTGTGTACCCCCTCCGGCAGGGAACCCTATTCCCCGGTGTTCTCTGCCGCTGCCAGAGGGCGGGTCGTTTCCGAGTTCTTCCTCCGAGACCTCCCTGACCGGAGCGACAAAGCGATCACCTCGCTTGGGGATGGTCTCGATGAATTTCGGGCCGTCGAGGTTGTCCCCCAGAACCTTGCGCAAAGCTGAGATGCTCTGGGTGAGGTTGTTCTCTTCGACCGCGACATCGTTCCATACCTTCTGCATTAAGTCGTTCTTCTCCACAACGTGGCCCCGGTTCTCCAGCAGAACCAGCAGGGTGTCGACAAGCCTCGGAGAAAGCGGAACGGTCGCGCCATCCTAGTAGAGGAAACGTTCAGCGCGATCTAAGCGAAACTTGCCGAACTCGAGTAAGTGTCGCGGCTGCTTGAACATGGCGGTTCAGAACTTTTTCAGGAGATTTTCAGCGTTTCCTAAGGACTCCGACTTGGTCCATGAATCATGGTCAACCCACATCTGAGGACACTCACATCTGAGGGCACTCCATGAATGCAGAACTTACCACGCGGGCCGTGGCGGCGCAAAACGGCGGTATCTCTGTCCCAGACACGAGCCAGCCAGTTTCCATCAACAATCCGGCCGCAAGA
>Ga0307476_10000087_pt1 | contig 98932 bp, 76 predicted proteins | sample atmos_gasesECM2C_2_FD_203314 | JGI IMG/M metagenome (GOLD analysis project Ga0307476, IMG submission 203314) | Hardwood forest soil microbial communities from Morgan-Monroe State Forest, Indiana, United States - atmos_gasesECM2C_05 | ecosystem: Environmental > Terrestrial > Soil > Temperate... | reverse complement strand
GAAATGAACACGATGACTCGCGCGCGCTCTTTCGAAGCTGTGCTCAACGCCAATTTTCCCCACATCTCGATTGCCGCCAGTGGGCCGATTTCGAATATCACGGAGCTCCAGCAAACAACGGCGGAGATGCTGGCGAACCATCCGCACTTGGACGCGATCCTGGCCTTGGACGATGTTGCTGCAACCGGAACCTTGGACGAACTGAGAGCTTTGGGAAAAACCAGGTCAGTAAAGCTAATCGGATGCGATCAGACCGAGAACCTGATGTTTTCCATGCGACAAGGTGACGTGGATTCGATCATCATCCAAAACAGCAACGAAATGGGATCGCTCGCGGTAAGATGGATCGCCGCGCGGACGAGGGGAGAGGCCATTCCTGATAAAATCCAACTCCCTCCGGTGCTGGTGGACAAGAGCAATATCGACACCGCAGAAATCCAGAAACTGTTGGCAGTTGACTGGAGATCCTCCCATTGAGCATCCCCGATTCCATGCGCAGCTCCTATCGAAGCGCGATCCTCGCCCTCGCCGGCGTCGCAGCTGTAGCCGCTGTGCTTTACTTTTCGCAGACCTCACCCAGGCTTCCCTATCAGGATTCCTTCTCTTCCGGTAGAACCAAAGAGTGGCATGCCTATGCGGGTAGTTGGGAAACACACGACGGCGCAATTCGCAATCTCTCCGAAGAACTCGGCGCGAAGTTGCTCACCGGCTCTCCGGAATGGACTGACTATTCTCTCGACGCGGACATGATGCTGCTCGGACAAAGCGGAGATGCGGGACTGATTGTGCGGTCCAGTGATGAAGAAGACGGAATCGATGCATACAGCGGGTACTACGCGGGCCTCCGCTCACCCAATGAACTGGTGATTGGTCGCGCCGATCATGGATGGATGGAATACCAGGCGGCGCTGATCCCCGCGCCTCTCCGCAGCTTCAAGTGGTATCACCTCAAAGTGGTTGCCGTGGGATGCGACGTCGCGGCTGTCGCTTCCGACTCAGAGACACAAGAGACCACCGTTGCCGCTCTGCGTGAAAAAGATTGTGCCCGAAAGGGGCGCATTGGTCTTCGATCGTATTCCGCTGGCGGCGCCTGGAGGAATGTACGGGTCTCTCCCGCAACCCTTCCTGAGTTGCTTGCCGTCGAACAGGGCGCAAAGGTTGAAGATTCTCCAGAAGCCCTGCAGACCGAGGCGGGATTCTCGGCTAAGTTGGCCCACTCCCTTCGGCGAGATGCGGCGCCCGCTCCGCCTTCCGTCGCCGGACGCTCCGCCTCAGAGTTACGGATCGCTCCGATCAGGAGTCTGCGGCAGATGACCGCGCTCGATCCTCCGCAGGTCGCCGTTCGCGGAAACGTAGTGCTGACTTCTCCAATGCTCTATATAGAGGATTCCACTGGAGGGTTGGCAGTCGATGACTTGCGTGGGACATCGCTAAAACTGGGCGACGAGGTCGAGGCTACCGGAACCGTAGAGGCACGAGGCTTCAGTGCAATACTCAGACAGGCAAATGTTGCCCTTCGCTGGTCACGGGAACCGGCGCCGCCCCTCTCGGTCACAACGGCTCAGGCGGCGACCGGTGCTTTCGACGGGATGTATATCGAAATTGAAGGCAGCCTCGATACCAACCCCGAAATCGCCCAGCAATCGGTCGTCATGAATCTTACCAGCGGGAATCACAGCTATCGCGCCATCTTGAGTGGCGCGCGAGAAGAGGAGATCTTCAGCCGGCTTCTGCCCCACAGCTTGTTGCGATTGCGGGGAGTATGTGTGGTTGACCCCGAACGCTCCAAAAGCTTGACGCCATTTGTTCTCTATCTTCGCTCCGGCGGCGACGTGAGTATCCTCTCAGGACCGCCCTGGTGGGACCTGCAACATTTGGGCGAAATCGCCGCCGCGCTCGTGCTGCTGACGCTGATGGGAGTTCTCATTTACACGCGCGCGGAACGCTGGAGAATGCGCGCCGTCGTGGAAGAACGTTCGCGCATGGCCCGAGAGATTCATGACACTCTGGCTCAGGGTTTTGCGGGCATTGCTCTGCAGCTTGAGTCCGTGCTGCAAAAGCCATGGGCCAAGGGAGTGGAAATCGCTCCCATCGCAGTGGCCTGCCAGATGGCGCGGCAGAGCCGGCGAGAAGCCCACCGCTCGATTGCCGCTCTTCGAACACTGCATACCGACGAACCTCTCGAAGACATGCTGCGGAAACTTTTGCAAACTCAAGTTGCAGGGAGCCACGTTGAACTCGCGGTCACCGCGAACGGCTCTCCACAGCCTTTGTCTGCGGAGCACGCCGGCCATGTACTGCGAATTGCGCAGGAAGCCGTAGCGAATGTTTTACAGCACGCTCAGGCCACCCGGATCGAAGTGAGTTTAGTATTCGAACCGGAGAACCTCGTGCTGGAAATTGCCGACGATGGTCGAGGCTTCGATGTTTCCGGCGCCCCGCTAGCCGAGGAAGGTCATTTCGGCATTACGGGGATGAAGGAGCGCGCGGCTACGATGCGGGCCGACCTCGCCATTCGATCCGACAACGCTGGCACCCGGATCGTGCTCCGGTTGCCGATTCCTCCGCGTCAGGGCCATTTTTGGCACCGTTTGTGGTGGCGATGGTCGGGATTCAAGACGTCCACACATCCCACCGCCCATGCATAGAAATTCAAGAGCGTAGAACCATGACCGTTAAGATCCGTGTGATGCTGGCCGATGACCACCTGATTTTTCGAATGGGACTGAGAAGCCTGTTGAGCGGTGAGGGCATCATTGACTTGGTAGGTGAAGCAACAACCGGCTCGCAAACCATCGAGAAATTCAAAGAGCTGCGTCCCGATGTGCTGCTGCTGGATCTGAGAATGCCCGAGGGTGGCGGGATGGGAGCACTGGCGGCCATTCGAGACGCTCACCGCGACGCCAAAGTCTTGATTCTTTCAAGCTACGGCAATGAAGAAGAGGTCTATCAGGCGCTTCACGCCGGAGCTGCCGGATATTTGCTCAAAGACGCCGGCCGCGAAGAATTGCTCTCAGCGATACACCAGGTGCATACGGGTAAGAAATGGATTCAGCCTTCGATTCAGGGTCTGATATCGCAGCGAGCGAACCGCCCCGAGTTGACGCCCCGGGAATTGGAAGTGCTGAAACTTCTGGTCGCGGGGCTCACGAATCGCGAAATCGCCGCAGTACTCGGAAACAGCGAAAACACCGTTCGCAATCACACCATCAGCATCTTCGCCAAACTGTACGTGAGTGACCGTGCGGAGGCCGTGGGCGCCGCATTGCAGCGGGGGATTGTCGTTCCCAACAACTGAGCTACCATAACTGCAGCGAACTACCTCCCCGCCATACGATTACATTTCCTCCCAGGCTCAGCATAGTATTGTTTCGGGAAGATCGTGCGCAAAGTCATTCATTGCGACATGGATGCGTTCTACGCTTCGGTAGAGCAGCGCGACGATCCCCGATTACGCGGAAAACCCGTAATCGTGGCCTGGAAAGGCATGCGATCGGTTGTGTGCGCGGCATCGTATGAGGCGCGGGCTTTTGGCGTTCACTCCGCAATGCCAGCGAAGCGGGCAGAACGCCTGTGCCCAGACGCCACTTTCATTGCTCCGGATTTCACAAGATATCGGGCCGTATCCCGGGATGTGCGGGAGATCTTTAGCCGCCACACCGATCGGATTGAGCCATTGTCGCTCGACGAGGCGTACCTCGATGTGACCACGAATAAAACCGGCTTGCCGACGGCAACCCTTGTGGCACGAACGATTCGGGAGCAGATCCGGCAGGACTTGAAGCTCACGGCGTCTGCGGGCGTAGCGCCCAACAAGTTCCTGGCGAAACTCGCATCGGATTGGAAGAAACCGGATGGACTCTTTGTGATCCAGCCAGATGAGGTCGATGCGTTTCTGTTGCCACTGCCAGTTGGGCGATTGCCCGGAGTCGGGAAAGTCAACGAAGAGAAGTTAGTAAAACTCGGAATCAAGACTGTCGGCGAACTGCGAAGTTTGGAGCTACCGCGACTTGAACAGGAATTTGGCCGCTACGGTGTGCGCCTCTACGAACTGGCGCGAGGGATTGACGAGAACGAGGTCGTAGCGGACAGGCCGACGAAGTCTATGTCCGTCGAGGACACGTTTCAAGAAGATGTCCTGCTGGCGGACGCCGAACCTATGATCCGCCGCTTGGCAGAGAAGTTATGGTCCGCGTCGCGCGAAGAGACGCGAATACCACGAACCATCGTGCTCAAGCTGAAGACCAGGGAGTTCAAGATCCTCACGCGCAGCCACACGCCCGAGAACCCACCCTCGTCATGCGACGAGTTGACGGACATCGCGCTGAAGTTGCGAGATCGGGTGGACCTTGGCCCACAGCAACGCTTCCGGTTAGTGGGCGTGGGTCTCAGTAATTTTCGAGACGCAGGAGACACAACGACACAACCGGCTCTTTTCGAGTGAAAGCACGTCAGTCGGCCGCCGCCGCACCCGCCGGCTGCTGCTTCATCATTTCCTGCATCCCTTTCTTCATCTCCTTCGCCGAGGGTTCGGCCTTGTGTGTGCCGACCATCCACGCATAACCATCGGGATCGACCACGGTGCCGCAGCGGTCGCCCCAGAACATATCCATCACCGGACCCTGGCTGGTCGCGCCGAGTTTGGTCGCTTTCTCGACCACTTTGTCCACGTTTTCGACATAGAGGTACAAGGTAGCGGGCGAGGCCCCGATGGTCTTGGCGGTGCGCCTTCCCATGGCGGCATTCTCCGGGCCAAGCATGAGCACTGTGCCCCGCAAGGTGAGTTCCGCATGCATCGGCTTGGCGTCGGGTCCATTCATGATGGCGCGCTTCGCAAAGCCAAACGCCTTCTGGTAAAAGCTGACTGCGGCCGGAATGTCTCGAACGGTGAGCGCGGCCGAGACCGCACCATAGGCCGTTTTGTTCAAGGGATCAATCTTCTTCTTTGCCATAGTTGCTCCTTTCGTGCGGAGTACATTCTAGCTAAAGTAAAAGAATGCCGCATCCTGGAAAAGAATGGCCCAGCCTCAAAAGACAGTTGGCGGCGAAATGGCGATCGAGTCCAAGTTGGGAGCGTAATTGCTCGGATTGCTGAATTTAATCTGGTTGGACCCCGCATGAAGTGGCACTTGAATCGTGGTGCTGGTTGGCGTGCCGTAGCTATAGCCGTTCAGGTCGAGTTCCTGTGTGGCGTTCCCATTGACCGTGATAAAGAACGATCGTTGTCCCTGGGTCATATAATCGATCTCCATCTGGTAAGTTCCGGTCGCGGGCACGACCACATTGTCAAAGGTGACGGTGCTTTGAGCGTTGCCACCCACCCCAAACCGAGGTACGTCAGTTTGTGGCCACTCGCGCAGGTGGCACATGAGGAGAGCTGCGCTCCTCCATACAGCGTCGCCGTTTCCGCTCCGTAAATCTGGGACGGCGGCACAGGGGCCTGGCCGACGGCCTTGACCTTGAACAGGCGCGCTCCATGTGCCGGCAGCATGCTGGAGAAGGACTGGGAGGCAGGTCTAAGTTCAGCATGGCTCCACCGGTTCCCTCATCCGGACCGCCTTGAGGAATCCGAGATCTTTCCAGTCACAGATCAGGAAAGGCGTTGAGGGTGCCTCCCGTGCCACCACCTCCGCCTCCCCCAAAAGTTGCCCAACCTTGCGAAAAGGAAACAGAGATTGCGAGAGTCAGCGCGACGACACGAACCTACGGAGTTTTCATGGGGGAGATTGTACTTTGAAACGCAGCACGCATTCTGTCTTTACTATTTTGTGACAATTCTCGTTCGGGACCTTTCCTTCTCGCGCTGCAAATCGGAGAATGCGTATAGATGCGCCACATCTATTTCTTCGGCGGTGAGTAAGCCTGTTTGCGCACGATGCCCTCACCCTCTTCAATGGTTACGATCTCACCTGCTGCTACCGAACCGATGTTCTCAACTTTCCCGTCCAGCCATCGGATCGAGATTTCCGCCGTGGCGGCGCGACCCAACCCAAAGTGGAGGCGAAAATCGTTTTGTGAGATGTAGGACCCACCGCTGCGTACTTCGTCAATTTGTTTGTGTCCTGCGGCAGTAACCGTAACGCGTGCGCCGATGGCATCCCGGCCCGCGGTGATAGCGCGTAAAGTTAGCGAATTGCCGCCATCTGCGAAATTTTTCAGCAACGAGGGAGGCTCGCTCATATTAACGATCACGATCTCTTCCTTGCCATCATTATCCAGATCCCCTACAGCCAGACCGCGCGAAGAATGAGTATCTGATATGCCTGGCCCGGCTTGCGATGACAGATCAAAGTACTGGCCGTCACCCCGGTTCCAGTAGAGGAGTCGCGGCTGTTTGTATGTTTCGGTCGTGTGCCCCGTGTCAACTTCGGGATAGACGTGCCCGTTTGCGACAATCAGGTCCTTCCATCCGTCATTGTCGAAGTCGAGGAATGCGGTTCCCCACCCCAGGAATCTTGTGTTCACCGCCAAGCCCGAGCCGATGGTGTCGTCATCGAAGTTATTTCGACCCAGGTTCTTGTACATCGTATGGGTGTCGTCGGCGAAGTTCGTCTTGAAAATATCGAGCAACCCATCGCCGTCGAAGTCAGCCGCAGCGGTCCCCATTCCGGCTTGCTCACGCCCATCTTCGTTGTAAGCAACGCCGGCCCCGACCCCGATCTCCTCGAACGTTTTTCCGCCCACATTGTGGTAATACAAATTCGCCGTGGAATCGCAGGTCACGAAGATGTCGGGCCACCCGTCATTGTCGAAATCTCCAGTCAGGGCAGTGAAGCCGTAGTAATTCCTGGGACTCGAAATATGGACTTGATTCGAAACGTCGGTGAAACGTCCGTGGCCGTCATTTTGATAGAACGAGAGTGTCTCCGGAGGCAAGCCACGTGGGCCGCACATGACCGGTTTGCCCTTCCACTGACATTGGCTGGTTTCGCCAGGATGAGGTGTGTGGGCCGGGTTGAAATCGATGTAGTGGACTACGACAAGATCCAGAAAGCCATCGCGATTGAAATCGATGAACGCGCAACCCGTGCTCCAGCGTGGCTTGGGTGAAACGAGGCCCCGTTCCTTGGTTTCATCTTTGAAGGTGCCATTTCCCAGATTGCGATAGAGAATATTTTGTCCCCATTGCGTGATGAACAGGTCGGGGTAGCCATGATTGTCGACGTCTCCGACGCACACCCCCTGTCCCCATCCGGTTTGCGTGATTCCTGCCTTGTCGGTGACGTCTTCGAACTTAAGTCCTCCGAGATTGTGGTAAAGAAAATGTTTTGGCTGAACAGCGCCTTTCTCCAGCCGTCCTGCGTTGACCAGAAAAATATCCGGGAGGCCGTCATTGTCGTAGTCGAAGATGGCCACGCCATTGCCGGTTGTCTCCACGATGTACTGTTTTGAGGTTTCCGATCCAGACACGTTCACACCAACGAGGCCCGCCTGGGTGGCAATGTCTCGATAGTCAACAACTGGTGGCTTCATGCCAGGAGGAAGAGGCCGCGCTGGAACCGCTGTTCCTCCCGTGGCCACGCCCTGGCCGTGCGCGAGGTAAACGCCAGCAAGAAGCATCCAGGCAACCAAAAAAACTCTGCCTGAAATTGCTTGAGGTAACCGCAGTGTCCCCACAAACATATTTTTGCGATCATAACACCAGGGTCGAAGGCCCCTGCCTTGGTTCGGTACGTTTGTCTGTTACGATGGAGCGCGAAATCCGGGAATGGGGAATCTTTTTAAGATGCGTGGCTGGGTTCAGGTGGGTCACTGCTCTTGGCTGATCGTCCTTTTGAACATTGTTGTGCTCGCGCAAGTCCCTGCGGATTGCAAAGGGCCAGCGGAACTAGAGCGTGTACTTGCAACTCATCCTTCGGCTGGCGCCTATGACGCCTTGGGCGCCTACTTCGGCCAGCGCCAGGAACTAAAGTGTGCTATCGCAGCATTTGAAGCTGCGGTTCACCAGGACCCGAACTCGTGGGAGGCACGCTTTAATCTCGCCTTGGCGCTTCTCCAAAAACACGAGCCAGCGAGAGCTACGCGCGAGTTGAGAGTCGCGGTGCGACTGAAACCCGACAATGCGGTTGGACATATAGCACTCGGCGAAGCGCTCGGCGAATTGGAGCAAAACGAAGCCGCAGTTGAAGAATTCAAGCTAGCGCTCAAGGCGGAGCCTAAGTCAGTTCCAGCGCTCGATGGTTTGGCGAAAGCGCTGATTACGCAGAAACGTTACTCGGCGGCGATCGCATACTTGAAGGATACGCCCACTGATCCGATGCTCCAAGATGACCTCGCGGTGGCCTACTCCAGCAGCGGTGATGTCGCCGAGGCGGTGAAACTGCTCGAAGGATTGGTGCAACAGGATCCGATTTCAGCCGACCGGCGGGCTAGGCTCGGCATCGCATACACGCAGGAGTCTCAGTTCCGGCAGGCGGCGGATGAGTTCCGCGAGGCGTTGCGGCTGGATCCATCCAACGACGTTACAAGGCTTTCTTACGTGAAGGCGTTGATCATCCTGGCGGAGTTTCAGACTGCCTTGCCCGAAATCCAGAGCTACTATCGCCGTAAACCGCACGACTTCGAAGGCTTGTATCTAACGGGAGTGGTTGACCGCGGCCTCGGGAACTACGCTGATGCGGAACCTTTGCTGCGGCAGGCAGTAGCTCTTAACCCGAATCATTACGAGTCGCGTTACAACCTGGGTTTCGTTCTTGCCAAGCTAGGTAAGCCTCAGGAAGCACGAATCCATCTGGAGAAGGCGCTGCAGTTGAAATCCGAGTCCAGTGAAGCCCGATTTCAGTTGGCTGCGGTGCTGCGAAGCTTGGGCCAGGACGAGAGGGCACAGGAGGAACTGGAGAAATTTCAGGAGAAAAAGCAGAAGAGCGTGAAGGAAAATGTCGCGGCCACGAAGGTCAACCAGGCCAATGAATTTTTAGAACAGGGCGACTATCAGCGTGCAGTTGATTATTACCGAGAAGCTGTGGCACAGGACCCGGGGAATGCCCGTACCTACTACGATCTTGCCCTGGCCCTCGATCGCTTGGGACAAATCGCGGAGGAGCGCGAGGCCTTAAAGAAAGCCATCGAGCTAGATTCCAAACTTGCGCGTGCGCACAATCAGCTAGGGTTTCTCAGCATGCAAGCGGGGCAGAAATTGGAAGCGGAGAAAGAACTCAGGGCGGCGGTTACTTTGGACCCGGATTATGCGGAGGCGGAAAACAACCTGGGCGTTCTGTGTGGACAGCAAGGAAAGAATAAAGAAGCGGAGGGCCTTTTTCGCCAGGCCACAGAGAATAATCCACAGTACACACAGGCCTTCGTCAATCTTGGGCTGATACTCGCAGGCGAATCGCGTTTCAGCGAAGCAGAGCCGGTCATTCGCAGTGCGCTGAAAATCAATCCAGATAATTCTCAAGCACTGACTGCCCTTGCCATGGTACTTGCGCGCACGCAGAAGACTGAAGAGGCCATCAGCTACTTCAAGAAGGTCATTGAACTCGACCCCAAGTCTTCTGGTGCGCATCTGAATCTTGGCATTGCCTATGCGGACGATTTCAACCTTGAAGGCGCGCTGGCGGAGTTTTCGGAGGCGCTGCAACTCGATCCTCAGTCTGCAGCCGCGCACTACAACAAGGGACGCGTGTTACTCGATTTGCGGCGATACCCTGAAGCGAAGCCGGAGCTTGAGACCGCAGTGCATCTAGATCAGCAGAATGCAGAGGCGTGGTATCTATTGGGATTGATTGAAAAGGCGGCGGGAAATGCGAAAGCGGCCGTTCAGGTTCTGCAGAAGTCGGCAGGACTTGATCCTAAGAATCCCGACACGCTTTTCGTGCTTGGTCAAGAGCGTCTTCACGCCGGAGATCGCGATGGCGCACTCGCCGAATGGAGAAAGGTTATACAGCTTAACCCTGAGCATGGCGAAGCACTTTACAACCTTTCCCGCCAACTGGCGCAATCGGACCCTGAAGAAGCCAAACGCATGCAGGCACGCTTCGAGGCTCTGCAAGCGCAGAAACAACTCATGGATCGCGCTCAAACCCTGGGGAATTTCGCGCTGGCATCGGCCGCCGCGCACGACTGGCCACAGGCGATTTCACAGTTAATAGAGGGGATTGAGGTATGCGGCAGTTGCACCGCCCTTGGCCAGTTGCACAAGGACCTGGGGCTGATTTACCTTCACTCGGGAGACGTACACCACGGACTTCAGGAACTGCAGGAAGCGAAAAAACTTACGCCCGCCGACCCAGACATTGATAAAGCCATCCGCATCGCGCAGTCAATGCATAACTGAGTTGGTGTAAAGTATTAGCCCATGTTTCGGCGGCTGGGCAGCGTTGCATTGCTTCTGTGGTTGCTTACTAGCCTGGGAGCGCAAGACCTCGATTCCGTCCCTTCTCTTCAGAGTCGCAGTCCCGTAAACCTGGCCGACCAGATTGCAGATCATGCGGAGCGATCTGCCTTTCTGCGATTATTCGAGCCTGCTTCTTCCCAGGACATGCGGGCACGAGCCAAGGCTTTTGTGGTGCAGTTTCCGCAATCCGCTTTTCTCGCCCAGGCGTACGAGGTCGCAGCCCGCAGTTGCTTCGATCTCGGGGACTATGACAGGGGTCTTGCCTACGGTCGACAATCGCTGGCGTTACTTCAGGAAAATCCATTGTTGCTGGTTTCGGTCGCCGATGTGGAGGCCCGACAGCACTTGAACTCCGCAGCGACTGCAGATGCCGATGATGCACTCGAAGATCTTGACCGGTTTGCCAGGCCCTCCGCGGTTCGCGAAGAGGATTGGCCCGACCTAAGGCGGAAGCTCAAGTCGACTGCCAGTTTTGCCAAAGGTCGCGCGCTACTGCAACAGGCGCTTGCGGAATCAGTAGCCGAAAAGCGGCGCTCAATGCTGAAAAGCTCGGAGTCGTCGCTGGTCGACGCGCTGCGTTTCAACGTTCACGATCTGGAGATTGCGTATGCGTTGGGCCTTGCCCAACTCACCAACGGGCAGGCGCTTGCCGCGAGTGGCAACTTCGCAGCGGTGTATCACGAAGGCGGGGAACGTGCCCCCCAGGCTCTGGACAATCTTCGTGCGATCGATCGCTTGCTCAATCCGAATTCGACGATTCCGTTCGAGACGTTCCTGCAACAATCGGTGGATCGCTGGACGGCCTCTGTCCAGAATTGGAACGAAGAAGGGAACAAGGAAGACAACAAAGCTGTGTCCGCAAGCTATTTCGGTTCCGCGTCGTGTCGCTCTTGCCATGCCGAGATTTACAAAGACTGGTCGGGAAGTGGAATGTCGAAGATGTTCCGGCCATACGCTCCGGAAAACGTTCTGGGAGATTTCAGGGAGCAAAACGAATTCTACCTTGAAGATGATGCCGACTATCGCAACGGAAATTTTGAACTGAAGCCGGGTCGGGAGCGGAAACCGTTCGCCAGGATGGTTACGCGCGAAAGCCGCCACTACTTCGACATTCTGCAGTCGGACGGGAAGTGGCATAGCTATCCTGTCGACTACACCATTGGTTTGAAGTTCGAGCAGGCGTATGCGACGAAACTTCCAAATGGCGACATCCACGTATTCCCAATTCAATACAACTTGCGGTACAAGCAGTGGGTCGATTTCTGGAAGGTGATTGACGGGCCGGGAAGTGAGCGCGCGGACCCGCGCAACTGGGAAAGACTGGATGCCTCAACCAGCTACCAGGCCAACTGCGCCGTATGCCATACCAGTCAACTGCGAAATACGAAAAGCGAGGGCTTCACAGTGAACAACGTGGAATTCAAGGAGCCGGGAATCAATTGCGAAATGTGCCACGGCCCGTCCGCAGAGCACGTCGTGGAAATGAACGAGCAGAGCTACAATCCGAAAGATCCCCTCGTTCCACCGGTGAATTTTCAGAAGATCGACAGCCGAACGTCCGTTTCTATTTGCGCGCAATGCCACATGCAGTCGGCGACTCGCACTCCGGGGCCCAATGGGGAATTGAACTATGTTTCTTCTCGACAGTTCTTTGGCAACCCTTTGCGCCAACCATATGGGGAGTTCTCACGGAAAGGCTTTTACAAGGACGGACGGTTTCGGCAAACGACGTTTATGGTCGAAGCGCTGGAGCGTTCGCAATGTTTCAAGACCGGAGGCGTGAGTTGCGTGACCTGCCACGATCCGCACAGCCACGATTCCGCTTCCAACCCGACGTCTGTGAAGTTCCGCGATCAGCCGGACCTTATGTGCACGGGATGCCACCAACAGTTTCAAGATGCAGTCGGTCGTGCACGCCATTCTCATCACGCGGCGGACTCTGAGGGCAGCCGCTGCGTTTCCTGCCACATGCCTCGGATCATGGATGCCCTGCTGTTTCGTGCCCGCTATCATCAGATTGACGACATTCCGAATGCCGACATGACAAAGCGTTTCGGCCAAGAAGAAAGCCCCAACGCCTGCCTGCTGTGCCATACGAAGAAAGATGCCGATTGGGTGCAGTCGCAATTATCGGCGTGGAAGATGTTGCAAGCGCACGCGCGTTAGCGAAATCCGCTGTTTCGAACTAGAGCCCTCTCCCACGTAGATTGACGATCCGTCGTTACCGGGATGGCTCATTCACCGTCAGTATCTGATCGCCGGCAACGGATTCGAGGCGCTGAACGGTTCCGCTCGGCCACGTGATCTCCACGACTTGCGCCCTCTTCGAGGGCCCTAGCCCGAAGTGCGCACGCTTGTCGCTGGCTGAAATGTAACTTCCCCCGGTGCTCACGAAAGTGGTCTGCTGCTTGCCATCGTCGGTCACTAGACGGATCTTCGATCCGATGCCGCCGCGGTTGCTCCGTGTTCCGATAAGGTTCAGTGCGAGCCAGTGGTTTTGATTATTACCCAGGTTATGCAGAATGAGTGCGGCTCCGTCGTTGCAATTAATTGCGACATCAATAAAACCGTCGTTATCAAAGTCGCCGAATGCAGCGCCGCGAGCCGCCATGGGCACGCTGAAAACCTCACCGGCATGCGCCGAAACATTTCGAAAGCCTGTCGTCTCATTCTTAAGCAACAGAGGAGGCTCGCGATAGTGCAGTCGGGGTTCGGTGAGTTCGATATTGTCCATGACGTGCCCTTGCGCCACGAAGAGATCGAGTCGGCCGTCATTATCAAAATCGATCCACTTCGCTCCCCACCCGGAATGTGAAATAGTCGATGCTCCCAGGCCGAGCGAATCGGTGACATCGTCGAACTTGCCCCTCACATTCCGAAATAACTTGTATTTCTGATTCGCGAGGGCATTTACGAAGACCGAAGGCCATCCGCTGTTGTCGTAATCTCCAAAATCCGCCCCCATGCCAGCAAAGACATTTCCATACTGGTCATAGGCGAGACCCGAGGTGAGCGCAACTTCCTCGAACGTCCCATCGTGCTGGTTGCGGAACAGTTGCTCCGCGGCCGAATCATTGGCGACAAAAATGTCCGGCCAGCCGTCGCCGTCGAAATCATTGATCGCGATACCAAGCCCTTTTCCCGGCGAGGCCGCGATTCGGCACTTCTGGGAAACGTCCGTAAATGTGCCATCGCCATTGTTGTGGAAGACCAGGTGCGTGATCGGCTTGAACTGATCGGGGTGGCAATAAGCGCGGTACCCGGGTTTGTGTCCGCCGCAAAAGACGTTTGCGCTGAAGTCCCACTCGACGTACCGGCTGACGATGAGATCAAGGCGGCCATCGCGGTCGTAATCAATAAAACATGCCCCAGTGCACCATCCGCTGCCGCCCACCCTGGCTGTGGCGGTGACGTCGGTGAAGGTGCCATCGCCATTGTTGTGGTAGAGAATGTTGCCGCCAAGGTTGGTAACCAGGAGATCCATGTTGCCGTCGTTGTCGTAGTCACCGGTGGCCACACCCATTCCGTACAAGCGGCCCTGAAGGCCGGCCTTCTCCGTCACGTCAGTGAACGTCCCATTGCGATTGTTCCTGTAAAGGCGGTTCCAGAAGCGAGGGTCGGATTTGTCCGGCGCAGCGCCATGAGGCATGGGATCGAGAATCTTCGCTCCATTTACAAAAAACAAGTCGAGCCAGCCATCGTTGTCGTAGTCGAACATGGCGACTCCGCCAACCATCGATTCGGGCAGGTACTTCTGGCTGGTGCGGCTGGATTCCTGTTTGAACCGTATGCCGGACTTTGCCGTCACATCTTCGAAAATATGCCGGGAGTCATCGTGGGCGAGGGTTGAGCGGAATAGTTTGGCCGCGGGAATCATGGCCAACGCGCTCAACAGAAAAGATCGGCGGTCGAGGTTCGAATGCAAGCTATCGGGACTCCCCACGCACCGGAGGCGGAGTCTCTCGAGTCAGGTCTGTGTATTTCTTCGATAACGCTTTGTCGCCCAGGCGTGTGTAGACCTGGCTTAAGAGGCTGTATATCTGCAGATCAATAATCCCGCCCTGTTCTGTGCAAGCGGCCGCTTTTTCGCCGTCCGCTCGTGCCTGCTCATAATTGTTCATCCGCATGTCGAGTCTCGCGCGCTCGTACCACACGGCCCGAATCTGAGGAATCAGTTCCACGGCGCGATCGAGAAGCTGTTGGCTCGCAACCAGGTCGTTCCGTTTCGCCAAGAAGCGCCCGTAGTTGTAATCTAGAAAGGAATCGTGATACCGGCCAGCTTGGTTCACCTGGAGTCCCTTGCGATATGCCTGGTCGGCACCGTCCAAGTCTCCCAAAGGTTCAAGATTCAAGGCCAGGTAATCCCACGCTCTCGCATCGTGAGGATTCAGTTTCACCACGGCTCGGAAACGCTCGACGGCTTTCGAGGCGGACTTGGCCTTGTCATAAATGGCGCCGAGCTGAAATTGTGCTTCCGGATCGTCAGCGTTTAGCTGGGCGGCTTTCTCCAGCAGATCTTGACCTTCGGAAGTCTGACCCTTCATCACGAGAATCTGGCCGCGCAGGGCCAGAGCTGCAGGGTCGTTGGCGTTTTTCTGCACCGCGGCCGCCGAGAGCGCATCCGCCCGCATATAGTCGTGCTGCTCGAGAAAGAAGCGACCGAAGTAAGCGAGTCCTTTCGAATCGTTCGGATCGCTGTCGGTATACCGGTAATAAAGATCGGCCGCGGCATTGGCATTTCCTTCTGCTTCGGCAAGCCGTGCCTGTTGCAGCAAGATTTCCGGACAATCCGGATACTCGCGACTCAGTGCTGCTATTGCAGACTTCGCCCCATCAAGAGAATTGAGCGTGAGTTGCTTGGAGATTTGCGCCAGTTGTGCTTCTGCGCCAGTGCACGGTCCGGCAAGGGCGGGCGACGCAGGGCGGGTCGCCAATAACAGGTACAGCAGCGCCACCCGCATAAGCTACTCCTCCGTAACCGTGAGAATCTGATCAGCCTTCACGTTATGCAGAAGCTGGACCGTCCCGCTTGGCCATCGCAGTTCGATCTCCTTGATGACCTTATCAGCGCCAAGTCCGAAGTGCACGCGCGGATCATTCGAGCTTGCGTAACTTCCCGCGGTAGTCACATGGTTGTACTGTACCAATCCAGATGCGCCAGTGATTTTGATGCGCGTCCCGATGCCATCTCGATTGCTCTTTACGCCCACGGCGCGGATGAGAATCCAGTGATTATCGCCGGTGGAGGTGTTGTAGAGCAGTTCTGCCGGACTCCCGATCGCCGAAACTACTACGTCAATTTTGCCGTCGTTATTCAAGTCGCCAAAGGCGCAGCCTCGGTGCGCGGCCCGAATTTGCAGAGCGGGTCCGGTCTCGTTGCTTACGTCGCGAAATGTACCGTCATGCATGTTGCGGAAAACGGCGTTTGGCTGGCGGTAGTGTTGCTGCCCGTCGATATCGGCATTCTCGCTGACATGGGAATTTGCTGTGAACAAATCCTTGTAGCCGTCGTTGTCAAAATCCTGAATGCCGGCGCCCCAGCCACTCATCTGGAAACTCCGGAAACCGATGCCCGCCTTATAGCTGTCGTCGTTGAACCAGCCATTCCCTTCGTTGTGAAACAGGGGGAAGGTTTCGCCTCCCAGGGCGGTCACAAGAATACCGGGTCGGCCGGTGTTGTCCCAATCGCGGAAGTCCACTCCCATGCTCGAGACCGGCACTCCGTTATCGGTGTAGGCCACAGATGCCTCAACGCCCACTTCGTCGAATGTCTTTCCGCCGCGATTTCTGAACAGGAAATTTCTGTCGTTGTCGTTAGCGACAAAGATATCCATCCAGCCATCGTCGTTGTAGTCCGCGATGGCGACACCCATGCCCTTGCCGATATGTTGAGCGATACCCATGGACTGGGAAACGTCGGTGAAAGTTCCATCGCCATTATTGTGGTAGAGGATATTGGACTGGCCCTGGTAAAGCGTGGGCGAGCAGGAGAGGCGCTTGCCTGGCTGCCCACACACCCGCGAAGTGGCGAATGACCAGTCCAGATAGTTGGTGACGAACAGATCCAGTTTGCCGTCATTGTCATAATCCACCCACGCGGCCGCAATGCCCCAGAGCTTCTTAGCGAAGGACGAAACGCCGGTCACACCTGCCTTTTCCGTCACGTCGGTAAATGTTCCATCGCCGTTATTGTGATAGAGAAAATTGCGGTTGTAGCCGGTCACGTAAAGGTCCACGTGCCCGTCATTGTCAAAGTCTGCTGCGGCTGCTCCTACGCTGTAGCCGTCGCCGCGCAGCCCGGCGCGATCCGTTACGTCGGTAAAGGTGCCATCGTGATTGTTGTGGTAGAGGTGATTGGAGAACCTGGCGTCGTCCTTAACCAGTTCGGGAAGGTGCGCACCGTTAGAAAAGAAAATATCCAGATAGCCGTCACCGTCGTAGTCGAACAGCGCAACGCCTCCGGGGATACCATCAATCATGGGCTTGTCGGGAAGGGTGCCGTTGTCGAGCACAAAAGTGACGCCCGAACCGGGTTGCCGGTTTTCAAATTGGATCCACGGTCCTTCCCGTCCCAGCGATGTCGCCGTCAAGAGAGCGACCAGTGCCGACGCGAGAAGTTTGCTCATGTGTTTCGAAGCACCGGTCATTTGACCTTTCCAATCGCCTCTGCGCGCCGCTGCATCTCGCGCATGAATGAATCTGCCGGGAAACGCTCAACGTAATCTTCCATTTGTTTCCGTGCGTTCGTGTAGTCCTTAGCCTGAATCAGTTGTACGATCAACTGCTTGCGCAACGCTGCATTGAAGGGGTCAAGTTCAGTTGCTTGTTGCAGAACCGTAAGCGCCTCACTGGCTCGGTTCATTTTGAGAAGCGCTTCAGAAAGATCGGTGTACACGATGGTCTTCGCTACTCCGCCATTCAAGGCACGCTGTAGGTGCACAACGGCCCCGGAAAAGTGACCTGCATGGAGCTCGCGGTTTCCAAGGGCAGCCTGAACCAGCGGATTGCTTTCGTCGGTACGCTCCAATTCCTGCAGTACGGCAAAATAGCGGTCCGCATACTCCGGGTGCTTTTCCAATAGCTCACCGTAGGCCTGCAGTAGCGTCAACGCGGGCACGGGCGTGTCTTTCTTCCCATCTGGGGGATTTAGATGAATCAGGTCCGGCAGCGCCCGCGTCGTCTGCTGAAAAGCGATATCAGGGAATGGCTCATCAGGGCGAGCGAGGATGCGATGGTTGGTAATGCTCGAATGCGAGATCTCACGAACATCGCGCTTCTTCATGTGGCAGCCTGCGCAATCATCAGCCGGCTGCTGTTGTTCGCGGACCTGCAATGGCACTGTGCAGCTTTTTTCGCTGTGGCAGGTGAGGCACTTCTCGCGGAAATATGCCGGCGCCTCTTGGCTCGACGGTTCCATGTGCGGGTCGTGGCACGCAATACAAGTCAGGCGTCCTCCGCTGCTCCGATAGCACTTGCTCAGGGTCATTGAGTAGTAGTGTTCGAGCAGGTCCTGCTGGGGAGGCGCCTCGCGTTTTGGGGGCACCAACAGGATCGACATCGTGTCGTCCAGCGCAGTACCCGGCCGAAAGCTGTGATACTCCTTTCCAGATTTTAGAACTCGCACATCTCCGATTTGATGGCAAGACATGCAAATGTCATTGGCCAGGGTGGGAGTGAGCGAGGCTGGATTCAGGATGTAAGCATCATGGCCCTGGTAGGTATCCAGGGCCGTTTGCGCAGATACCACATGCGCTAGGCCGGGACCATGACAGTTCTCGCATCCGATCGCCAGTTCAGAAAAGGGCGCACTCGCAAAATGGCCATTACCTTCAGACATGGGATTGGGCCGACCGCTGTGACAAGAGATGCAGCCGGGCAGGATCGGGCGATTAAAGCTGCTGTTGCCAAGCTCATAGCCCGGAGAAAGCTCCCAGCGTTGCGCTTTGGAATAGAATGACAGCGGCGCCTCGAAAAGATAGTCGCTGTCTCGCACCAGACCACCGAAGCCGTTTTCGCCCGCCCCGATAATCCACGCGATCTCACGAGTCTCACAAAGGATCTCCCGCCCATCCGGTCCCAGTTCGTACTCCGACTGGAAGAGCTTGCCGTCTGCCGTATGGACCTCAAATCTCAGATGATTGCTTTCGTCGTTGACGGAGCCGGATGCCGGATGTTTTTTGACCCACTCCGGGGTGACGGCGGACATGGAGCGCCCCATACCTGTTCGCAGGTAGGAGTCGTATATCTCCTTATGACATCGGGCGCATTCGGCCGGGCCAACATACTCTGAGGAAGCGGAAACAGGTTGGTTTTTCGGCTGCGAGATGCGTGACGATTGGGCTTTGAGTAGCCGCGTCGTGAGCATCAGCGAAAGCAGCAAGCCCACGAGAACTCGAAACCGACTGGCTGTCCGGATACTCAATCCGTCGAAAAGGCTCCTGCCCATTTTGGGTGCTTCGTTTCGCCGTTTGTAGTTGCTGATGACCGGCCGCTTCAGGTTTGGTTGAAAGCGGAATCCACTGATGCCGGAGAATTGTGGCATGCCGTTGCAGAATCGTTCAAGTTATCGCTGAGGCCCGCTCAGGCCGGGAAAAAGAGTCAAGAATAGTTCTTGACAAAGCCTAATATGTTGATACTAGAATGTTGCACTTCGCTAAAGTAATCGGTTACTGGGGAACCATTACAACATCAGACGAACTCACAGGTTGGAGGAATCCATGAATGATTCGCGCGGACCTGTACCGTCCTTCCACACCTTGCTGTTGATCAGCCTTCTAGCCCTCGTGGGCACGATGGCCCAAGCGCAGCTCTCCACTGCATCGCTCAATGGTGTGGTGCGTGACCCGCAGGGTGCTGTGGTCACGAAGGCATCGGTGACTCTGCGCAATTCCGATACGGGGGTTGAGCGCGGCATCAGCACGAATGATTCTGGCGCTTACGTCTTTTTGAACGTTAATCCCGGCCGATACACGTTGAAGGTAAGTGCCCCGAGCTTTGCGACCAAAGAGGTCGCAGCATTTGTTCTTGCCGTCAACCAGACGGCTACGATCGATGTTGCGCTCACGCTCGGCGCTGAGTCGCAGGTGATCAGCGTCGAGGCGACAGCCGAGCAACTACAGGCATCTTCATCGGAACTGGGAACGGTAATTGCCACCAAGGAGGTCAATGATCTTCCGCTCAACGGTCGCAACTTCACCCAGTTGCTTTCGTTAACGCCTGGTGTGGTACCGATCAGCGTAGGACAGAGCTCGATGGGAGGCCGTCCCGGTGGCTTTGCCACGCCGATCGCGGAAGGATCCGATTTCTCGTTTCCTGCGATCAATGGCGCAACCAATCGCAGCAACTACTTCCTGACGGATGGCCTCAGCAACTTCGCGGCATTCCTCAGCGCCTACGCTGTGCCTCCGATCATCGACGCGATTCAGGAGTTCAAGGTCGTCTCTCACGCCGATTCTTCTCAATACGGTTCCGTTCTTGGCGGCGTAGTCAACGTAGTCACAAAATCGGGCACCAGTCAGTTCCACGGTGTGGCATGGGACTACCTGCGCAACAATGCCTTTGACTCCAACGACCAGTTCGCCAAAATTAACAGCTACCATCAGAACCAATTTGGAGCAACGTTTGGCGGCCCCGTTCCACTGCCGCACCTGAAGAACAACACCTTCTTCTTCTTTGCCTATCAGGGCTTCCGTTACAGCAAGCCAGTCAGCACTCCAATTCTGGTTCCAACAGCGGCGATGTATGCAGGCGATTTCAGCTCTTACTGCAAGGCTGGTTTCACGAACGGTATTTGCAATGACGCCACTAACCAAATCTCTCACCAAATCTATAACCCGTTCACGACCGTTGTGGGATCGGGAGGGGGCTATACGCGCACACCGTACCTGAACAACCAGATTCCGGTGGGGAACACACCGGGTGATGTTCAGCCCCAGCTGGTTTCCTTCATGCAGGCGATTCTGCCCGGGGCCGGCGCATACAATTCTGCGCTGAATACCAACGCCTTCAATAGCGATCCCAATACCCAGCACCAGAATGAATACAACGTTCGCATCGACCACAACTTCGGATCGAAAGACTCGGCTTGGTTCCGCTATAGCAGGATCAACAGTGACCTTGTCCAGCCCGGCAGCATCCCGCGCCTGGATGAGACGCAATCTATTCCCGGACGGAATTACGGCGTAAACTGGGTGCATACCTTTAATCCAACCTTACAGTTGCAAGTGCTGTTCTCTCGTACTACAGTCCAAGATCTTTCTTTGACGAAGATGAAGGGCGTGAATGTAACCTCGCTCGCCCAGGCGGCTGGTTTTGCTCCAGGGTTGTACTGCTCCTTCTCCGGAATCTCCGGCTGCCTGCTTCCGGGATTAAACTTGAGTGACAGCTACGTCAGCACGGGCGGTGAGAATTTCAACTACACCACCGAGGGTACGGACAACAATCAGTTCTCGGCAACGCTGAACATCTTGAGAGGCACCCACACTTTCACGGTTGGAGGCGGCTTTGTTAGCAATAAGTTCGCCAGCCCAATCGGGTTTGATACCCTGACTTTCGATAACTCACAGACCAATAACGGCAATGGAGCCGGCGGATTTAGCATTGCTTCGGCGTTGATCGGCGTGCCCAATGGCGCGAACCGCCGCGACGTAGATGAAGCGACCCGGCCGGGGGGACTGCTCAATGGCTTCTTCCAGGATTCCTGGAAGATGACACCGAAATTGACTGTGAACTATGGCGTCCGTTACGACCTGACGCTCATTCCGGCGTACGGCACGCATGCTACGATCAACAAGCAGGGTGGAATCGAAACTGGCGACTTCGATTTCTCCAATGGGGACTACGTGCTGCAATACCCGCCGCCCCCGTGCACGGTGCGCGGACAGGCGCCTTGCATCCCAAGTATCATGGCGGATCCAAACATTCCTGGAAATGTGATTGCCTGCAATCCGAACACGCAGACTTGCTTACCTCCGGGTACGCTGCCGCCGCACGTGGTGGTCGACCCGCGGGGCCGCATCTCGCATAACACGTACGACAATATTGGCCCGCACGTCGGCTTTGCCTATCGTGCAGCGGAAAACACGGTCGTGCGGGGAGGAGCGGGAATTGTCTACGACAACTGGGCTGCCGTCAGTCAGATGTCGCAGAATATCGAAGGCGACTGGCCCGGAATCGGCCAGTTGATCGCCAACAACCTAAATGTTCCGGGCAGTTTAACCGCCCCGAACGGCATACCTACGGCGACGTATGGAGACCCCTTCGCGGCAGGCGGCGTCACTGCTGGCTTGCCGGCTCCTACGCCATTTACCTCTAGCGGTGTGAACTGGCACTACGATCCGCACATCAAAGATGCCTATGCGTACCAGTTCAACTTCGGTATTCAGCGCCAGATCAATGCGACCACGACTGTCGAGGGGGCCTATGTCGGCTCGCTGACGCACCGGGCCGATGTCGGTGGCATGTACAACACAGCCATCACTCCTGGCGCGGGTAACCCGCAGGCCCGAGCACTGTACCCCTACATGATCGCGACCTTCTATGACCGTAGTGTGGGCTTTGCCGACTATCACGCGTTCCAGTTGTCGTTGAATAAGCGCTACACAAAAGGCTTGGCCTACCAAGTGGCGTATACGTTCTCGAAAGCGCTCAACGAGAACGATGGGTGGTTCGGGGCGGAAGGCAAGAACGTCGCCGATCCTTACAATCCGCGAGCCAGTCTGAGCCCCGCGGGGTACGACATTCCGCAACAGCTTGTGGTGAACTTCAACTACGATCTTCCTTTTGGGGTGGGAAAACAATACTCAACCCGAAATCATGCCGTTGATTACCTCGTGGGTAACTGGCAGTTAAATGGAATTTTCACCATCCGTTCCGGACAGCGGTACAGCGTTGAGGATCTTTCCGGCGACCCGGCGAATACTGGCAATGCGGGCTGGGCCGGATATGAACAGGCGAACCTAGTCGGGGACCCGAATTCTGGATCTTGTCCGAACGGGGCGCACGTACATTCCATCAACTGCTGGTTCAACACCACTGCGTTCGCGGCCCCATTCCAGACGTTTGGCAATCTGCGGCCGGATGCTTTCCAGGGGCAGCGGTACTGGAATATGGACTTTTCGATATTCCGCGATTTCCCGCTGTGGGGCGAGCAGCACAAGCTGCAGTTCCGCGCCGAGTCCTACAATCTATTCAACACAACCATATTCCATGCTCCCAACTTCGATGTCAGCAACGCAAGCAACTTTGGTCTGGTTACTCAAAGGGCGGACGGCAACGCACCACGAGTCCTGCAGTTCGCGCTCAAGTTCTATTACTGACCGAACATGGAGGCTACAGGTTCGCCCGCTTTCATCGAACCCGGAAGCGGGCATTTTTCTGTTTCGCCAACGATCTTTAAGGAGGTGGTGAGAGTTCGTTGAGGACTGGCCCGCGACCCGGCTACCTTCTGACGCATCACCGCCCAATTGCGATTGCGATGTTGAAATTGTGGAACACGCTTTTGTTCTTGCTGTTGCTCGCGCTGTCGCGTTCTCTCGAATCACAGCAGCGCCTGGCGACGGCCAATGTCTCGAACTCATCCGGATATGTTGGAGACCAGGCCTGCCGCTCGTGCCATCAACCGGAGACAAGCACGTACTTCGAGACGGCTCATCATTTGACCTCACGAATGCCCGACCAGAATTCGCTCCTGGGAAAGTTCAGCGACGGAGCTAATATTCTCAGAACCTCGACTCCCACCATTTACTACCAAATGACTGCGAACAACGAGGGATATTTCGAGAGTGCGGTGGAAGAGCTTACGCCCTTCCAAAAGGTCTCTCACACCGAGCGCATCGATATTGTGTTTGGTTCCGGCCGCAGGGGCCAGACCTATCTGTTCTGGAGGGGCGACCGACTGTTAGAACTGCCGGTCAGCTATTGGACCGAGTTGGACGGCTGGATCAACAGTCCAGGGTTTCCGGACGGCTCTCCTCGCTTCGACAAACCGGTGTTGCCGCGATGCTTGGAATGTCACAGCGGCCGGTTCGAAGCGCTGGCGGAGTCCGAGAATTCTTACGACCCAAGCAGCTTAGTCTTAGGCATCACTTGCGAAGGGTGTCACGGTCCGGGCCGCGAGCACGTGCTTTTTCGCGGTTCAAAGACTTCCGCAAGCTCTGGAATGCGAGATCCGATCGTGAATCCTGCGTTACTTCCCCGCGACCGGCAAATCGATATTTGTGCTTTCTGTCATGCGGGTCCGGGCAAGCCTCTTGCTCCGGCCCTATCCTTTACACCGGGAGAGGCGTTGGAGAATTATGTGCACATACCGTCCACACCAGACGCTCCGGTTGATGTTCATGGCAACCAGACCCAACTGCTGGCTAGAAGCCGCTGTTTTCAGGGCAGCACCATGACGTGCACGACCTGCCATGATGTTCACAGGCGGCAGCGCGATGCGGCGGCATTCTCACCCCATTGCCTCACCTGCCACAAAGCCAGAGACTGCGCGAAATTTCGGAAGCTGGGTCGAGCTATTGCCCGCGATTGCGTCGATTGCCACATGCCATTGCAGGAATCGGAGGTGCTCATTTCTCACACGAGCGGCCGAAAGCTGAAACCCTGGGTGCGTAATCACCGGATTGGAATCTATCCCGAAGCGCAAGCGCAATGAATCTCGCGGGTTCTACGATGCCATACTTCAAATCAGGCTTAAAGATGTATACATCGAAGGCCAATGTTGCTAATACGATTGCAGGAGCCCTCATGTTCAATCAAGGTAGATTCGTCGTCGTGCTCATCCTCTTCAGTTGTGTTGCGTGTATTGCTGTGCCGGTCTGGGCTCAGGGAACGCCGGCCCCTGCGCATTACGAACCCACGCTCGAGTCTCTGAATCGTCACCCGCTGCCAGAATGGTATGCCGACGCAAAGCTTGGAATTTTTATTCACTGGGGGCTATACTCGGTCCCAGGCTGGGCGCCACTGGTTCATCCCGAGCACGACTTCACGTCGCAGGACTACATTCACCATAACCCCTATGCCGAGTGGTACCTGAACAGCATGCGTCTCGATGGGTCGCCGACGCAGCAGTATCACAAGGAGCATTACGGAGCAAACTACGACTACTACAACTTCGCGGCCGAGTTCGATAAGGACATTCAGAAATGGAATCCTGACACGTGGGCTAAAGTTTTCAGCGATGCCGGCGCCAAATACGTGGTGCTCACGACCAAACATCACGATGGATTTACGCTGTGGCCGAGCGCGACTCCCAATCCGAGCCTTCCAGCAGACCGGCAGCATGCTAGGCGTGACATTGTTGGGGAGTTGACGAGCGCCGTGCGCAAACAGGGCCTGCATATGGGCCTGTATTATTCGGGCGGCTACGATTGGACGTTTGTTCCGGGCCCCATCGCTAAAGCATCCGATTATCAGGCGGTAAAGCCGCAGAGCGAGGCCTACGGAAAGTACGCGGACGCGCAGTATCGTGAACTGATCAGCCGGTACCGTCCTGCAGTGCTCTGGAACGATATTGATTACCCGAAATCCGGACATCCGCTGGAGATTATGGCCGAGTATTACGACTCTGTTCCAGACGGCGTCATCGATGACCGTTTCGGTGTGAAGCATTCGGATTTCAAATCACCCGAATACCAGACGCTCGCCAAAATCAGTCCAACCAAGTGGGAGGAATGCCGCGGACTGGGCCGCTCGTTTGGCTACAATCGCGCCGAGGGCGAGGCGGAAACGATCGCGCCAGATAAGCTGATTTACTTGCTGGTCGACATTGTCAGCAAGAATGGAAACCTCCTGCTCGATGTCGGTCCCGAGGCGGACGGAACCATTCCTCCTGTTCAGATGAGCCGTCTAGAGGCGCTGGGTGCTTGGCTAAAGCAGAATGGTGAAGCGATTTACGGGACTCGTCCATGGACTCGAGCCGATGGCGATACAGCCGAAGGTATTCCCATACGTTTCACGCACGCCAACTCTTCCGTCTACATAACTCTTCTCGGTGAACCGAAGACGGGCAGCGTAACGGTGAAGAAGCTTGAGCTCAAGGCAGGCTCACCGATTTACATGTTGGGGGAGAACAAGCCGCTTCAATGGGTGCAGAGAGGTGAGGATGTGCAAGTCACGTTGCCTTCCAGCCTCACGGGGCACTATGCCTACGTGCTGAAGACAAAAGATCCGGTCCAATAAAAGATGTCGCGCCGAACCCGGCTCGCAACTGGTGTCGCTGGGTCCAATAGAGCAATCAACCCGAATTACGTGCCGTAGATGTGCGCACGACGAGTTCTGGTTGTAGGACGACGGTTTCGGGTTTGGGCGGCACTTTCGAGTTCAGAATCGCTAGCGCAATTCGTCCTGCTTCCTCCCCAATTCGCTTACTGTGCTGACTTATGCTGGACAGTGGGACACGCAGCGAATCGTCGTAGTGCAGGTTGCCGCAGCCAATAATGGCCACGTCTTCGGGAATTCTCAACCCTTCATCCAGCACTCGGTGCATTGCTCCTATGGCAAGCGGATCGTTAAAGCAGAACACCCCATCAGGCCTCGGGTTAAGACTCAAGAGCTGACCCATCGCATCTCCGCCGCACTGTCGAGTTTCCACATCACCCTTTTGTTCGGTGATGATGTAGTCGCCGATCACCTTGAGGCCAGCCTCCCTCAGAGCCCGCTTGTACCCTTCCAGGCGACTCCTGCCAGGGCTTATTTCCGGGCCACGAATATGAGCAATTCTCTTGCATCCGATATCGATCAGATGCTTGGTAGCAAGGACTCCCGCCGCTTCATCGTCCACGCCGACGAAGTTCGCCGCCAGTCCCGGTAAACTGCGATCGACCAACACATACGGGGTTTTCTGCCTTTCAATGCGAAAGAAGAGTTCGACGGTCGAACGACAGGAAGCAATGATCAATGTATCGAGCCGACGCGCCAGGAGTTGATCGATTTCCTGCTCCTCGAGGTCCGGATCTTCGTCCGAGGAGGAAACGATAAGAGAGTATCCTTTCTCTTTCAAGGCATCGGAAAGAGACTTCGCGATTTCAGCAAAGAAAGGATGCAGAAGGGTTGGCACAACCAGACCCACCAGGTAGGTCCGCCCCGTGACCAGACTGCGCGCAGCGAGGTTGGGTCGATAATCAAGCTCCTTAACCCGGGCCAGTACGCGCTCGCGCGTCTCCTCTCCCACATCTGGGTGATTCCGCAAGACCTTCGAGATGGTTACGGTTGACACGCCAAGATCTCTGGCGATGTCCTTCATTCTAACGCTCATAGGCACCCAGATTCAGTATACCTAGGTTTACTGCAATCACTAGGGTGGTGGTTAACTTTAGCGCGATCCCACGAGCTCAGATCCCGAGGGCTGAGGTTCTCTTATGTCTTGTAAAGAGTATTAGAACATCAAGCTGCCCGAAAGTGTAAATCATATTGACTCCGTTTACTTTATCGATTACTTTACACGGAGTTGAATGGGGTCGGCGGAGCATCCCTTGGCCGAATAGGGCCGGTTTCACTATTTGCAAATCAAGGGATTCTAGGTCAATAACGATCGCCGGAATTGTTTCCTTCTGAACGGCTTGCCTTGATCCTGTTCTGGTACCCAAGGCGGCTTTGTAAGCTCGTCCGCAGATGCTGGTGGGCGGCTCGGGACCTTTTGGTTTCGTTCGTGTCCCGGCAAAGTGAAGCTGCGCCGAGTGATGAGGGCCTGTTTGCATGAAGCTCATTCGTTTTGGGGAGCCGGGGAAGGAACGACCGGGACTCCTGCTCAGTGACGGCACACGCATCGATACCTCGGGGTTCCGTCCCAACGGCGTCTTCGCTTATGACGAGGAGTTCTTCGCCAGTGATGGCCTCGCGCAACTCCGCGAGTGGATCGCTTCCCACGCAAACGCCGCACCAGGCGTAGCTCCCTCGGTTCGTCTCGGTTCGCCGATCGGTCGGCCGAGCAAGATCGTGTGCATCGGTCTCAACTTTCGCGACCACGCAGCCGAAAGCCGGATGGAGCTTCCGAAGGAACCCGTCATCTTCTTTAAGTCAACAACGTCTTTGGTTGGCCCGAATGATCCCCTGGTGATTCCGAGGGGCGCAACCAAAGTTGACTGGGAAGTCGAACTTGCCGTGGTAATTGGCAAGAGGGCCCTTTATGTTTCGCGCGAAGAAGCGCTCAACTTTGTGGCGGGTTATGTTTTGCACAACGACTATTCCGAGCGCAGCTTTCAGTTGGAGCGCGGCGGCCAATGGGTGAAAGGAAAGAGCGCAGATACATTCGCTCCACTGGGGCCCTTCCTGGCAACATCCGACGAGATTGCAGACGTCGGTCGGCTAGCGATGTGGCTCAGAGTCAATGGCGAAACTCGTCAAAATAGTTCCACGGCCCAAATGATCTTTGGGGTCGCAACTCTGATTTCGTACGTCAGCCAGTTCATGACGCTCCTTCCTGGAGACGTCATCAGCACCGGAACACCAGCGGGTGTGGGCCTCGGCATGAATCCTCCGCGATACCTGAAGGCTGGCGACATTGTCGAACTCGGGGTTGAAGGCCTGGGAGAATCGCGCCAGCAAGTAGTTAATCCTAGTTAATTGGCGACAGCCTTCGGCTGACGTCGGCTCTCATCTGATCTTTGAAAGCGTTGGGCGAGTTGGTAGCAAGAATTGTTGGCTGGGTGTGCTCCTCGATCGCGGTTTTTTCAATCTACGAGGCTAACGCATGGATCTTCAGTTGCAAGACAAAGTCGTAGTCGTTACCGGAGGTGCAAAGGGGATCGGAGAAGCGATCGTGCGCGCTTGTGCCAGTGAAGGCGCCATTCCGGTAATTGTGGGCCGGGACGCCGAGGCCGGCAAGCGGGTGCAGTGTGAATTGCGGCGCTCCGGCGCAAATTGTGGGCTGATTACGATTGACCTGGCAACACCAGAAAGCTGTCAGCAATCCGTCGCACAAACGCTGGAGAAGTTTGGCCGGCTTGATGGTCTTGTGAACAATGCCGGGCGAAATGACAAGGTGGGGCTCGAATCCGGCGACCCTGGCGAGTATGTGGCGTCGCTCAACCGCAATCTTGTGCACTACTACTCAATGGCCCACTACTCGCTCCCTCACCTCAAGCGTTCTCGCGGGTCAATCGTCAATGTTGGCTCGAAGACAGCGGTAACGGGCCAAGGCGGCACGTCGGGCTATGCGTCGGCAAAAGGCGCGATCATGGCGTTGACGCGCGAGTGGGCGGTGGAGTTGTTACCTTACGGAATCCGCGTCAACACGGTTATTCCCGCCGAAGTCATGACGCCCCTGTACCGCAGTTGGCTCGGAACATTCCCCAATCCCGAGGAAAAGCTCAGGACGATCCTCTCGAGGATTCCTCTGGAGAAACGCATGACGACTGGCGAAGAAATTGCCGCGGCGGTCGTGTTTCTTCTTTCGGCCAAGTCCAGCCATACGACCGGCCAGCATCTGTTCGTGGATGGAGGTTACGTTCATTTAGACCGCGCACTGCCGTAGTAATAACGCGCAAGCTCTGGGGCGTCTACTCGGCCTTACCAGGGCGACTGCGAGCGCCTTATTGACCCTCCGTAGGTTACTCGATTCTTCCAGTCCAGGAACCGCACCCTGAGGATTGTCGCGCCATGCCCAGACGTGCGGTTCGAAGAAATCGGCCAGGTGAAAACGGTTCGGCGCAGCAACAAACTCAAAGTCCTGCCCATCGAGTGCCGGCGGCGTATCGCCGAACCGTATTCTCCGAAGGCGCCCCATCCGCCGCGGCGTCCTAACCCTCCATGGGCTGAACCGCGGTGCGGTTGCCGATTCTGAATGGGCCGTCCAGGCTGATATTATAATTTGAGCGCTCATGGATGCAAACATGAGGGAACTAATCGACCGTCTTGTAGAATATGAGCGCTCAGCGCTACCAGGTTTCGCTCAGGCGCGTAGAACGACGAGCCGGCGGGGCTTTCCATGCTGACCTCTCACTCGAACTCGGGTCGATGAGACGGTATGCGACCCAGCCGTAGACGAGGGAACACAAAATAATGCCGGACTATGCCATTGAGTCAATTTCGACTTGGGATGCCCGCTTCCCCTTACCCCAAGGGGCTGGAATGGATGCTCTCCATACCAATTCTGAATACTGCTTTGCGGTGACGCTTCTAGGGAGCCGAGACGGTCTCTGCGGAACCGGAATCACGCTCACTCTAGGAGAAGGGAACCGCCTGGTCTGCGAGGCCATTGAGTTGTTGGCAAAGCCGCTTGCCAAGATGGCAATCGAAGAGCTCATGGCCGATTTCGGCCGCATGTCCCGGCAATTGGCCGATGATCCTTCGCTCCGGTGGTTGGGGCCGCACAAAGGAGTGATTCATCTTGCGTTAGCTTCGATCACGAATGCCTGTTTCGACCTGTGGGCTAAGAGCCGGAAAGTGCCGCTGTGGAAGCTACTGATCGATCTGACCCCGGAAGAAGTGATTCGACTCCTCGATCTAAGCTACCTGGAAGACATTCTTTCTGAGCAAGATGCTCTCCAGATGTTGCGTTGTAGATTCGCGGGCCGGCCCGAGCGCATGTCCGTGTTGCGGAGCGGCTATCCGGGATACGACACGTCGGTCGGATGGATTTCCTACGATGATGAAAAAGTGCGGGAGCTGACGGCCCGAGCTATCGATCAGGGGTTCAAGGCATTCAAGCTAAAGGTTGGTTCAAAAGAAAACGGTCGTGATTTACGCCGCGCTGCAATGCTGCGGGAGTTCATTGGCAATTCCGGCACATTAATGTTTGACGCCAATCAGAGTTGGAGCCTCCCGGTCGCTATTCCCATGTGCCGTAGCCTTGCGGCGTTCCGACCTTTATGGATCGAGGAGCCGACCCATCCCGACGACATTCGTGCGCACGTCACGTTGGCCGAAGGGATTGCCCCGGTCAAGATTGCGGCGGGCGAGCACATTCCGAACCGAGTTGTGTTCAAGAATTTTATGCAGGCCGGCGGGCTTCATTACGTCCAGGCAGATTGCACCAGATTAGCGGGAGTGAGTGAATTTATGACCGTGAGCCTTCTGGCCAAAAAGTTCGGCTTACCGGTGGTGCCTCATGTCGGGGATATGGGACAGTTGCAACAGCATCTTGTCTTGTTCAATCACATCGCCCTGGGGCATGAAATTTTGTTCCTGGAACACATACCGCATCTGCGCAATTACTTCATATTCCCGGCACAAGTGAAGGATGGGCGCTATGAGACTCCGCAGGAGCCGGGCGGATCTTGCGATCTGAAGCGCGTCAGAGGCAAGAATGCATAATCAGAACGAATTCTGAACATGGACGGGATTTGACAGGAAAATGTTCGCAGCATAAAAGAATGAGGATTACCGCCGCGTATGACTGAAGAAGCGCGAGTACTTCCTCGAGATGGAAACCCGGAATCACGGGCTCTTCTAAAGCAGAACTTGGCAATAGAAATTCGCAAAGAAATCCTGCTAGGGAAAATCGTGCCCGGTGAAAAGATCATTGAGGGGCGGTGGGCCCGCCATTTCGGGGTAGCGCAGGTTTCCATTCGTGAAGCGATCAATATTCTGACCACCGAAGGATTCGTGACAAAAGGACATGGGCGAAGCGCTCGGGTCCTTAAACTGAAAGAATCGGACATCATACACATCTACCAAGTTCGCGGGGTGCTCGAAGGATTGGCCGCACGGATCATCATCGAACGCAAACTCCCGCTAGAAGATCTGGAGTCGGCAATGACAGATATTCAGGATGCGGTTGCATCGAATGACCCGCTTAAGGTGGTGGATTGTATTCAGGTCTTTCATCTTTGCCTCCTTGAGAAGTCGGGCAACCCTTTTCTCTATGAGAGTGGCAGGCGCCTCATTGTACCCTTGCTTGCCTTCACCCGGATGCGGGTCCAGGCCAAGAACCTGGACGCCGCTCCTTGGGTACCACAAGTTCCAAACCACCAGCGAATACTTGATGCATTAAGGATGGGGAATCCACATTTGGCCGAACAGATCATGATCCACATCATGAGTCTTTTTCTCAAGTCAGCGCTGACCGTTTGGGCTCATTGAATCAAGCAACCCGATGTCGCAAGCTATCCGTCTGGCGACTCCTTTTACTAGATGAGACCGTGGTTCGGGCAGGAGGAGAAGGAACAAGTGAGGTATCAGACTTCATTCACCTTGCTGATCAGTATTCTGTTGATCTTGCTAGCGGTGTCGAACTTGCTGCCGGCGCAGTCCACAGGTTCGTTGCTGGAGGAAATTGAGTGGACATGGGAAGTGCGCCCATCTCACTACGATCCAAAGTTGCCGAATGTACTGTTGCTTGGCGATTCAATTACGCGGAATTATTATCCTGCGGTCGCGCGCCGGCTGACAGGCAAGGCGAACGTTTATTTGATGGCGACTTCGGCGTCCGTCGGAGACCCTCGGCTTCCGCTACAAATTGCCGATTTCGTTACAGCGGAGGCGGTTCACTTCAGCCTTGTGCACTTCAATAATGGAATGCATGGATGGGCCTATTCAGAATCACAATTCGAGGGCGCCTTTCCGTCCTTTCTCCGAGCAATCCACGACTCGGCTTCTGGCGCCCAGCTGATTTGGACAACGACCACTCCTGTGAAAGTTGATGCCAGTCCTGGACCCACAAACAGCCGCATCGAATCACGAAATGCGATTGCGAAAACATTCGCCCAAAAGTCGGGTCTGCCAGTTGACGATCAACACGAACTCATGATGCATCACCCCGATAAGTACGATGATACTGTTCACTTCAATGAAAGCGGAGCCGAGATTCAGGCAGCGCAAGCGGTTGCGACGATTGAAGCCGCATTGCCGAAATAATGCATCGACTTTCCAGTCAGAGTACAGGACCAGCAATCTTTAATACATAGGCGTATTCGCCGGGAAGTGTGGAAGGCAGATGGATTCGCATATCACTGCCCCTGTTGGGACCAGGTAAGTGGATCGGGACTGCCAACCATGCAGATTTCGAGCGGTTTCGGGGATAGCGACTTGATAGTAATCGCCCCAGTCTTCGGCTTGCCCAGCAGTATTGCGCAAACCGCCGAGCCCGTCCTTGTAAAACGAACGCGCATTCCCTGGGCAGTCTCGCCTTCTGCGCGAGCCCAGGGGTGAGTGCCGTAGATCGCGGCTCCATTTTGCTTGCGCCATGCGCCGAGCGCCTGTAAACGCTCCATTTGGACGGTTGGAATTGTGCCGTCCGCTTCTGGCCCAACATCAAGCAACAGGTTTCCATTCTTGCTCACGATATCGACGAGCAGATAGATCAGTTCATCGGGTGCGATGATTCGTTTTCGCCTTCGGCTCGGTGTAGCCGAATGAGCGGCCCAGGTCGCGCCACTGTTCCCACTTCGTAGTACTGATTTACACGCTGCTCGAGCAGATCTATCGTCGCCTGGGGGAGCCTGCGCTGGCCGACAAATATGCCCAGCTGAGGCGGAACACTCCTGTCCCTGTGCGTAAACAAGAGCGCTGAATCTTAAACCATCCTCAAGGATGCTGCGCCACCGCGAGAACACCCAGCGCCGCCAGAATAATTACCATCCCCGCCGTGAGGAAACGTTTGCTCTCTGTCGAAACACCACCCCATTCCCCGGTGAGGACGCCAGCGGCATTGCTGGTGACGATTATCATGCCCATCAGTAAAGGCCATCCCACTACCGCACCCAGACTACCCATTCGCGAAATGCCCAAGCCATACAGTGTTTGCCCGCCAAACCAGAAGACACCCATCAGCGCACCGCAAGACCAACCTATCCCGGCACCTGATCGACCAAATTTGCTGATGCTATGGTTTTTCATGAGCAAGTATCCGCAGTAGAGAAGGTTTGCGAGAAATCCTCCAGTGACGGCTAGTGCCGTTACGACGCCGGCGCTCCAAATCGGACGCGTGCCCAGGTCCAGAGCGTGGCGTATCGCTTCACCGCCGAATGCATAAGAAAAGTTCAAGGCGGAGGAAAGTATCCCGGAAGAACAGCAGACAATTAAGCCGGTCAAGAAAGAGCCTCGGGAGACGCTGGTCAACTGGTGGTAGCTACTCGTGTCCCGTAACATGCCGGCTCGGGCACACAGAGCGATTCCCGCCAGCATAATGGTTGTTCCCAGCAAATAGATGTGTCCGTGCCGCGTGTACAGCTCCTGTGGGTTCAGAATCACTAGCGGTATCAGGGAACCTATTGAGGCGCTCAAGCCCAGAATTATCGCCATGCCCAATCCAATGCCGAGAATGCTGAGACCGATTCCGGTCAGTGTAGCTCCGATTCCCCAGCACGCGCCAAATCCGGCAATACTGAAAAGCGTTTTTCCAGATGTCAGTACATACACTCGCTCCGCCTGAGGCACTGTCATAACAATAAGGAGCCAGGGAAACACGATCATTCCCGAGAGGGAGAAGACCAGCCAGATGTTCTCGTAGTTCCAGCGGGACGCGTACTTCATTGGAACTGCAAAGACACCCTGCAGCATGCCCGCAAGGATGACAGCCGCCAAGCCAAACCACAGTTGATTCACGCGCCTCCCCGGGAGGAAGTGATTTGAACAACTTGCATCGAAGATTCTAGAAAAGCGCTCAGATTGATGCGATGGCAGGGTATCGTGCTATTATTTCGAGGTCAATTAAATATTTGAGCGCTCAAATTTATAGCGGGTGCTCTTCGAATTTCGACCTTCGGTGTCAGCGCCTTTTTCATCTCCGCTCACGCACAACTGCAGATCAAGGACCTCAACTGACATGAATGCTCTTTCTGTCAATCGGCGTGAGTTCATAAAAGTTGCCGCGCTGTCCTCTTGTTTTCCCTTGATGCCGAATTTAGGCCGCGCCGCTGTTGCCGAGGAAAGGACAGCGTGGTATCGCGACGCCAAGTTTGGCATGTTCATCCATTGGGGACCTTATTCGGTTGCCAGCGTGGAGGCCTCTTGGCCGATCATGAATCCGAAACCTGGCGGTATCTCCGAAGCCGAATATCGCGAACTGCCGAAGCGATTCAATCCGACCAAATTCGACCCGTACCATTTCGTCGACCTGGCTCGTGGCGCCGGCCAGCAGTACATGGTGTTCACGACCAAGCACCATGATGGTTTCTGCATGTTTGATACGTCGTATACGGACTACAAGATTACGAATACTCCCTACGGGAAAGACATCGTAGCGCAAATGACACAGGCATGTAAGGAAAGATCGATGCCACTCGGTTTTTATTACTCGCCACCGGACATGCATCATCCGGCATTCCGCGATACGTCGAAGCTCGCAAAGGAAAATTGGAATGGCGAACCGGAGCGGCCAGAGTGGCCGCTTTATCTTGATTACATGCAGTTACAACTGACGGAATTGTTGACCAGGTACGGACCCGTAGTGCTGATCTGGTTCGACGGGCTCCATTATCAGGAGAAATACGGCGGTATTCGTTTCATTAACTTGATTCGGCAATTGCAGGCGGCCACTCTCGTGAATGACCGCATTGGCGTCCCGGGAGATTACGTAACGCCTGAACAATTCATTCCTAGCGGAATTCCCACGAAGGATGTTCGCTTTAATGCTGTTGACACCAGCGTTCAGCAGAAATTGAAGCCGACAGTTCCCAAGCCTGAGGACTTTCAGTTGTGGGAAACGTGCATGACCATCAATAACACATGGGCATATAACATGCACGATCGCGATTTCAAGTCGGCGCAGTTTCTTATTCGCGGGTTGGTGGAAGTCGCAAGCCGCGGCGGCAACTTTCTGCTCAACGTGGGTCCACAACCCGATGGTGTCATTCAGCCGGAATTCCAGGAGCGCCTCCGAGCGATCGGTGACTGGCTCAGTGTCAACGGAGATTCCATCTACGGGACGACGTACGGGCCGCTACAAGGCATGGCCTCTTTGCGCACCACTGCCAAAGGGAAAAAAGTATATGTGCATGTGTTCGATTGGCCATCGGGAACACTGGAGATCAACGGCCTCGACGCAAAAGTGATCGCGGCGCATTTGTTAGCTACCGGTCAATCGGTGACATTCCGCCAGGACTCGGGAAAGCTTCAGATCGATGTCGCGAGCCGTGCTCCGGATCCGAACGTCACTACGATTGCATTGAATACTCTATAAGCGAAAGAGACTGCTCGAAATTGCAATCGGTCGTCCTTGGTCCATATGCTCCACCTTACTGACCTACATGTTGAAGGTCCTCGTCCTCGAAATCCTCGGCCTATTGTTTCCATAGGTGCGGGGGGAATTGTGCGAGATGCGCACCTGCCGGCCTATAAGAAAGCAGCTTTCCCCGTTGTGGCCATCACCGATCTGGACAGAGGTAAAGCCGAGAGCGTGGCGAAAGATTTCGGTATTCCGAAAGTCCTGGCAGGAGTGCACGAAGCTGCCGCATATGCACAGGAGAACGCCGTATTCGACATTGCGGTGCCCGCGTCGGCGTTGCTGCGGGTGTTGCCACACCTACCTGATGGCGCCGCTGTCCTCCTGCAAAAACCGATGGGGGAAACATTCTCGGAAGCTCGATCGATTCTTGAGGTTTGTCGAACCAAGCGGCTGACGGCGGCCGTCAATTTTCAATTGCGGTTTGCGCCCAACATGTTGGGCGCACGCCGTCTGGCAGAGACTGGGGCGCTGGGGACAGTGCATGACATGGAAGTGAAGGTGAGCGTGATGACTCCCTGGCATCTCTGGGATTTCCTCGAAAAGGCGCCTCGCATCGAAATCCTGTACCACTCGATTCACTATGTGGATCTGGTGCGCTCGTGGTTTGGAAATCCGCGTTCTGTCTTTGCCAAGACATTGGTAAGCCCTGAAGCTGCTCAATTGGCGCCCACCAAGAGCGTGATTCTCATGGATTACGCAGATGACAGGCGTGTGTTTATTACCACGAATCACAGTCACTATTTCTCCAAGCAATCGCAAGAAAGCTTTGTGCAGTGGGAGGGAACCGACGGAGCTATGCGGGCGCAGATGGGAGTGAATTTAGATTATCCGACTGGCCGACCTGACACACTCCGGTACGTGGTCCGAGGAGATGAAGACTGGAAAGACGCAGCCGTCATCGGGAATTGGTTTCCAGATGCCTTCATGGGTACGATGGGATCGCTGCAGGCGTATGTGGAAGGGTCGTCCTCCGTTTTGCCGACCAGTGTTGAAGACGCGATCGATACCATGCGTGCGGTGGAGGCAGCGTACAGATCGAGTGACAGGGGCGGAATAAAGCTCTCCGAGATTTAGGCCAACACCGAGCCGCACGCTAGCCCGAGGCGTTCCATCACTAATCGACTAATCCCCAGGGAGTGAAAAAAGTGATTCATGAGTCAGAGCACGCCAGTTGTATCTGAATCCGGAAGCCGAACATCTGCTGGACTGGTTTCACATCACCATGCGCCTGACGGTGCTGAAACAGATCGCCAAGGGACTGCCTGGGGTTGGCGAAGCTGAAGATCAATATGAATTGCGCTCGCATGTGCTCCAAGATCTGGAATCCCTCAAGTGGTATTTGTGGCACGGCAACGTGTTTGAGGCCTTGCAGGAATTGCTGGGCCTGGAACTGGACCTGGACGGAGCGGCATTCGGCACCCAGAACGAAACGGCCCGGAAACTTCTGAAGGGCATCGAGGAATTGCATACCTATGTGGAGCGGAATCAGGCCTTGATTCCCAACTACGGAGAGCGCTACCGAAAAGGGGGAGAGGATCGCCTCCGGCTTCGTCGAATCTGCGGTCAATCAGGTTGTCAGCAAGCGGATGGTGAAGCAACAACAAATGGGGTGGAGTCAGCGCGGCGCACATCTCTTGCTGCAGCTCCGGACGCGGGTGCTCAACGTGGAATGGGAAAACATGTTTCGGAGTTGGTACCCAGCATTTCAGCCCACGGTCGGAGCGGAGGTCTACCACGCCGGCTAATCCCCCGGAATCTTCCCCCTTCCAGGTTAAGCAGTGATTGTAATGGAACCGCCTGCCACCTGCCCAGCCACCGCCGGACGCGGCGCTGAGACGACAGCTCCGTTATCGGTCACTTGCGCCTAAACAAAACACTCGATACAAACTGTTTGTTGACAAAGACTGAAACACTGGCCTACAACTTATGCCTGCCGTAAAACCTTGCGGGGCTTGTTGTTATGGGGGACTTGTCATATGGCGCATTCTCGGGACATCAGTCGCAGGCTTTTGGCGTGGGCCGGTATGCATTCTAGCTCGGTCCGGAATCCCCGTTTCTTCGTTGCAGTAACGCGTTTAGGCTGCCTGTTACTTCTCGTGAGCAGTTTCGCGTTTGCACAGACTAGCAATACATCACTCAACGGCGCTGTGAAAGATGCGCAAGATAGGGTTATCCCCAACGCCACTGTCACTCTCACGAATACCGCGACCTCTACTGTTCGCACCCAGAAAACGGGTGGGGAAGGCCGCTATTCATTCGATCTACTGACCCCGGGAGACTACAGGCTGGAAGTTCAGGCCACCGGCTTCCGTAAGGAGATGTTTCAAAACGTTCACGTATTAGTTGCGAACGCGAATACGCTCGATGTCCGCATGGAAGTAGGCACGCTGACCGAGACTGTCGAAGTCAGTGCACAATCCAGCCAGGTGATGGTCGATACCCAGGACGCCAGTCTTGGCAACAATTTCATTTCCCAGCAGATTACGCAGCTTCCGCTGGAAGCCCGCAATGTGCTTTCGTTGCTGACCTTGCAGCCCGGCGTCACGAAAGATGGCTACGTCGCCGGCGGCCGCGCTGACCAGTCGAACGTCACCCTTGACGGCGTTGATATCAACGAAGCCTACAGCAACGCGATCGGTCCTGCACAAACCGACATTACCGTCCCAAATGCTGAGAAGGGACCAGTCCTCCGTTTGAACTCAGAGGCCATCGAAGAGTTCCGCGTCGCAACCCTCAACTCGGGGGCTGGGGGTGGAAGGTCGTCCGGAGCCCAGATCGCACTGGTGACCAAGTCGGGCGCGAACACCTGGCATGGTGCGGCCTTCGAATCCAACCGCAATACGATTTTCACCGCCAATGACTGGTTCAACAATCATGCCGGCATCGCTCGCCCCACCTTGATTCGCAATACTTTTGGCGGCGCCGTCGGCGGTCCTGTCATAAGGGACAAGGTGTTCTTCTTCTACAGCTACGAAGGACGCACCGACGCCAGTCAAACTCCTGTGCTGGCAGCGAACCAATCGCCGGTTCCCCTGCCGAGCATGGGTAAGGGCCTCCTCAATTTCCACCTTTGCTCCGACGCAAAATGCAGCGGTCCCGGGCAGATCGTGACGCTCGGTCCCTCGGATTTTGCGAACATTTTTCCCGACATTCAGGGCTTGAACCAGGCCGCTTTGCAAACATTGGCGGGGGCGGCGGCAAGATATCCCGCCAATGACAACAGCATCGGAGACGGCATGAACACGGGCGGATACCGGTTTAATGCCGGCACGCCGGTTCGTCTGCACTCGCACTCGGCCCGGCTCGACTTCAATCTCACGAGTCATGAAACCCTGTTTGCTCGCGTCAATGTGATTTATGACAAGTGGGGCGGAGTTCCTGCCTACCCGGACACTCCGGCGCCCGACGAATGGGACCATCCTTGGGGTTTTGCCATCGGTCACACTTGGACCATTCACAACAATCTGGTCAATAAACTCACGTATGGCTACACCCGCCAGTCGTTCACCAAGGGTGGTGATCTATTCCACAACGACATCGACTTCCGCTTCGTTTACTTCCCGACGAATGAGCTGTATTCCTTGTCGCGGGTGACGCCGGTGCAGAACTGGGTCGACGATTTGAGCTGGGTCAAGGGCAATCACACCATTACTTTCGGTGTGAACGTGACGAAGACCAACAACATCCGCACAAGTTATTCCAATGCTTACGACCAGGCGGTCACGAATCCCTCGTACTACCTCACCAACCTGCTGCGCGCGCCGCTGAGCAATTACGTGCTGGCCAAGGACGGGTTGGCATTGTTCACCGGCGACGGGTCGGCCGCCGAGAACGCGATGACAGCGCTGATTGGACGGTTTACGCAGTACACGGCGGATTACACGTACGGCCACAACCTTCAGTTAACGCCTTCGGGAACGCCGACGATTCGCAACTTCGCCGGTCAGGACTACGAAGGCTACGTCCAGGACACCTGGAAAGCGAAACGGAACCTGACCATCAACCTAGGACTCCGTTATGGTTTGGCGCGGCCGATTTATGAAGTCACCGGGTTCGAGACGAAACCGGACGTTCCTTTGGGCACTTACCTTAACCTACGGGAGCAAAACGCGAAGCAGGGAATCGACTACACCAATCTGATCAACGTCAACCTTTCTGGGCCAGCCAACCATGCCTCGCCGATGTACAACTGGGACAAAACCAACTTCCAGCCACGCGTTGGGGTATCCTGGTCGCCTAACATCAGTGAAGGCATTCTGTCGCGGGTCTTCGGTAAAGAAAGCCAGTCAGTTCTTCGCGGTGGCTTCGCGATCAACGGCGACTACTTCGGGCAGGCACTGGCAACCTTCTTCGACGTACGGAACACGCTTGGCTTTGGATCGTCGTTCACGACCGGTCCGAATACCTACGACGTGGGTTGCACCCCCTACCAGGATCCAGCCTCGAAATACTTCGGAACTGCCGGGAATTGTACGGGTGGTGTGAACCTCGGTCCGCTTTTCACCAGCACCAGTCAAGCGATCCGCGGTGTATTGCCGGCTCCCTCGGTCGTGCAATCCATCTCGTTTCCACAGCAGCAACCGCCGGACAATTCACTAAGAATCGAGTCCTCCCTGGACCAGAATCTCACCACGCCCAAGAGCTATTCTTGGAGTGCTACCTTTGAACGACAGTTGCCCAAGAATACGATGCTCCAGGTCAGCTATCTCGCGCGTGAGGGACGTCATCTGCTGGCGCAGCGGGACATCATGCAGCCGATCGACTTGGTGGATCCCCAATCCAAAATGGACTGGTACACAGCCGGAACCATACTGGCGAAACAGAGGGCTCAAGGCGTTCCGACCAGCAGCATAGCTTCCATCCCTTACTTTGAGCACCTTTTCCCCGGAGCAGCCGCCAATCTTGCATACAGTTTGCCTAATTCAACTCAAGCCGTCTACCAGTTGATCAACGACGTCGGTGGCGATTACACCACCACCCAGTCGATCATTGACGGCATCTCCATCGTCGGCCCCAATGCCTTCTACCAGCCCCAGTACGGCGCGTTGAGTGCGTGGGGCAGCATCGGGAACTCGAACTATCATGCGCTCGCGGCGTCGTACAAGATTCGCACCAGCAGTGTGACCGCGGATTTCAACTACACCTGGTCCCACTCGCTTGACGATTCCTCCGGTCTGCAAACTGGCGTCGGATACAGCGGAGAGTCTTTCATTCTCAACCCATTCCGTCAGCATGACATGTACTCCAACTCCGACTTTGACGCGCGTCACCAGATCAATGCCAATACTGTCTGGCAACTGCCGTTTGGTCATGGAAAATCCTTGTTGTCAAATGTCGGCAAAATGGCCAACGGCGTCGTCGGTGGCTGGCAACTGACGGGCATTTTCCGCTTTAACACCGGCATGCCGGTCGGCTTCTACAACGGAACCACTGGCGTCTTCGACGACGCACGCTGGGCCACGAACTGGGAGGTTCAGAGCAACGCAACCCGTACGGCCAATTTCAACACGTGCCCAACCAGGGATCCAACGGGAACGCCGAAGCTGTTCGGCTGTAATACGGTGTTTGCGTTCCAGCACTTCCGCAACGCCTACCCCGGTGAAACCGGTGAACGCAACGTCTTCCGTGTGCCCGGATACATCGTTGTCGACATGGGACTTGGAAAGACATTCCATCTCAATGGGCTCTCTGCCAGGATCCCCGAGAATCACTTACTGCAGTTCCGCTGGGAGGTGTTTAACGTGACCAATACACAGAAGATGGGCGCGTTCGATCCCAGCCGCAGCGGATTCGGAGTTCCGTTGGATCCAAATCTGAATCAACCGCCGAGCAACTTCTCGAACTTTACCAACATTCAGGGTGCTCCGCGCGTCATGCAAATTACCATGCGCTACGCGTTCTAGAAATCGAAAAACATTCCGCCCCCGGACGTCTGCAACCGCAGGATGAGTTCCTGAAAGGTGAGCGGGATGACGGAAGCGCCCGTTGCTTCCGGTTTGCCGACAATTCACGAGTGACCAAATTCAGCATTCTTAGTGCTGGAAGCTCCGGGTCTGTGCAGCATAAGCGCAAACCTAAGCTTGATACCTTCCGTTATCCGACAACACGGAAGTCAAACCATGCCTTGATCGGCGTCGGAGAGTAGGATTCAAGCCCAACTTAGGGGGAACTATGGTTGCCGTTAAGCTTCTGCGATTCCTCTCAGGTAACCGCCAGCGACTCACGCGATTCGACGCTGACCCTAGAACAAGAGCGCAGTGGCGGCTCCGAAGATGAAGCCACCGATATGCGCCAAATATGCCACCCCGCCGGTCTGCACCTGCGCCACAGCACCGGCGTGGAAGAGCTGACTGATAAACCAAACACCGATTAAGAGTGCCGCTGGAATGAATCTGATGCGCGCGAACATCAATATAAACAGAAGCGTGCGAATTTGATCACGAGGATAGGCGACAATAAATGCGCCCATCACCGCGGCGATTGCCCCGCTCGCACCCAGATTCGGGACTGTGGAATGGGTTTTCGGCACAGAAGCTCGCACTCAAGGGTGAACGGGAGCAAGGGAACAAGCAAAGACACGGGCCGGGAGATGTTCGCAAGCACCCTTGAAATCTACCGCAACCTGACTTACTCCTGTTTCTGTTGCTGCTTGAAAACTGAAGGGTCGCGGTACTTGACCATCTGCAGGTGCTCACAATAAAGCACAAGCTCTCCTGGCACTTTGAACACTTCGTAGGACACCTTCACCATTCCCATCTCAGCGTACTTCGGCCATTTTTCGAGGTGGGTGCGAAGGGTGTAAATGGTCTCACCCACAAACACTGGTTTAATGAAGCGCAGCTTGTCATACCCGTAGCTGAAGGTGTGAATATTGTTGTGCGCCATGAGGCCGAGGCCGAGGCTGAATACCATGGCGCCAGCCACCAAGCGCTTCTTGAAGACTCCTTCTTCTTTGGCGAAGACATCATCTGCGACATAAGGATGCATGTCGAGAACGAGAGAATTGAACAACATGCTTTCCCCTTCGGAGATCGTGCGGCGAATCGACCGCGCACGTTTGCCGATTTCGAAGTCTTCATATAACCAATCCTCGGCATTCCAAACAGCAATTTCTTTGTGCATAGCGGGATCAGGATTGGGATTCTTCACCGGATTCCTCTTCATCGTTAGACGATTTGTCGTGCCGCAAATCGTTGTCTGGCATAGCTGTCATTCATCCATCGGGTTAGACTGTCGTCGTTCATTTCTCCACGCAAGCAGCGATTGATCTGGACGCCAGCAGCTTCGAAGAAATGAACAAAGCCGTCGAAGCGGGGCCGCACATAGGCTGTCTGCAAGGTTTGCAGTGTGCCCGAAAAGAAGCCGCCGGCCATTGCGTCAAGCCTCCCGTCGGTCCATGCGGTCAAGCTGGCAGGCTGGCCGCCCTCGCGAAAATACGCATCACGCTGGTGTTCCGCACTCACAAGCCACTTGGCGTATGCGATAGCTTCCGAGGCATGAGGAGTTAGCCTGCTGACGGCAACCCCCGTTCCTCCTAGCATCGTCCCAGCACATCCGAACTGCCCGGCAGCTGGGGCATTCGTGAACGTCAATCGCACTGAGTTGTTCGCCCGCGAATAGTTGGAGTAACCAAACCCGTAAGGACAATAGATCGCGTCGGAACTGCCGATCATGAAATCGTAAATCTGCATTGGATTCCACTCCACAGAACCGGAATGGGCCACTTTGACGAGTGCGTGCAATCGATCCATTACCTCACCGGCAACGGAGTCGTCCACAAAACGTTCACTTTCTTCGGAGACGGGATACCCAAGATTCGCGCTCAGAGTAAAGAAGAGACTGATTGCATCTGTCGGACACGCAGGTACGACGACATATTTTCCAGCTTTGCGGGCTTTCTCTCCCAGTTCCAAAACATCGCTGAATGTGACTGGCACAGCAGCAGACAGCGCTGTTAGCAGATCAGGCCGATAGGACGCAACTTGCGTAGCGGCGTCGATGGGGAGAGCCCAAAGGCCGCTTCCGTACCAGTAGGATTGCCAGGAAGGACCGACAGAGTCGGCGGCAAAATAAAGTTTCTCTGCTTCACTAAGGAAGGGCGCGAGGTCAAGTAACGCATCATGCGCTGCAGCAAAACCGACGAAAGGGTGATCCACGATGAGGAGATCGTAACGATTCAGGTATTGCTCGATCGGAGCTTCGCCAAATTCGCGGAGGCTTCGCCGGTCCCACTGTATTTTGATTTCAGGATTGTGAGCTTGGTATTCGGGAATGCCTCCCAGTAATGGGGAGTACCCACGGGGATGATCCCAGGTGAGCCCTTTGAGAGTAATTCCCAAACTAATCTCCTTGTCTTCAGAAACTATTTACGGAATCGGTCAAGCAGCCGATCTCTTCTCCGCCAGCAAAATGTGCTCACAATAGAGGACGACTTCATCTCGCTGGTTCAGTACTTCACAAGTTTCTACGATGCGGCCCCAACCTTTCCGCTTCGGCTCTTCTTGTTTTTCCTTAACAGTGACACGAGTCCGCAGCGTGTCTCCGATAAATACCGGCTTTGGGAAACGCAATTTGTCATAACCGTAGGTGAAGGCGACAGAATTAATTTGGCTCGCCGTCAGACCGATACCGATGGCGAAGGTCATGGTGCCGTGAGCAATACGTTGGCCAAATTGAGTGTGACGGGCAAACTCCGCGTCGACGTGATGAGGAAAGTAGTCTCCCGTGTGTCCAGCGTGAATGACGACATCTGCCTCGGTAATCGTGCGTCCCGAGGTGACTCGCTGCGCTCCGACTATATAGTCCTCGAAGTACTCGTTTCGCGTCATGACTGCACCGCACCGGCAGAGAGTTTCGGGCTGTTCCCGCCGATAGCTGAAGCCAGAGTGCGAGAAGCCAAGGCCAACGCTTCTTTGACCTGCGGTGGGCCGACGCTGTCTTCGATGCGCGCAAGAAAGGGAACTGTCATTGCAGCGATGGCTTCTCCGTGTTGATTCAATACTGGGTAACTGATGTTCACTACTCCGTGCACTTGATAGCTGGCCAGTTCTTCGTAGCCGCGCCGGCGAATCTGGTTCAGATGACGGTAGAGTCCAGCCGGGATCCTCGTTTTTGAACGGAAGCGCCAGGCCTCGAGCGCCCGAGCACGAACTTCGTCGCTTTGAAAGGCGAGAATCACGTGTCCGGAAGCTGTATTCAAGAGATCAACGTTTGCTCCGAGACGGACGGAGAAACCCATATTCCCTGGCGAGTCGGACTGCGCTACAACGACAACCTCCGAGTGGTTGAGCATCGCCAGATGACACGACTGGCCGGTGTTGCTCGCGACCCGCTGCACCAGCGGGCGCGCATGCCGGATCAGTCGTTGCAGCGGATGGTGATGGTGCGCAATTTCAAACAGTTTCAGGGTCAGTTGGTAGCGCTCGTCCGGGCCGGTGCGGGAGATGTAGCCCCTCTGTTCGAGACAGACCAGCATGCGGAATACCTCAGTGAGCGTGCGGCCAAGGCGGCTGGCAATCTCACTGTGGGTCAGCGCTTCGGAAACTGAAGCTAGAAGTTCGAGGATGTCCAGACCTTTTTCAAGGGCAGGAGCGGCGTAGCGTTTTCTGTGCGAAACCAGCTGCCGTCGAATTGAAAGTGGCCGCCGAACCGTCATAAGACTTCCCAAGGTTACTATATAATTTCTCTAATGAAAACTATATTTCATATGTAGAATCGAAAGGAAGGAATTCTCCGGTGACCACTTCCACAAGCCACTTCTTGAAGGACTGCAATCGTCAGAAACCAGAAAGGCCGCTTACCGGTATTCTGGTCTTGGACTTCAGCCAATTTCTTTCCGGTTCCCTGGCCACGCTACGTCTGGCAGACATGGGCGCTCGCGTGATCAAGATTGAGCGACCTGGGACCGGCGACCTCGGCCGTACTCTGTATCTGAGCGACACTGACGTTCATGGCGAAAACACGCTTTTCCACGCCATCAATCGCAACAAGGAAAGCTACGCTGCAGATCTGAAGAATCCGGCTGACTTGGATAAATTGGGTGCACTCCTGGCGCGGGCCGACGTCATGGTCCAGAACTTCCGTCCGGGAGTCATGGAGCGGCTGGGCTTCGGCTACGAAAGGGTATCGCAGATCAACAACCGTTTGGTGTACGGAATCGTGTCGGGGTATGGGAATGCTGAAGCATGGCGTGATCGACCGGGACAGGATCTGCTGGCACAAGCAAGGTCCGGAATCATGTGGCTAAGCGGCGATGAGGGAGATCCTCCAACGCCGATGGCTCTCGCAGTCGCAGACATGCTGGCCGGACATAACCTTTGCGAGGGAATTCTGGCCTGCCTGGTACGACGTGGCGTGACTGGTCGAGGTGGGTTGGTAGAAACCAGTTTGATCGAGGCGTTGCTGGATTTCCAATTCGAAGTGCTCACCACGCACTTGAATGACGGGCGGCGTCCGCCGCGGAGAAGTGCGTTTCGCAATGCGCACGCCTACCTGGCAGCTCCTTATGGGGTGTATGACACGGCCAACGGCTTTCTCGCGCTGGCCATGACGCATCTTCCGACATTAGGTAAGTTGCTCGATTTGCCTGCACTCCAGGAGATTTCCGATCAGGCCGAGGGATTTCGCCGTCGCGATGAGATTAAACAAACCATCGCCAAGCGTGTCCAAGAGCAGTCCACCGAGCATTGGCTAGAGATTTTGAATGCGGCCGACATCTGGTGCGCGGAGGTTCTAGACTGGCCGAAGCTCTGCGCCAGTGAGGCTTTTCGACAACTTGCCATGGTGCAACCTCTTAACGATGGACCGGGAATCGAGATACTCACCACTCGCATTCCGATTCGAGTCGACGGCGCTCTGCTGACCAGTGAGCGGCTCGCTCCCCGGGTGGGACAACACACCGAGACGATTCAGCGCGAGTTTGGGCTTTAGCTCAGCCGGTATACACGGATCGCATTGTCGCAAAACAACTTTCTCTCGTTGACCTCGCCCGCGGCTTGTGTGATTGTCCGCAAGCCCTCCACCCACTGTCGATAGCTCGCCGAAAGCGTGCAGACCGGCCAGTCGCTCCCGAACAGCACTCGGTCCCAGCCGAAACTCGCGATCGTATGTTCGACGAACGGCCGTAGATCGTCGGTGGTCCAGCGCATGGGGTCCGCGTAAGCGACGAGGCCGGAAATCTTGCAAGAGACGTTGGGAAATTGGGCGATTTCCGTGATGTAAGTGCGCCACGGGTGGAGATTTTTCTCCTTGACTTGCGGTACTCCGCAGTGGTCGAGGATGAAAGCTACATCCGGGCACTTTGAAACCAAATTGATCGCGATCGGAATCTGCCGGGCGAGAACACAAATGTCGAATGAAAGTCCGTAATTGGAGAGTGCCGCAACATTCCTAATGAAGGTTGCGCCCTTGCCTACTTCGTCCGGTTGCGTGTGCAGCACGCGGCGAATCCCCTTGAGCTTTCGATGGCCCGCAATCTGGTCAAGATAGGACTTGAAATCCTCGCTCTCGGGACGCCCGCAGGCCACAATGCCTTCGAGTGGATTGTCCGGTTGGTCGGCAAGCGCAAGTAGATGCCGGGTCTCATCCAGCATATAGAGTTCGTCGACGTCTGCCTCCAGGTGCACCGACTTGACCAGGTTGAGGCCTTTGGCAGCTGCGAGGTAGTCCGGCATCCGGAAAGTGCGGTTCAGCGACGGGAGGGAATCGAGCCACGAGTAGCGGAAGAGATCCAGATCCCAGAGATGCTGGTGTGAGTCTACGATCTGCATAATCGCTCGACGGAGGAGAACTCTAAGAGCCCCTAACAAAACCCCAAAACCCCACGGCTGGCCTACAATGAACTGAGAAACGAACGCCAACGCTTCTTTTGCCTTTTGCAGGCGGAATTAATCAGTTAATCATTCGTAACGCTTCGGCACTTCCGCGGCTTCGCCACCGTGACGACTGATCGAATCCTCGGCTGGCGGCAGGTCACAGGCTCGAAGTCGCCGGCCGGGGACTGCGTTGGCTCGTCCAGCAGCAACCACACCCTGGTCACGAGAATCAGCAACGCAAGTTACTGACGGTGTGCCTTACCCAACTCGGCCCGATTGGGTGGCTCTCTGCCCCGCCCACGATTTCTACCCTGCAACACGGCAATCTGGAGAGGGTCGCCCCTGACCGAGATCGAACTCGCAGCTATGATCGGTCCTAACTTGCATCATTGGAAGCGCAACCGGACGATGACGCAAGCACTGCGGTTCGGCGTGCCCCAAATTCAAAAAGCCGGTCAGACAGGAAGGTCTCCCAAATACCACAGTCACCTCCGGCGGCTGGCAGTCTGATCAAACATGTTCGGGGGCAGCTCAAGACCTGCGGCTTTGAATCTTTCGGCGAACTTTGGCCTGATGCCTGTGGCGGCGAAAACTCCAACCGATTGGCCGTCGGCTGAAACCCCCTGCCTTTCGAACAGAAACAGATCCTGGAGGGAGATCACATCAGCTTCCATGCCGGTTACTTCAGTGATATGGGTAAGGCGCCGTGTTCCATCGCTGAAGCGGGCGACCTGAAGAACCAAGCTCACAGCCGACACGATCTGCTTTCGAATAGCCTTTTCGGCTATGTTCAGGTTTGCCATCATGGCCATCGTCTCCATGCGAGCCAGGGCGTCTCGGGGACTATTGGCGTGAATCGTGGTCAGCGATCCGTCGTGCCCGGTATTCATGGCTTGCAACATGTCAAGAGTTTCCTCGCCGCGCACTTCCCCGACGATGATCCGGTTGGGGCGCATCCGCAGGCTATTGATCACGAGTTGTCGCGCTTGAATCCCACCCTTGCCGTCCGCATCGGCGGGACGACATTCCAGCCGGACAACGTGTCGCTGCTTCAGTTGCAACTCTGCCGAGTCTTCAATTGTGACGATACGTTCCTTGGCGGAAATGTAGCCGGACAGCACATTCAGCAGCGTGGTCTTTCCAGCGCCAGTCCCTCCAGACACCACGACATTTAGTCGTGCAGCGATCGCAAGCCTAAGCAGGCCCAGCATGGGCGCGGTTAGAGTCTGATTGGCCAAAAGGGCATCTTCAGTGAAGGGAGTGTGCCCAAAACGCCGAATTGAGAGATGAGGTCCGTCAATCGCCAAGGGAGGGAGGATCACATTGACTCGGGATCCGTCGGCGAGACGGGCGTCCACCATCGGCGACGATTCATCGATGCGGCGTCCCACGGCTGCAACAATCTTGTGGATGATGCACATCAGGTGCGCATTGTCCTTGAAGATCACTTTGGTTTCTTCCAGCACCCCAGCCCGCTCGACGTAAACTTCTTTGGCCCCATTGATCAAAATGTCACTGACGGTTGGGTCTTGCATCAGCGGCTCAAGAGGACCCAAGCGCAGCACTTCATCAAGGATTTCAACTGCCAGGCGTTGTTTCTCGGGACCGCTGAAGGGCACGTTGAGACGAGATACCACATCCTGGATCACAGCAAACAGTTGCGGGCGGGTTTGATCGTCCGGAACGAAGATCTTCTTGAGGTCAATCTTGTCGAGTAGATACCGATGGATCCCGTTCTTCAGTTCTTGATAAGTGTGAAAGTCCAATCCAGCGTAAGCTCTTCTGTCACCCGAAGGCTGCGCGGTGGCCACGCTTGATTGAGCTCGCTTAGAGTCAGGCATTTATATTCCGGGACGGTCGCAAGACACAATCGTAAGGTTCGGGTCTTTCTAGTCGCAAACTTCGTTGTGCGGCAGCCCGAGGAGGTCCGTTAGTCGTCACCACCTTCATCAGCCGCACCCTAAAGGCGGGAAGCCGGTCCGCTTCGCGGCAGAAACACGTCCCATCTGTTCCCGGTTTCCTCATTGTTGTTTTAATCTTTTCCGAGTTTCTTCAAGAACTCAGGATCGATCCATATCCTTTCCACTTGGCCTGGTTTCAGTTGAATCGAATCTGGGTCGAAGGGTTCCCGAGCCGAAAAACGTTATTCGATGGTTCAGCTCCATCGTGTACGTCGACGAAAGATCTAAACGACTCTGACAGCCGAGCCCCCAGAGCGGCTTCGAGAGCAAGGATTGCTTCTTGTGGAGCCTTCTGTCCCTTCCCCAATTTTATCTTCACTGATCAAAACCTCCGTTGCGTACGACAGCCGCACCTCGCGTGTGCCTGGCTCCGGCGTGAGACGGTCGGGGAACCAGTTGCATCGTCTTTCCATCTTCAACATGATGCCACGTGTAACCCTTTGGCGTCGAGTCAAGACCCGCAGCACAATTTGCCATTGAAATTGCCGTCCATCTGACTATTTGATCTTCGTCATAGGAAGGCCAATAAGTCCCTGCGCTCCTGGCCGGTTAGGAAGTCCAGGGTGCGGATCTCTTTGTCGAGGCTCGGGTGGGAATTGCCGGCTCCGACGTAGAAGTCAAGAACTTGCTTCAAGTCGGTGAGACTGCCGCCATGCATATAAAGGGCAAACTTGGAAAGCCGTCAAATTAATCTGCGTGAAAGACCTCGTCCATATTGGCCCACCACTCGCCGCTAGCGCGTGTTTCCAGGGGTTTCTGCATCGGATTCATAATGACCCACCATTCTTGCGTTTTGGGATCCGCCGCCATTTTCGCCATGTCAGCTGCAAAGTCCGAACCGTGATATTCGAAGTATCCGAAGAGCAAGTCATCTTTCAGATAAATAGAATAGTTCCGAATGTTGCAACGCCGGATGGTGGCGAGCACTTCAGGCCACACCGACGCGTGGTATCTCCTGTAGGCTTCAACGGACTCAGGTCTTACTTTGATCACGGAACCGAAGCGCTTCATCCTCATCCTCCCTTACCTCGAGACGCTAGGAAAAAACATCGGGTAGTGCGGAGTGTCGTTTCATAAGCATTTGTACACGATGTGGGTTGCGGAACTGCAAAGTCTAACAGCAAGAAATGCGGCAGAAGAGATCTATCCTATCTTTTTGTGCTTGCGTCGTGAAGACGATATTTCAATCTTTGAAACTCTCGTCGTTCGTCGTCAAAAAAACTTCGTCCGGGACTTGTCCTCGCGAATCTCTTGGATTACGATCCATCTTTTTCTGAGTACGGAATCCGGCAAGTGACTGTGCCGACGCCGACTCGACGGAGAGATTAAGCCATGAAGCTAATCCGATTAGGCGAACCAGGCAGCGAAGCCCCGGGACTCCTTTTGGAGGACGGAAGCCGCCTGGATGTTTCCTCGTTTGTGCGGGACTATGACGAAGGGTTCTTCGCAGATGGTGGACTCTCCCAACTGAGGGCATGGTTGAAGGACAACCTCGCTTCCACGCCGCGAGTTGCGCATTCTGTCAGACTTGGATCTCCGATTTGCCGCCCCAGCAAGATCGTCTGTATTGGCTTGAACTTGTGATCACGCCAGGGAAAGCAATATGGAGATTCCGAAAGAGCCCGTTATATTTTTTAAGGCCACGACTTCGCTTGTCGGGCCGAATGACGATCTCATCATGCCGAAGAACGCGCGAAAGGTGGATTGGGAGGTTGAGTTGGCCGTCGTGATCGGAAAGAGAGGTAACTATATCGAGCGGGAAGACGCGCTGGAATATTTAGCAGGCTACGCTCTGCACAATGATTATTCCGAGCGCGAGTTTCAGTTGGAACGGGGCGGGCAATGGGTAAAAGGAAAGAGTGCAGACACCTTTGCGCCGCTGGGACCGTTTTTAGCGACCTGCGACGAGATTCCTGACCCTAGCCGTTTGGGAATGTGGTTGAAGGTTAACGGTGTTTTCCGGCAACGTAGTTCCACTAGCGAAATGATTTTTGAGGTGCCCACCCTCGTCAGCTGTGTCAGCTAGTTCATGACGCTTCTTCCCGGAGACATCATCAGCACGGGGACGCCGGCTGGGGTCGGTTTAGGAATGAGGCCGCCACAATACCTGAAGGCTGGCGACGTTGTTGAATTGGGCCTCGACCACCTTGGCGAGTCACGACAGTCGGTGGTGGCGTGGCAACCCACAACTGCCGAGACCGTCGATTCCGGTCCGTGAGATGAGACTTTGGCTTTCGTTCTGCTTTAAGATGTCAGCGTGATCTCGCTCATCGCAGTAAAGGGGGCACGCTCCGCTCTTTTTCTCGCAGTCCTCGCGCTGCTGGAAATCTCGCTTGCAGCCCAAACAACCCATGGCACCAAAACGGCAATGCCGAAAGTCAAGCCGGGCGAGGTCCACTTCGAGGACATTGCCTTGCAGGCTGGACTGACCTCCCTTAACGTATACGGCGGCGACACCCACAAGGAATTCATCATTGAAACCACCGGCAACGGCGCCATCATCTTCGACTACGATGACGATGGCTGGCCCGACATCTTCCTTCCCAACGGTTCAACGGTAGAAGGATTTGCCCCAGACAAAGCTCCGACCGGACACCTGTACCACAATAACCACGACGGGACATTCACCGATGTTACGTTGCGCGCCGGATTGGCGCGCCCAGGCTGGCAGCAGGGAGGGTGCGTCGGTGACTACGACAATGATGGCTATCTTGATTTACTCGTCACTTATTGGGGCCAGAATGTGCTGTACCGAAACAACGGGGACGGAACATTTACGGATGTAACTGCCAAAGCGGGACTCAAGACCTCGCAAGACGAGTGGAGCACCGGTTGTAGTTTTGTGGATTACGACCGCGACGGCAAAGCAGATCTATTCGTCGTGCGTTATGTGGACTTCAGTTACGATTCAGTGCCGCGCCCGGGACACGGACGATGGTGCCAGTGGAAGGGCATCAATGTGATGTGCGGGCCGCGTGGCCTCAAGCCGGGCGTGAACTCCCTCTATCACAACAACGGCGATGGCACATTCACCGACGTCTCGCAGAAGTCCGGCGTTCTCGATACAACGCGATGTTACGGATTCACCTCGTTGACGGGAGATTTCGATCACGATGGGTGGCCGGATATTTACGTTGCGTGCGACTCTACCGCCAGCATTCTGTATCACAACAACCAAAACGGAAGTTTTACCGATATCGGAAAGAAAGCCGGAGTAGCCTACAACGAGGACGGCTCCGAGCAGGCAGGCATGGGCCTATCAGCCGCCGACTTTACTCACAGCGGACATCAAAGCATCGTCAAAACCAACTTCAGCGACGATACGCCAACGCTCTACCTGAATCGCGGAGACAACAGCTTTGATGACGTTACCTACAGTTCGGGGCTTGGCAAGATCAAGAATTGGTTGGGATGGGGAGTGCAATTCTATGATTTTGACAACAGCGGCTGGCCGGGAATTCTGATTGCGAATGGCCATGTGTACCCGGAAGTGGATGGAAAGGCATTGGGCACGAGTTTTCGCGAGCCGAAAATCGCCTACTATAACCTGCACGACGCAACATTCGCCAATATCACTGCGGATGCGGGAGCGGCTCTAAGCGCGCCGCACTCTGGTCGTGGCATGGCGCTCGCCGATCTTTTCAACGATGGTCACCTGGAGGCTGTGGTGAACAATATGAACGAGGTGCCGTCGCTCTACTACAACACTGCTCCGATCGGGAACTGGATCAGCCTGCAGTTGGTTGGCGTGAAATCAAATCGCGCGGCATTGGGCGCGGTTGCGACTGTGGAGCAAGGCCGTGATAAGCAAGAGCAGGAAGTACATAGTGGTGACGGCTACATCTCCCAGAGCGACCTGCGACTGCATTTCGGTCTCGGCAAGTCGTCCAAGGCGGAGAAAATCGTGATTCGCTGGCCCAGCGGCTTGATCGAGACGCTCTCCGACCTTCCAGCGAACCAGTACTACACAGTTCGGGAAGGCAGTGGTGTTGACCAGAGTAAAACCCACGGTGCCAGTTCAGTGCGGATTAACGTTGCCGGCACAAATGCACACTAGCAGTTGCGAACAGGAGAGCTAGGTTTTGGTGCCGGCGGATGACTGGGAGTGCAAACCAACAAAATCCGATGTCAATGGCCACAACATTGATCGAAGTATCACGGCACAAACGTGCAGGTCCTCTATGGTAGGCGATCAGCCCCCTGATCCCGCTCAGCGGAACAGTCGTCTGCTGGAAAAGTCTTCGAATCGAAACGCATGGAGACGATTGCGAAAGACCAAGGTTAGTGTCGCAGCGATCGCCGGGACTTTCTTGTTACTCGTTTCTCTGGGCTTCCAGACTAGATTGTCGAGAGCGACTGCGCCGGCAGATCAGAGTTCACGGGAAGAAAGTGGTTATGTCGGCTCCCGAGTCTGCTCCAAATGTCACCCAAGCATCTATGAGTCCTTCTCGCGGACTGACATGGGACGCTCGATGTCGGAGATCACGCCGGCAATTCTCGAGAGACTACCCACCTCCGCCAGCATTTTTGATTCCCGGCGCAATCGCCATTTCGAGCTCTCTGCCCGCGAAAATAGTCTGTACCAAAGCGAATACGAAACTACAGCCGACGGCAAAGACGTTTTTCGTGAAACGCGCAAGCTCGAATGGATCGTTGGCTCGGCGGCAAATGGCAGCGGAGCCATCGTGAAGGAGAATGACTACCTCTTCGAAGCGCCGCTCTCGTTCTATGCAAAACCACATGGCTGGGCACTCTCTCCCGGATACGAATTTGGCGATTACGGTTTCAACCGTCCCATTCTCCCCGCTTGTATCTTCTGCCACAGCGGACACCCCCGCCCGATAATGGATGAGAACGGCCGTTTTCAGGAGCCGCCGTTTGCGGAACTTGCCATTGGCTGCGAGAACTGTCACGGTCCTGGATTGTCACACATCGCCGCGGCGAACATGGGAGATCCGGCCGGGTCAATTGCAAATCCCGCCAAACTTTCGCCCTGGCTGGCTGACAACATCTGTATGTCGTGCCATCAGACGGGTGACGCGCGGGTGTTGCGACCAGGGAAGACATATCGTGATTTTCGGCCGGGCACGGAATTGGATGACACGCTGAGTATTTTCCTGGTTCCTTTTACTCGCGAGTCTGCGCCCAAAGACGATCTGCTGGAGCACTATCTCTCCATGCGTTTGAGCAACTGTTATCTGAAGAGCGGCGGGCAGTTGGGCTGCATCAGTTGTCACGATCCTCACGCGCAACCTTCACAACAGGAAGCCCCGACCTACTTCCGGCAGAAGTGCCTGGCTTGTCACACGGAGAAGAGTTGCGCCCTGCCGCTGATTTTACGGCAGCACAAGACGCCCCCCGATGATTGTGCGGGCTGCCACATGCCCAAGCGCGATCTGACCGTGATCTCCCATTCCGCTCTTACCAACCACCGCATCGTCGCAGAGGCGGAAGAGCCATTTCCCAACATCGCCTTCCACATGACATCGCCTCAGCTTCCTGACTTGGTTCACCTTAGCGCGAACCCCGCGAAACAGAACCCGCCACCCTTGCTCACTTTGTTAAAAGCGTACGGTCAGATCATGCTCGGGCATCCAGAATATCGAGCGCGCTATTGGTCAGTGGCCGAACAGCTCAAGCCCATTCAGATCGATAACGTATACGTGCTAGAAGCGCTGGCTGATGAGGCGCTCCAACAAAAATCTCCGAGCGGAGCATCTCTCGCTACTCAGTACCTTGAGACCGCAGTGCGACGTGGCGCGACAAACTCCGCGGACTTCGAACAACTGTCGGATCTACTGGAAGCAGCGAATCGCAAAGACGACGCTGTGCACGTGTTAAGGCAAGGAATGGAGCTCGATCCCTACGATGCTGAACTATATCGCCACTGTTCGATGATGTACTTCGCGCTCAACAAAGTGCAGGAGGCTTGCGAGGTTGCGAATGAGGGGCGGCAGAGATTTCCGCAAGACGCCGCATTCCGAGCGCTCGCGAAGCGATGTGACGCTCCGCCTGAGACCGGACACTGATTTCAGCGGTGGGTTACTGGCCTCTCATATCTAGAGCGTGTTTCAAAAACACCTCCTGAGCGTAATCCAGAAGCAGGCGACGCCGATGTTGGTTATTCTTTCGAAAGGGCACGATCAGGTCGATTCCGCGGCGGCGCAGGCGTTGGCGCAGCGGATCGGAATCGTAGCCACGCGGCAATCACGCGCTCCGGTTTTTGCCGTGGACGGCCTTTGGGGCGCCGCGGGACTCCGACCTCGGCCAGCGTGGCTTCCGCAAGCGTAACTTCAACCGGAGAGGCACTTTCCAGAAGAACACCCAGTGGAAAGCCTTCACCGTCGACCAGTAACATCCAATTCGTGCCCTTGCCCCGCTTGGTTTTCCCGACGGCAGTATCCCCTTTTTCGCTGGGGCGAAGCTGCCGTCGAGAAAGGCCTCGTCCCATTTCAACAGTCCTTCTTGGTCCAGCGCTCCCAGTAACGTACGCCTCGCATTCAGCCACACGCCTCCGTCTTCCCATTGCTTGAGCCGCCGCCAACAGATGGAGGGTGAAGGAAACTTGTCTGGCAGAAACCGCCATGCCGCGCCGGTCTGGAGAGTTCACAAGATGCCTTCGAAACAGGCTAGGTTGGAAGCTGGCGGTCGACCGCGCCGGTCAGGTCGTTGTCTCAGCGGAGGAAGCAAAGCCCCCACGAGTTCCCATTGCTCATCGGTCAACCGCTTCTGTCGATCCTTCATGACAGAAGCTCAACCCTTAACCTGCCTCACAGAGAAGTATCTAACCTGAGGCCGAACCTCTTCTTGAAACACGTTCTTGTCAGTGCTCTCTTGGCCGCCGAACACATCAGGAATGCGGCCAGGGCCGAACAGGACTGCGATTTGAGGCAGAGCCCTGTGTCGATATCTTTGTCAGTGACCAAGTTCGTTATGACCCGTCTACTATTTGGGCGAGCGACTTTGCTTTTTATAGGCCACCTCGTACGAACCTTAGCTAAGCCCTCACTTAGGAAAACCTAATGATCTCGTTCAGCAAAAACGCCACAGTGGCTCTGTACCTGAGCCGCAGCGTTATCTACATCTCCACCCTCCCGATCGTGTTCCTTTGCGGCGGCGCACCCGGCTCGTGTGACGCACAGGAAGCCCCTCCCGCGCGATCGGATGTCGCCGAATTCCAGAAGTTGGAACCCGCGCTCAAGTTCCTGCGCGAGCGCAATGGGCGGACCTATGCAATTACCACCCCGAACGGAATCGACGAATCCACCTACGTCGAGATCGGCGGAATCGAGCAATGGATCACAATTCGCGGCGAAGACCGCAACAACCCGGGGCTGCTCTTCCTGCATGGTGGGCCAGGCGATGCGACCAATCCCTGGGGATACGCAGCCTTTCGCAGCTGGCTGAAGTACTTCACCGTCGTGCAGTGGGACCAGCGCGGCTCGGGAAGAACGTTCGGACGAAGCGGAGCGGCGTCCAACTCCACCATCACCCCCGACCGAATGGCGCAGGACGGCATCGAGCTTGCCGAATGGGTGAAGAAGAAGCTGCATAAGGACAAGATCGTTCTCGTCGGGCATTCCTGGGGCTCCGTCCTCGGATTCTTGATGGTGAAGGCGCGCCCCGAACTCTTCTACGCGTTCGTTGGTACCGGTCAGGTCGCCGCGGAATTTGCGCGAACCTCTGCTGTCGCATACACAGCCCTTGTCGAAAGAGCTTCTCGCGAAGATAATTCCCAGGCCCTCGCAGAACTGAAGGAAGTCGGACCTCCTCCGTACAAGGATGGAAAGGGCTTTGGGATCATACACAAGTGGGCGAACCTGTTTGAAGGGGCGGACGTTTTTCTGGCGTCTGCCCTCGGGTTCGCGCTATACGCGCCCGGGTACACGATCGCCGATATCAACGACTGGTTTGACGGACAAGGGGTGAGCGGCGAGCGCCTCGGGCCCCATTTCGACGAGCTCGATCGGAAGCTTCTCGGCGGCGAACTCGCGATCCCCGTGTTCGTGATCCAGGGCGCCGAGGACTACACCACCCCGGTAAGTCTGGCCAAATCATACGTGGATGCACTGCACGCGCCTCGCAAGGCTTTCACCACGATCGAAGGTGCCGGTCATTTTGCCGTTTTCACGAAGCAGGACGAGTTCCTGAAGGAATTCAGGATGCGGGTGCTCCCGTTGATACGCTAGAACGTTTTTCACAAATCGTTGTTCACCTGACGCTGCCCATAGGTTCCTTGAACGCAGCCTCTCACAAAGACCCGGAATCATGGTCGTCAATATTTGAAACACGCTCTAACTAAGCAGATACGATCTTCTTGCCGCGAGCTGGTTTCAGTGTTTTGCGATCGGGTTGGGAAAACCCCATCGCCACAGAAATAGCGCGGGCTGCATCGCATACCGCTTCGGCCAACGCCCCAACCTGATTGGGACTCACCCTAGTCACTGGGCCGGAGATACTGACGGCCGCGATTGGTTCGCGATCAGAATTCAGGATTGGAGCACTCACGCAGCGCGCGCCCTGAACCGCTTCTTCGTCGTCTACTGCGAAGCCTTGTCGCCGGACCTTCTCGAGTTCCTGGCGAAACTGCAGCAGGTTCATAATCGTTTTTGAGGTGGCTGGCTGGAATGTGATCGTGCTCAAAATATTGTCTCGTGCTCCTGCGGGCAAGAAAGCTGCCAGAGCTTTGCCTAGAGCAGTAACGTGCGGCGAACGTCGCGTGCCAACGCGCGACGAAAGACGAAATTCGTGCGGGCTTTCAATCACATCCACGTACAGGACGGTCCCTTGGTCAAGAACAGCCAGATTCACCGTTTCTTGTGTTGATTTCCACAACTCCCAGAGTACGGGCCGCGCAACTGCTTGGAGCGTCGCTCCCTGATTGCCGCGTGCCGACATTTGCGACAGCCTTGGTCCAATCAGGTAAGCGCCGCTTTCGGTGCGAAGGAGATAACGTTCCCGCTCCAAATGTTTGAGAAAACGGTGCGCAGTGCTCTTGTGAATGCCGGTGACGTCGCAGATCGCCTTCAGCCCTAATCCCGCAGAAGATCCCTGGAGTGCCTCGAGAATCAGCAAGACTTTGGAAATCACGCCTACCGGCGCAGCACTTGGGTTCGATTTTGCGACTCGTGGCATGGATGACCCTCGGGATTAGACCTCAACTTTTCGATTTTCTTCGACGGAGTTTACGGAATGTCGAGACAGAACCGGCACGAGATTCCGTTTCAATAGACAGTACAGCAGAACACATTTGGACGCAAAGTCGGCTTTAGAGTTTCATTCTATGAAACAGTATTCATGTATATGAAATTATTTGATTGACAAGATTCCAAGACCAATGCTAGAAGCTTGTGCCGTGGGGTTTGCTTTGACGCCATCCTTCATGGTGGCGGTATCCGTTAAAGAACAAGGGTGTGGTTGAACGTTGGGAAACTGTGTCGCCGAGGCGCCAAGACGCGACCTCGCGCGAGGAGGATCTACGATGACCCGCCAAGTTTGCTCGGATGTGGGTGTGTGGTGGATTGGGGTGTTGGCGTTGCTTTTCGCGGCATTATTCGTGCCTCAGTTCGCGCTTTTGCCCGCTTGGGGCCAAGCCACGGCAGCAATCAACGGAACGGTTCACGATTCGGGGGGCGCGGTCATAACGGATGCCACTGTGGTGTTGCACAACCGTGACACAAACCTGGAACGCACAGCGGTCACGAATACTGTAGGCGCCTATGTCATGCCCCAGCTGCAACCGGGCAATTACGATTTGAAGGTAACTAAAAACGGTTTCGCCGCAGCCGTCAGATCCGGAATCATCCTGGACGTAAACCAGACTGTAACGTATGACATCACGCTCAAGGCCGGAGCGGTCAACGAGGTCATCGACGTGCAAGCGAACGCAGTAGCGCTGGAAACCTCGACCGCGGAGCTTGGCGTCGCTGTAGTAAAGGAACAGGTCAATGATCTTCCATTAAACGGCAGGAATTTCACACAACTGCTAAACTTGACGCCCGGTATAAGCACAATCAACGTTTCCCAAAACGCCCCGAGCCAGGGTGGCATCTGGTCAAACCCAATTGGCACGTCGTCCTACCCATCGGTGAACGGTCAGTCCAACCGCAGCAATTTATTTTTGCTGGATGGAGTCAATGACCAGGGTTCTTTCGGCAGCACCTATGCCATTCCTCCGATTGTCGACGACATTCAGGAGTTCAAAGTTCAATCGCACAATGACGACGCATCCTTTGGCGGCGTGATGGGCGGAGTCATCAATGTTGTGACGAAGTCCGGGACCTCGCAGTTCCACGGGTCTGGCTGGGAGTTCATTCGGAACAAGGCGCTGGACGCGAACAATCCGTTTGTCCCCGAGCCGCAGTTCCAACAGAACCAGTTTGGCGCGACTCTTGGCGGACCACTCCCCATTCCTGGCGAACATCAAAGAAAGACTTTTTTCTTCCTTAGCTACGAGGGCTTTCGAAACCACCAAGGAGCTTCGAACCGGTACATCACACCGACGGCGACACAGTTGACAGGGGACCTGACCGGCATCGCGGGACAAATTTACAACCCATACAGTGGAAAGGCGTTCATGTGTGACGCGAGCGGCAATCCACTGCCGGCGCCTGGCAATATTCAAGCTGTGGGAACTCCTTGCAACAAAATTCCCACCAGCATGATTGACCAAAACATGGTCAATTACGCGCAAAGGTTGTTTCCGTCACCGAACCTCACTCCCACCGCCACATCCTCTTTCAATGGCCTGGACACTAGCAAAACGATTACTCGCCAGGACGAGGGCAGTGCGCGTCTGGATCACCAGTTTGGTTTACATGACAGTGTGTGGGCCCGCTACAGTAGTTTCCGACAGCCGGTTTCCGGATCGGGCGGTTTTGTTGGACTGTTGCACGAGCAAGTAACCGATGGCTACAACGCAGCGGTCAACTACACGCACCTGTTTTCCGGCAGTACGCTGATGGAACTCCACTTCGGGCGCACCAGTGTGAATATCGATCAAGGTTCCAATTTTGCCAAAGCCCCGGCTAGCTTCGGCACCCAAGTCGGATTCTCGCCGAATTTTGCGGGAGGATTTAGAGGCGGGGTCTCGATGATCCCGCAAGTGGTGATCCAGGGATATATCGGCAATTCCAATCCGAGCGCGCACGGTGCTGCCCAGGTGGATGACACTCACGTTTCCAATATTTGGGAATACGGCGGTGATTTCAGCAAGACCATCGGACGCCACACCTTCCGAGCCGGAGCAAACTTCGCCAGGAATAACGCCAACGCACTGTACCTGAATTCAAATATTCAGTTCGCAGCAGCCAATACCGCCAACCCAGTGGATTTGTCGGGTGGCAATGCAATAGCCTCGTTTCTTTTGGGCGATCCGACCGAAGCCGGACGCCGCAATGTGATTGAGACTGAACACGGTGGTTGGGTGGACGGATTTTACATCATGGATCAGTGGAAGGCGACCGACAAACTGAGTGTAAATTTCGGTCTCCGCTATGACATAACCTTAATGCCCATCTATGGCGACAACAAGAATGCCAATAATTTTGTGGGCGACATGAATTTCAGCAATGGAACGTATGTTCTGGCGCGCAACGCTCCGTCATGCAGCCAGACAAATGCTGCCCCCTGCATCCCCGGCGGTACCCTTCCGGCACACGTAGTTGTAACTTCCCTGAGCGGCACCGCGATCTTTCACACCGACTACAACGACATCCAGCCGCGAGTCGGCATCGCCTACCAGCTGTTCCCCAATACCGTGTTGCGCGGCGGGTACGGGAGATTTTTCGATAACTGGGCGGCGATCACTCAGACCGCCCAGAACTACGAAGGCACTTGGCCGAGTCTTGACCAACTTGGGGCTAGCAATATCAATCCGGTCACCGCTGGTGCCCCCACTGTGACCGCAGAAGATCCTCTGAACCAGGGCAGCGGCCCTCCGGTCACCGGCCCGACGCCCTTCAACCAGTCGACTTGGTTTGCCGATCCGTATTTGAAGCGCCCTTATGCAGACCAATGGAATTTTGGTGTTCAGCAACAACTAACCTCCAATACCGTGCTGACGGCCAACTACGTCGGTTCCGTGGGCAGACGACTCGATATTGGCGGAGCATACAACGTCGCCATGGAGGCTGGAGGGAATGCAAATACTGCTTGCGCGCCTTACGATCCTGCGAACCCGAAGGCGACCAATTGCGGAGCACCTTTCCCGTATATTGGGCCGACCGCCTATGATCGAAGCACGGGAAAGAGCACCTATAACGCTCTGCAAGTTTCGCTGAACGGCAGGCAGCAACAAGGTTTGACGTATCTGATCTCCTACACTTGGTCGAAAAGCTTGGATCTGGCCTGCACTGGGTTCTACGGAGTGGAGGGCTGCTCTACTCAAAATCCGTACAACCTGCAAGGTGACAAGGGACCTGCCGCCACCGACCTCCCGCACATTTTTTCAGCCGCTTGGGTTTATGCGTTGCCGTTCGGCAAGGGCGGGAAACTGTCCTCTGGCAGCCGGGTCGCGAACGGGTTGATTGGAGGCTGGAATCTGAATGGCGTTCTGTCACTCAGTTCTGGATCTCCTTTCGATGTGGGAAGCGGTAAAGACATCGCCGAGACGGGCAATTACAACTATGGCAACGGATACGGATATGAGCGAGCCAATCTGATTGGCAACCCGTATCCGAGTAACAAAGGCCCTACCCGTTGGCTAAACCCATTGAACGTAGGTTTTGCAGTGCCTGCCAAGGATACGTTTGGACACTTGGGGCGAGATTCACTTCGCTCCAACTGGAATAGGAATTTGGACCTCTCGGTCTTCCGTCAATTCCCGATCACAGAGCGATTTAGGGTCGAGTTCCGTTTCGAGGCCTTCAATGTAACCAACACGCCGGTTTGGGCAGTCCCGGTTTCAAGCCTGGAGGCTCCAAACTTTGGTCAGGTCACGCATACCGCCAATGTAGCTCGGCAGTTGCAGTTCGGACTCAAGCTTTACTTCTGAGTGCTAACCGCTCACGAGGACGAGGCTAACACTCAGTAGTGTTTCGACGGAGGGAAAGGCGGAGGGCGTTTAATTTTTCAAGCAGATCGCGTTCGACTTTCCTTCTGACCGCGATAACTCGTTCCGGCGCTACACTGAATCGGAGTACCTGCAAACCTGAAACCATTGGAGATGTTGCCGGCTCGTACAGAACGCGCTCGACTGGGACGGTATTTGCTGTTGAAGGTGAGCGTCCTGATGACTCTGGCGGGTACACCCTTGGTGGCTGGACAAAATTCGTCGCCACGACAAGCGACGCTCCCGGCCCGCCAGCGAACCTTGCCCGAATCATGTTTGCAGCAACGAAATTCCTCCGGAAAGATCGGTGTCTTGCTGGCGAGTGTCCACGATCATCCCACGGCCGGCGCCTACAACACTTTGGGAGTTCTGTACGCGCAGGCAGATCGCGTGGGGTGCGCCATCCCTGCTTTCGAAGCCTCTCTGAAACTGCAAGAGCAGAACTGGGAAGCTCACTACAACCTGGCGCTAGCTCTTCTTAAACGAGGAGATCGAGAGCGTGCGATTCGCGGGCTGCAAACTGCCATTCAGCAAAAACCGGACTCCGTCAGCTCTCATTTCGCACTGGGAAGTGTTTTTCAAGACGAGAACAGATTAGAAAGCGCGGAAAGACAATTTCGTTCGGTGCTGAAGATTGATCCGCATTTTGCGCCCGGCGCTATCAAGTTGAGTGAAGTCTTAATCACCCAAGGCAAGCCCCAGGCCGCGGTTGCGTTTTTGGAAGATTCTGCTAAGCAGGTGCCTCCGGACCAGGCCGAGCCGGTGCGGGCTGCGCTAGGCGCTGCCTATGCCGCAAACGCCGAGATGGAGAAGGCTCTAACCACGCTCAACGATCTCGTCACCGACCAACCCGATTCTGCAGATGCCCATTTCAATCGGGGACTCCTTTACGCGAGGCAGGGTCAGTCGAAAAACGAAGAAGCCGCGGTGACGGAATTCCAAGAGGCATTGCGGCTGGATCCAGACATCGATCCAGCCGGAATCGCTCTTGGGCGAGTTTTGGTTTCCTTGCGAAAGTATTCTGATGCAGTTCCAGTCGTTCTGGAGTACACCCATCGTCGACCGCGAGACTCCCAAGGCTTCTACGTCCTAGCTCAGGCCTACGAGGGACTCAAACAGTCAGACGCAGCCTTGAAAGCACTGGAGAACGCGGCTGTGCTTGATCCAAAAGACGCGGCAATCCGCTTCGATCTTGGAATGCTGTTGGCGAACACGGGGCACACAGATGCCGCCATTCCGCAGTTGAAAGCGGCCGAACGAATCAATCCATCCCACATTGAGACCCACAAGGCACTCGCATTGTTATTCGACAAAACGGGCGATCAAGAAGGAACTCGTGTCGAAAAGGCCAAGTTGGCTGCGCTGAAGTCCGATAATGATAAAGAAACTGCGATCGCCAGACTCAACGGGAAGGCAAGCGAGGATCTTTCGGCAGGAAACGTGAAGGCAGCTGCGGAAAGCTATGGAAAGGCGGTGCAACTCGGCCCACGCGACCCCAAACTCCGCTACAACCTGTCGCTCGCCTTGGACCGCCTGGGAGACTTCGCTTCCGAACGGAAAGAGCTGGAGAGAGCGGTTGAATTGGATGCAAGGTTAGCTGTCGCGCAAAATCAATTAGGCTTGCTGGCCCTGCGCAGGGGAGAGCAAGCTGAGGCCGAGCGGCGTTTCAAGAAGGTACTGGCTATCGATCCGAAATTCGCCGAAGCGCAAAGCAGCCTGGGAGTGCTTTACAGCCAGCAGGGTAAAAATGGAGAAGCCGCCTCGCTTTTTCAGCAAGCCATACACAATGATCCCAAGTACACGAAAGCTTACGTCAATCTCGGACTGCTTATGGCACGAGAAGGAGCGTTCGCAGAGGCCGAACAGCAATTCCGGACGGCGATTGGAGTGGATGGAAACTATCCAGAAGCCTATGCGGCATTAGGGATGCTCCAGGCCAGGACAGGGCACGGTCCCGAAGCCGTGAACAGCTTTCAGAAGGCGTTGGCGCTCGAACCGAACTCCGCGACAGCTCATCTGAACTTTGGGATCGCGCTGGTCGATCAGTTTGATCGCCCCGATGGGTTCAAGGAGTTTTCTGAAGCCGCCCGGCTTGATCCCAAGCTTGCCGCCGCTCACTACAATCTAGGTCGCTTTCTCTTCGAGACCGGCAAGTACGAAGAGGCAGACAAGGAGCTGAGTATCGCGATTCGCTTGCAACCGGATTATGCGGGAGCGTTCTATTTCCTGGCTCTTGCGGCAAAGCAGGAGAACGAAGTCGAGCGATCTACCGAGCTCCTGAAGCGAGTGGTGGCCTTGCAGCCCGATAACGCTGATGCGCAATACCTGCTTGGGCAGAACCTGGAGCATGCGGGTGAGAGCGCGGCGGCAATTCAGCACTGGAAAGCTGCGGTGCAGGCTGACCCGAATCATTCCCAAGCCCTTTACAACCTGGCCAAGGTTTTGAACAAGATTCATGATCCTGAAGCGAAGCAATATCAGGATCGCTTCGACGCGCTCGAGAAGAGCCAGCAGATCGCTGACAGAGTGTCAGAGCTGGGAAACTTTGCGCTGGAAGCCGCCAATGCCCAGAATTGGCCTCAGGCTATCGAGCAAATGAATGAGGCCATTCAGGTTTGCGGTAATTGCCCCCAAAGCGCTCACCTCCATAAGAATCTGGGCTTGTTTTACGGTCGAACTGGAAACATCGGCGAGGCGAAGAAGGAGCTGCGCACGGCCCTGCAGTTGGCGCCCAACGACTCCGATGCACAAAATGCACTAGCCATGCTTGAGCGGGCGCATGAGGAGCAGGTCAAGTGAATTCGGTTAAGAGATCAAAATGGGAGGCTCATTTTTGAAGGGTAATTCACACTCTTTTCGCCTCGACGGCAAACTTGCGGTAGTTACGGGCGGGGCAAGCGGCATCGGCCGCGCAATCGCCCACAGGTTCGCCAATAGCGGCGCTTCTGTGCGGGTGCTGGATATCGACGAGGATGCTGCCGGAAAGGTTGCGGTCGAAATCGCATCCAATGGTGGGAGCGCCATCGCCTTTCGCTGTGATGTTTCCCAACCGGAAAGCGTTAAGGCAGCTTTTGACAAGGTATTTCAGGAGCGCCCCCTTCACATCCTGGTGAACAACGCCGGAATTTCCCACGTCGGCAACCTGGAAGGTACTCGAGAACAGGACTTTGACCGTATCTTCTCGGTAAACGTCAAGGGGATATACAACTGCTTGCGTGCCTCGGTGGGTCACATGAAGGACAACGGAGGCGGCATCATTTTGAACATGGCATCCATCGCCGGAACCTCAGGCCTCACCGACCGTTTTGCCTATTCCATGAGTAAGGGCGCGGTGGTAGCAATGACATACTCAGTAGCCAAGGATTACCTGCCCCACAAGATTCGCTGCAATTGCATCTCGCCGGCAAGAGTCCATACCCCTTTTGTGGACGGCTTTCTGCACCGTAACTATCCCGGCAAGGAACAGGAGATGTTCGAGAAGCTGGAAAAATCGCAGCCGATTGGCAGAATGGCTGAGCCTGAGGAGATCGCCGCCCTTGCTCTTTATCTTTGCTCGGACGAAGCTTCATTCATCACTGGGTCGGACTACCCAATTGACGGAGGTTTCTTGAGTCTGCGCGGCTAACGTGCCTGGTACTTCTGTTTTCTACTTTCTGCCAAGGCTGCGGCCGTTGAGGCAGCGCCTGTTCGTATACCGGTGTTTAATTTCATCCGGACCGCGCTTTAACGTGACAGCAAAAATATGACCAAGCCATCTTTGCCGATTACAGAGCGCCGGTACCTCTTGCCTTTTGCTCTTGTCACCAGCCTGTTTTTCTTATGGGCTTTCGGCGTCAATCTGAACGACATTTTAATCCCTCACTTGAAAAAGGCATTCGGCTTGTCCGATTTCCGGTCTTCGTTAATCCAGACGGCGTTCTTTGGAGGATACTTTCTGGCCGCTCTGCCGGCAGGCTGGTTGATGCAGAAGATCGGCTACAAACGGGGAATCCTGGTCGGCTTATTGACCTGCGCCACTGGATCTCTCTTGTTCATTCCAGCAGCGTCGATGCGACTGTACATATTCTTCTTGTTTGCTCTGTTCGTTATGGCCTGCGGTCAGGGAGTCCTCGAAGTTGCGGCAAATCCATACGTCACGATCCTGGGCCCTCCCGAAAGTTCGGAGCGTCGTTTGAACTTTGCTCAATCATTCAACTCCGTCGGCGCCGTCGTCACGCCAATCGTGGGCGCGGCCTTCATCCTTTCTGGGGTGGAGTATTCACGCGCGCAATTATCCGCCAAATCTCCCGCCCAATTGCAGGCTTACCAGGTAGCCGAGGCCAACACGGTTAAAGGACCTTATCTTGTGATTGCGGGAGTCTTCCTTGCAGTGGCCGCGCTAATCTTCTTTTCCCGGTTGCCTGAAGTCCGGGAAGAAGATGGCGCTGACGCCACACCCAATGCAGTCGGCGGTCTGCGGGCATTGTGGCCGTATAAACATTTACTGAAAGGTGTTCTGGCACAGTTTTTCTATGTCGGTGCACAAATCGGCGTCGCCAGTTTTGTAATCCGCTTTGCGCAATACAGTGTGCCGGGACTGCCGGAGAAGCAGGCAGCAAATTATCTGAAACTGCACTTGGTGGGATTCATGATTGGGCGATTTGCCGGCTCAGCCATCATGAAGCGTGTCGCGGCTTCACGGCTGCTCTCGCTATTTGGCATGTCGGCTTTGATCTGCCTGATGATCGTGCTAATGGGGACCGGCGTGGCGCCGTTATGGGCGCTGGTCTTGCTCGGATTCTTTCATTCGATCATGTTCCCGACAATCTTCGCCTTGAGCCTTAAGCATCTCGGACCACACACAAAGCTTGGCTCCTCCCTGTTAGTAATGTCCATCATCGGGGGCGCAGTTTTTCCGGCAATCATGGGCTACATCTCCGACATGAGCAGTATTCGCTATGCGTTTTGGGTTCCACTCGTCTGCCATCTTTATGTACTCTACTTCGCCGCAGCGGGTTATTGTCCGGCTCCTGAGGCACCGAAACAAGCGGACATGCCGAGCGTTCCTGTCGAGAACTGAACCTTGCTTTGGAGACAAATCTTGGCAACTCGCACCGCCCATGACCGGGAGCAGCACATCCAATCGGGGATAGGAATGCGATGGGCGGCGGAAGTGCAGTGGCTGCCGGGGCGCAGTGAGAAAGCGAGCTCCCGCCTCAATGAGGACCAGGAACTGGATCAGGGCCACCTTCTTGCCCGTGATCGAAGCGAAGTCCCCAACTGGAATACCATTGCCGATAGTTCAGGCCGGTACCGCTGACGAAGGTATAGCCACTTTGAAGGAATGAGTGTTTACCCAAATTCAAATCGAGCGATGTCGCCGCAAACTTTGCTTGCATGTTGGTGGTAAAGGCCGAAGTCAGACTCTGAGTTCCCGCCTGCACGTTCCAGAAGGTGCGGTTACTCATCTGTCTCGACAGGGACAGCAAACGGTAGTCGCCTCGCCCGAAGCTGCTATCGAATTTTGAGTAATGGAAGTCAGCGCGGACGCCGGTGTGCATAATCTCCGTCCATGTGAGACCGTACATCTGGTTAAGGCTTCGGCGCTCATCTCCCGTCTTCTCACTGCGGCCTAGAGTTGTGTACAGCGTAACGTGGCGAATCGGTTCGAAGTGAACCCCGGCATTCACCCCTTGAAAGAGGAGTTTGTCCACCAGGCCAGTCCCGACAATACGAGTGGCCGCGGTGGGCACGTCGCGGAAGTAGTTGTGGTAAATGTCAAAGGAGAGGCGAGGGTTGGGCTGGATGTGCACTGTGAGGTAGCTACGGCTGATGCCGGCGCCGGGACGTATGCCGTCCGTACTTATACCGCGAGGAGAGTCGGCGATCAGCGAGTGATACACCGAAATCAAGTTCCGGTATGAAGCCTCGTTCTCGAAGAAAAGGTAGGGCCGGTCAAGCTTCCAATCGATATAACTAAGGGCAAGGCCGCCAGTGCTGCTGAAATGGAAGGCATCGTAGCTGCCGCCGGAGATATTTACGAACGAGCCGCCGATCTGATGATTGGGCGCGTAGTCCCAGGATGTGAGATCGGGAGTCGAGCCTGCGAAAACTCCTGCGGTTACGCCGGCACCCAACTTGCGGCCGAAATATCCACCGTCAATGGTGTCGAGGCTCACTGCCCACGGAAGATAGAGTCGCCCGAAGCCAGCGACCCACGCAGACTCAGGATTGTCGTAGTACATCTGCATCGTGTAGGTCTTGTCGAGCGTATCCTCGATGGTCGGCTCCTGGAACTGCGAATGGCGATTGATTCGTCCCCGCCAATAGCCCTGCAGATTCCAGTGCGTTCCGAGAATGTGAGTTATGTCGCTTTGGAAAGACAGGCCGACCTGCGTGCTGGAGCCGGGAGTGGAGCCGCTGCTGGTAATCCCGCTATAGTCCAGACCAAGTCGTCCACGAATTCGGCTTCCTTCCGAGCTCGCGACGTTGCTCTGCGGCCTGCGTTCCTCTTCGACCGGCATCAACGTAGTGCCGGGCACCACTCGAACGGTAGATAGAGCCCTTGCTGTAGCCGCCGTCAGCGCTCTTTGCCCGTCTTCCGGGGTGAGGATAGCCCAATCCCCGCGCTTAACTTTGCGTTTCGCTTCGTACACCTCCGCGACCGCCGAAGTAGTCGCGACGGCGATGATCCGAAGTTCTGCAACGACTGCGCCACTCGAGGGATTGGCGTCGCTCGAGGACGGAAGAGACTGGCGGACAATGAGTCTCATCCCCTTTTCCAAACCGGAATTGGAACCGCCGTCAATGTAGACCGAGTCGGCCGCGATGCCCTTCACCATGAACATTGGTCTGGGAAGGAGAGCCCCTTGCGTTTGCGGAGCACGCCTCAGCGCGTCAGCACCGATTTCCGGCAAAGCACCACCATCAGCTGCGGCACGCTCCAATACGTCAATCGCGCCAGCATCTTCGTCCGGAGTAGCCACGTGCGCCTCGGGGGCCGCCGCTTTCACTGAAGCGGGAAGGATGTTCAGCAACACGGTGCAGCCAGAGACCTCTACGCTGAAGGGGCGCATCGAGTCAAGATCGACAACGACACGCGTGACCGGCGGACTGGCATGATTCAAGCCAATGCGGACCCGCTCCACTCCGTTTTTCCCAATCGGTATGTGTCGCAGCAATTGCTTGGGTGAGGCGTTTGGGAAGTCAGCGATCAGTCGATCCGGGTTCCTGGCAAAACTTACGGTAGGGGTAATCGACGCGCTAAGGTCGACTTCGATCGCCACGGTATTTTCATTCGTCGACACTCGAACGTCGTTGAGCTCGGCGGGCTCGCTGGGAGAGCTGGCGTAGGAAGTAATCGCGATACTAAGCAGCGGTAGATAGAGTTCTAGTTTCCGTTTCATGTCTCGCTCTGGTTGGTGAACGTTTACTTGTTTGCGCCCTGATCGAAGATCATTTGCCAATGCGTCCGTTAACGAGGACGGCCCCATACCAGCTATCCATCGACAGGTGGCATTGACGGCATTCGGTAGAAAATCCGTTCGCTTGATGGTTGGGTGCGGTCGCCTTGCGAAATGCGTCCAGATGGCAACTCACGCACTCCGTGGAGAGGCCGAAACGATTGAACTGCCCGACAGTCCCAACCTTATGGCATGAGTAACAATCCACGGCGGCATGAGCGCCAATCAAAGGAAAGCGGTCCTGGTGCTCATTGATGTTGTGAATCGAAACCTGCCAGCCATTTGGGTTGTGGCAGAGTTCACACTCCGCTCCATTTTTTCGACGATGAAGATCTGCGTGGCAATCCTGGCATTTGTCTGGGACGTTGCTGAAATCAGGATCAGAGTGACAATCCACGCATTGCACTACCGTGTGGCGTCCGCGCAGCGGAAATCTGGTTTGCGAATGTGTGAATTCCGGTTTGGACCGGATTGGCTTCCAGCCCTGCGTGGTATGACACTCCTGACACGGAATCTTTAATTTGTCCCCGTGCGGACTCCGAACAGAAGTGTTCGTGTCGACCCGCTGGCAGAGAGAGATGCCCGCCGACAGACACAAAAGGATTAAGACTAGGACTCGAAAAACTGGCAAACGTAGTTCCCTGGGATGAATTAGCGACTGCTCGGCACAACGCGTTGAACTGGCGTTTGCACATGAGCGGCCAAACGTACGCCATGCGAACTCTCCAGCAATTCGCTACAGGCTGAATGATCAAGCCATGAAATTGCTACAGTGATGAGAAAATTTATTACGCACGGCCTGCGACGATGCAACTCAGACCCCATCCACTTGGGTTCTAGCCCATTTGAGTGGTCCCTTCGGACGCGCAAAAATCGACGAGGATTGATCGCTTTTCTGGATAGTCGCTTCCATGCAACGGACGGCCGTTTCACTTCTCGCACCCGCCAGAAGCGGCTTTAGCCGCTAAGGGGCGCAGTTAGCCTAGCGCTAGATACGCCCCAGCTGCGTACGCGATTAGCATGGAGCTGAAGAACATGTTTCCGGCGACCCCGTGCGGGCGGAAGCCCTTGCGGAAGGACAAGGCAACGGCGCCGGAAAGTTGAACAAGAATCATTAACGCAAGTGCAGCCAGAGGAATCATCAAGCCCACACTCAGAGATCCGTGGTGGGTTGAAACCTTTCCGGTCAGCCAGGGCAACAGTGCGGCCCCAAGTCCACAAATGCCAAAGACCCATTTGGTTCGAGCAGAATCGTTCGCCAAGGCAAGGATTTTAGCAAGGCACAATGGGTAGATCGGTCCCAGTAGGAGACCGGCAGCACTTGCGATGAATATGCTGGCAAGAGGCGAGAGGTCGATAATTAGAAATAACACGGCGATTAAAGCTCCCAGCAGAGAAATGTTCAGTAATTGCTCTTCCGAGATCGAGCGCAAAACGGCGGGAGCGATGGCACGGCCACACAGGAGCGCAATCCAGAAACAAGAAACCGCTACGGGCGGAAGCACATCGTGGGTGGCAGCGAGTCGCCGAACATAAACCATCATCCAGCTGCTCACCGAAGCTTCGACGCCCACATATAAGAAACCGACCAAGGTAAAAGCGGCGATCAGCAACAGCGGAAAACGTTCCTGGACCTGTGCAGGAGCTTGCGTTTCTCTGGTTGGCAAAGCGGGTGCGACGTTTCCGGCGAGGAAAAGTACCGTTGCCACGGTAAAGCCGAAGGCAAGGAAAAGCGTTGCCACCGGCCATCTTTCGACCCACAACGAAACCATTGCCGGACAGAGGACTGCTCCCAGACACCAGCAGGCATTGAGCGATGAAAGCACTGCCCCGCGCTTTAAGGGATACAAACTGCCCATCAACATGCTGGTCGCTGTCATCGTCAGGCCCAGTCCTAATCCGAAACTGAGAAAGAGCCAGGAGTGGGGGGAACGGTTGAACCAAGCGAGCGCAAGAGCGCTGACTGTCAGCAGCGCATAACCGCGAACAATACTTTTGAAGTAATCATGGCTTACAAGACCGGCGCCTAATGCTGAGCCTGCAAATTGCGCGGCAAAAAGGATTCCGGCGCGGGTATCGTCCAGGTGCCACTTTGCGATCAGAGTGGGTAAAACACAACCGAGCAGCACCGTGCCCATGCCAGTTAAGGCAAAGCCGACGTAGATCCAGCTGACCGCCGGCCACCGGCCTGCACTGTTATTATTCACGTATGGCTGAGTGTTGATTCGGTTTCGGTTTCGAGTCTTGGCTGCCTTGCGATCGCTTGGTTGTCCGCGCTGCACCGGTTGATTCGCGAACCACTAACTCGGGTTCGACCGTGACTTCCTTGCGAAATTGCTCGGACCGGTGAATACGGTTGAGGACGCTCTGTGCTGCAATTCTGCCCATGTTGGAAAGCGGCTGACGGATGGTCGTGAGCCGGGGATTGTTGAAGGAAGCGGCGCTAATGTCATCGAACCCGATCACGGAAACCTCTTGGGGTACTCGAAACCCGAAGTCCTGAAGCGCGCGGACGGTACCTATCGCTGACATGTCGTTAAAGGCGACAACGGCCGTAAATTTCTTTCCGCCTGCCAGGAGTGCTTGAACAACTGGATATCCTAGTTCGGGCGAACTAACGTCGCGCGTAAGTTCCACAACGAGGTCTGGATCGATTGTTACTCCCATGGTCTTCGCCGTTTGGCAAATGCTGGTCCAACGCTCATCGGAATCGGAACTGAAAGGCTGGCCACGCATGAACGCGATGCGCCGGTGTCCTAGAGACTGCAAGTGCGATAAGGTCAACTCCGCGGCAAAGCGGTGGTCGAGAACAACGTTCGTGACGCCCTCGAGTACACGATGACCCGCAACGCAAGCGGCAGGAACGGAAAGAGAGTGCTCCAAAGCAGTGTCGATAGCGATGAGCCCCTCTATGCCTCTCCCCAGCAGCATCTCGATATATTCATCTATTAACGCCCTTCTGTGGCGATGATGTGCGGTGAAATAGAAGTACCCGGCCGCCATCAAATGATCGCCAATTCCGCTCATCACCTGGGTGTGATAGCCATCGCTCAATTCCGGCGCCAGAATGCCGATCGTTTGCGTCTTGCGATTGCGGAGAGAACGGGCGAGCAGGCTGGGACGATAGTTAAATTTTCGTGCGGCTGCCTTGATGCGGTCTCGAGTTACCTGCGGGATAGCGCGGCCAGGCACTTCGTTCAGGACGACCGAAACTGTCGTGGGATCCAAGCCGAGGTGCTGCGCTAGCTGTTTGAGAGTTACGGGCCCGTTGTTGGAGGGAGGGTTTCTCCGCATGCAATCATCTGCCCCGAAGGCGTCGGCGACCCTCGAGCGGTCATCCTTCTGTCTTCCCGAATAGCGGCTTTATAGTAACGCATGGGAGAGCGCTTGTTCAAAGCAGCGGTTACCCGACTTCCGAAGCCGTCTCAATCATTATTTAATGGACGCTAACCAAAGCAACGGGCACCCTTTCGCGAACTCTTGTCCAAGCTCACCACGCAAAACAAGATTCGGTTTGTGGGCAAGGAGTGGGGTCGCGAGAACAAGGCCATAGTCAATCTTCCAGCAGAGGAGAACGAGAAGATTCCTTGAGAAACGATCAACACCTCTCACGAAGACCTTGACTCAATGGGGATACCGCACAACTATGCGAATGCAGCACACCCCGCCGAGCAAATTGAGAAATGGCACCGTGAGCGTGAGGGCGTAATGATGAAAAAGATCATGGAGAAGAAAGGTGACGCGGAGAGGTCATTGTCATTTGCGGATTTCTCCATTTGCAATCGTTAACGGAACTGATCCGAAAGGTTTGCAGGCACGTTGAGCCTGTCGACTATCGAGTGCTGGACTGGTATGAGGACGTGTTTGCGGACTGACGGAAAGAGGTTGGGGCGAGTGTTTCATCAGGCCGAGGAAGGTTCTCACCCTACCGCCTTGCCGTGGCGTCTCGCCACGTACCATGCCCGCCTCTAGAAGTGAATTGAGCAGTCAGGATTTCGGCTTGGTGCGCGAGCCCACGGGCATTCCCGTCGTGCAAGAAAGCCGAGCCGCTCTCATGGAAGTTCCGCAAGGCTGACCGTGTGATCTACCATCAGGCTCCAACGTAGACGTGGCACTTCTGTACATGTGGGCGGACAGCCACTCGCTTCGTCGCGAGACAGTTCGATTCTAAGACTTGGGTTTGTGGGGAATGCTTCGACGGTAGAGGCAGTCGGGTTTAGCAAGGCCTCGCTCCGCGTCTCTTGTTTCTCCTTGCCGTAGCGTCCGCGATGACGGCTTCGGCGGCTGCCTGAAGTTCATTGCTCACCCGCCCAGGCACAGGCCGGGTCTGTGCCTTGTCGAACACAAAGGTTTTAGCCCCTCTGCCCTATTGCGAGCCCGTTGCCTTTAATTTACGTTCCCGAGTAATTAATCCAAAGCCGCTTCACTCTCCACAAGCCAACTCTGGCGTGTTCAGCATCTCGCATAATCGCAATTGCCCGAACGTAGATGTCAAATCCGTTGTCGAGGAATTGAGTTGCGAAGAATAGCCCTCTCCCCCTGCTGTCCCTGCTGATGTTTGGCACTTCACTGAACATGGCCGCGCAGACTAGCTTAACAACGGGAAGTAACCGTTCTTCGCCTGTTCCGGGTTTCTATTGCGATGCTGCATCGTCGCAACCGATTCTGGCATTCAGTCAGTTCGAGTGTCGAGGAGTTCCACTCTACCAAGACGGTACACAAGTCGATCAGATGTTTTGGTTCAGCGGCAATCTGCCGCAGGAGTGGTGGTTGGTTGGCACTGTGGATTCGTCCAGCCCCTACGACGGCTCGATCACGCAAGTTACACAATTCAGTCTTCCTAATCCTCACGGTTACTTACCCTGCTTCGGTATCTCACCGCTGAACGGGACGGTGACGTACGTTACCGAGTTCACTGACCAGAACGGGGTGAAGCACACAGGGACGTTCAGAGCTAGCTGGGGTGAGTATCACGTTTGTGGCCGGTGGGGGTGGTATCTGCCAGTGTTGAAGGTTGGGAGTACGTTGACGGTGAACTAGCTTTTTGTACGTTCTCTTCCGGGAGACTGGAGGAGTTCGTAGAGGGGTTAGAAGCGGAGAGGGAGGCCGCATGACCGAACCCAAAGCTGCCGTCGGAGCCAATTCGAAGCACTCAAAATTCCTAGCCCAGGTCATTCAGTGCGCGGAACGTCGATGACGCTCAGTTAGTTGGGGTTCGACGGGAAGGTGATTCCCCAGAAATTACTGGCGTGATCGTCGATTTCGACAAACTCGATGGCGTAGGCGGGAACTCCCGCAATGGTGGGCAATTGGGCGATGACACGGGCGGAAACCTGAATGCCACGCTTATTCCGCACCAGGACAAGCGACCCGGCCAACAGCTCACGATTTAGCTGAACGGCAGCGCCGTGCCGATTCAGGTTGGTGGCGCTTGCGGGCACCGTGAAGGAACATTCTTGCCGATCCTCGCCGGACACCGCTACGGGAGCGCTGAGGGCCATGCGACTGGTCCGACGCCTCGACGGCTGTCTGCGATTGACATTTGCACCGGCCATTTGGTCTGTGCGGTGGCGCTTTAGGTTCATGATCGCAAAGTTTGACGGAGCGGGATACATGCTGCAATTTACGTCGGTCACCCCGGCCAAGGTTACGTCTGTGTGTTCCAAGCACGACGAAAATCCGAAAACGCGGCTAGCGTTCCGCGAGATTATTGATGAAAACAGGCGTCAATTACACCCAAAATCTTCCCTCCCCGGTCATAGGCGCGGCAATCTGTCCCCTCGGCGGACGTAGCTACGCGGCTCTATGCGTTTCTATGCAGCAAAAAGAGCACTCCCGAGAGGAGATATCTCAGGTGTGCTCGTTGTTTTTCCAACACCAGTTGGTCTCTGCCAGTAGAGTCTGCAGAATCGTCAATCAGTATTCGTCCGGCGTTGGATTACAGTGGTAACAGAGAGCCGGGTGACCGTAGTTTATTGTCCCCCCACCAGCGGCCCATGACGAAGCATGTGACCACCCCTAAACTGGACATCAGTGAACTTGATTCGGGGAGGGAGCAGTATGGGGAACATCGTGCCAAGTTCGACACCGCAAATTCTTGAAAGAACACTCGACACTGTAAGACTTAGAGCAAATTCCAACGGCGAGTGTTTCGGCGGGGAGATCATGGATGCATTGCGTGAAGCTGGTGTCGCTCTGAGAGCGGATCGACTGGAGATTCTGCTCACTCGGACTGTCCTCGTGCAAACCATGGAATCGCTCGGGGAAAGCTATCCGGCTGTAGTGCTCCAAGATTACGAAAATCGGATGCCCGTCTCAAGAGCGCTTAAATATTTGAGCGAGGCGATTAATTGGACTCGCCGCTTAAAACAGTCTGATGAAGCGTTTAGAAATAACGAAGATTGCGCTGGCGCTCTTTTCGGAAACACTCCGGTGCAGGGCTGATGCAAATATGCCGACCGAGAAAGCCGCGTTGTCCTTATTGCATCCTGGAGGCTGAATTCAGGGCAATGCGCGTTCTGGAAAACGGAAGCCAGATTGGTGAGCCTGTGGCCATATCATATGTCCCGAAGACCGGGCGTTCTGGTGCCCTTGTCAAAAATGTGTGAAAGTTCATTTCTCATTGAAAAACGCAAGGTTTGTCTCAGTACGACGAAGGCGGAAAACGAATAAAGGTCACTCTTCACGAGGCTAGGATGACAGACCCGAGTTCTCCATCTCTAAAAGTCTTGTATCCCGAATAGCAACCGGAATACCAAGCTACGCTCTTAGAGTTTGACCCCAAGCTGCTCATGGAGCGGGTGAAAGCGGCAGAAACGGCCATCTTCAATCGCCTTCAGGTCATATCGGGCAGCAACGATAGCCATGCTGAACGGCAGGCCATTGAAGACGCTCTGGCAGGCTTGCGCGTTCTCAAACGCGATAGTCTTGGCTTTCCTGACTGGGAGAAGAAGTAAGATCAAGCGGCGATCTGGCCGCACAAACGGCGCATCTTGTCGAGCAGCGCAGAAATATGCTCGGACTTTGAGACTAGTGCCGAGACCCCTGCAGAACAAGCTTCGTTCTCAGAGAACACATCACTGTATTCGCTGAATATGATTAGGGGCACCGCTGGCAGTAAGCTTTTGAGAGCACGGGCTGCGTCTATACCGTTCATTACGGGCATTGATAAGTCCATCACAATCAGGTCGGGGTGCAACTCCTGAGCCTTTTCCATGGCCTGTAGTCCGTTCTCCGCCTCACCGCATACGTCAAAGTCCGCTTCAGCCGTGAACGACTGGCACAGCGCACGACGGATAACCGCGTTGTCATCAACCACTAACACAGTTTTAGCCATAGGGATAACCGCAGTTCGAGGTCAACCCGGACAACGGGGCGCATCATTGAAAATTGAAGGTTGGATGCAAGAGAGTGTCGTGGTGTTACCAGGGTTTTGTAAAGAAGTTGTAGTAAGGGGCCACCCGGAGGTGGCCCGAGGTCTGTGTTTGGTGGGGGTCAGTATTCGTTCGGCAGAAGAAAGGTCGTCACGCTGCGGTCGGATTCCGCGATAGTCGGGCAGTAGAGGCAAATGCCAGTACCAACGTCAGAACCATTCGTGACCACTTCATGGCAGGCTCCCTGTTATGGCCTCACATTGTGAGGCCACGTCCAGTCCACCAAGTTCCTGCCCGCGCTGCATGGTCACTTCTCTTGAGGAGGTCTCCGCCAACGTGGAGGTGGATTCTCTTTGTGGCGGACACGAAGATATGGCACAACCTGGAACCGAATGCGCTCTAGGACGGATCGTCCTACCGGAGGGAGTCTGTGTTTTGCCTTGGCGGAGACACTGCCGGGAGACTGCCCCGTGACAACTGACTGGATGCCTCCCTCCCGAAATAGCGGATGCGGAGTGAATGACTCAGGAGGCTCGTCTAGTTCGAACCTGAGCACATCTGAGGCTTTATAGCTAGCCTCCTTGCCACACTTATCGCACCGGAGTATGAAGGAGCCATTGACAACAGGGCAAGGAGTGACTGCGTCTGTCTCACCAAGTGCGATTCTGTACCGGTAGAAGAGGCTTAGGCTGTCGCGGATGTGAAACCACTTGTATTTGCAAAGGACCACCCAAAAATAACGGTTGTCTTCCCACATTGCGAGAATCTCCCCAAGCGGTCACGAAGTGGGTAGCGCAGGGCCTTTTGTGTCACGAAGGTACTAAACCCGGTCGAAGACTGTCAAGAAAAATTGGACCCTTAAAAGGAAAATGCCCACGACCGAAGTCGCAGGCTGAAAGTTCGAACCACGAGAAAACTCAGTACTCGGACGGCAACAAAATCGTAGTGGATTCTCTCGTGGACTCAGTGACAATCGAAGCCTTCGTACCGTTGCTGAGAGTGTAGGTGGACAGTAGACGCCAGCCGTGCTGGAGGCTGAGCTCGTGCTCGTGACGGTCGTGCTCGTCAACTTCACCCCAGTCTCCAGCAATGTGGCGAACGAGGTTGGCGAGTGGGTCGTCCCCGGATGCCCTGAATGCTTCCAGAACACCCGGAGTGGCCAACGACCGAGCCGGGAGAAAAACGAATGCCGCTCACTTGGCCTTCTTGAACTGCCCGTTTTTTACCGCGTAGCGGATGTATCGGTGGACCCTGGCAGCGTCGATCTTGTGTCCCTCGATCTGGCGACCAGCGAATTCCGCGATGAGCATCGCGGCATCCACGGTGCCATTCTTTCTGGTGAAATCGCAGAACTCCTTGAGGAATCCGCGCTTTACCGTCTCAGTTGAGCCGATCGTGTATTTCTCATCCGGCTGAGGTGGCTTAGCTACAGACTTCCGTTAGGATTCACAAATGTCATCCACGAGAGATGCCAAGACAAACGATTGTGTCTGTGATGATGGAGTGGAGCCATGCACCAGACCACAGCGATTGCCGACCCTCTGACGCGCAGAAGGAGACATTTCTCGAAAAACGAACGCTCACAGGAGGCACAGTCTATCTCACCTCAGAGAACAGCACGATGCAGCATCTCCAGTTATGCGAGAACTATTCTTGATGGGTCGACTTCGGAAGACGTCGGCGGCCGCGATCATCGCGGATGCGTTCGTGCAGCTTTCCCGCGGAGAACCGCAGGCCAGCGGGCCGAAGCACACATGGCAGAGGCCCGCCGAATCGCGGAATCGCTGGTAAGCCGATACCTGGCGCCAACATTTTACTGCTGATACCTCGCCATCAGGCATTCTCAAACACGGCTGCGGCACCAGGCCTTCAGATGGAATGCTGATCTACGGGCAGTACTACGTGCCGGATACGTTGTTGCAGCTGGACGCGAATCCCCGCTGAGTTTATCAACACCAAAATCAGACGAAGAGTGTGGTCGATTAGTGCGAATCTCTCGGAACTGTCGAACCGCTACAACCCACCAGGAAATCCAGATCGGCTCCCTGATCTGCTTGAAGCACATGGTCGCAATAAAGTTTCGTCCATCCCCGCCGTGGAGTGGGCGGAGCAGCCCAACCCTTGCGTCGATTGGCGAGCGTCGCATCATCGACTTCCAAATGAAGGGACCTGTTCGGAACGTCGAGCGCGACTATGTCCCCTGATCGCACCAGCCCGAGCGGCCCTCCAATCGCTGCTTCCGGCGAAACGTGAAGCACCACAGTTCCGTAAGCTGTCCCGCTCATGCGAGCGTCCGAAACCCGGACGAGGTCGGTAATGCCCTTCCGCAAAAGTTTCGCAGGTATTGGCATATTGCCGACCTCTGCCATGCCAGGATAGCCGAGAGGGCCGCAGTTCTTCAGTACCATCACACACTTCTCATCGATGTCCAGGCCCTCATCATGAACACGCGAGTGTAGTTCCTCGACATTCTCGAAAACGACGGCTCGCCCGCGGTGCTGGAGCAAGTGCCCGCTTGCTGCAGAAGGCTTGATCACAGCTCCATTTGGGGCCAGGTTTCCTCTCAGCACTGCGATTCCCGCGTGCGCTTTGAAAGGCAGCGCGAAGGTGTGGATCACTTCACGGTTCCAACACTGCGCGTCTGACACGTTCTCCCAGATCGTCTTTCCATTCGCGGTCAAAGCATCGCGATGAATTATTCCTGCTTCACCAAGTTCTCTTAACACAACCGGAAGGCCGCCCGCGTAAAAGAAATCTTCCATCAGGTATTCGCCGGAAGGTTGCAGGTTAACCAGGCAAGGCAGATGCGAGCCCAGGCGGTCCCAATCGTCGAGACAGAGTGGCACGCCCACTCGCCCCGCGATTGCGAGCAGATGGATAACGGCGTTAGAAGAACCGCCGATCGCGGCATTGGTAAAGATCGCGTTCTCCATCGCCCTCCTCGTCAGGATTTTGGAAATGCGAAGATCCTCGTGAACCATCTGCACGATTCGCCGTCCGGTCAAATGGGCCAGAGTATTGCGACGGGCATCTACCGCCGGGATGGCAGCATTTTCAGGGAGGCTCACTCCAAGCGCTTCCACCATGCTGGCCATGCTCGACGCTGTGCCCATCGTCATGCAATGCCCTTTCGACCGATTCATACAACTCTCAGCCTCAAAAAATTCACTCAGCGGCATCTCGCCGGCGTTCACCTTCTCGATCATCTTGAAAACGCCGGTGCCGGAGCCGAGTTCGCGTCCGCGAAACCTGCCATTCAGCATAGGTCCGCCGGAGAGACCAATGGTGGGCAAATCGCAGGAAGCCGCGCCCATTACCAGGGAAGGAGTGGTTTTGTCGCAACCCATCAACAGAACTACCCCATCCATTGGATTCCCACGAATGGACTCTTCTACATCCATGCTGGCAAGATTGCGGAACAGCATGGCGGTGGGACGAAGCTGCGATTCCGCCAAGGACATGACTGGGAATTCCAGCGGCAGCCCCCCGGCTTCCCAAACGCCGCGTTTGACCGACTCGGCCAGTTCGCGAAAGTGCGCATTGCAAGGATTCAGCTCTGACCAGGTGTTGCAGATCCCGATGACTGGCTTGCTGAATACGTCGTGTGGCCAACCTTGATTTTTCATCCAGCTCCGATACGAGAAGCCGTCGCGATCGTTCCGACCGTACCATTTACGACTACGTAGCTCTGCCATGATTCCTTACCTCCTTTCTCGACACGTCAATGAACACTGCTTGTGACCGATATTATGCTAGCGACCAATACAAAAGGGCCGTGATGATGGTCAGAACAGCAAGTTGCAGCCTCCAATCAAAGATTCCCCGGAACCGTTCTGCCTGGCCCTTCCAATCAATAGTGAGGCGGCTGAGTTTCGCCGGGTCGGTTTTTTTCGTAAATGCAGAGACCGCAAACAACGTTATAGTGGCCGCGATTGATCCCCAAAGTCCACGATAGGTGTAGTTCGCGGTCAAAGGGTTTGTATGAAGAAACGGAAAGAGTCGGCTGCCCGCGTGGGGTCCAATCAATTCGTCAGTCACAAACACAGTGCAAAAGACTGATCCCACCAGGACCGATGCCAGGGCTCCTTTGGCTGTCACTCGCTTACTGAGAATGCCGAAAATAATGGCCGGAGCTATTGGCAATTCAAGATAGAGGCTGACCGCCTGCAAATACTTGTATAAACCTTCCGGAGTTTTGTAGACGGCATAAGCCGCCATAACCCCGAGCAGGGTAGAAACCGCAATGGCGAGTCTGCCAAATGTAACCTGCGACCGTTCGCTGGTGCGCGGACGGAAGTGCAGCACAAAATCTCGGACGGCCAAAGTTGATACTGAGTTCATTACGGAGAGAGTTGAGCTGATCAAGGATGCGAACAAGGCAGCTAAGACCAGGCCGCGCAGTCCTGTGGGGAGCAACTCGTTCAATAATGTGACGAATGTCATTTTGCTGTCCCGCCCGGGGAAAAGCGCGAGTGCGATTACCCCTGGTAATGCAAAGATGAAAACGGGCAGCAGTTTTAGCAGGACGGTAAACATCGCTCCCCACCGCGCATGGTCAAGGTTGCGTGCGCCCAGAACTCGCTGGACGTTCACCTGGTCAACCCCCCAATAGAATGTGCCGCCGTAAATCGCGGTAAGCAGTACGCCTAAGAATGGGTAATTTGGGTCGTCATAGTGCTTCGCCATGTGAATTGCGTAAGGAACACGCACGATTAGACTCGACCAACCGCCGACTCGGTGAAGTCCCGTCAGCATCATGATTGCGCAACCGCCGATAATGATTGCGGCCTGGACGGAATCGGTATACGCGACGGCGGTAAAGCCGCCGACGATAGTGACTAGGGCAGCGATTGTGCCCATAATCCACACGACGGTCATTACATCCCAGCCCACAAGTCCACGCAGAACCAGGGCGCCAGCGTAAAGGTGAAATGCCATCTTCGTTGTAACAGAAATAACTAACATCAAGCCGGAAAAAAGAACACGAGCCATCGGGTGAAATCTCGTCTCGAGAAATTCAGGCGTAGTGAAAACCCGATTCCGAATGTAAAAGGGAAAAAGGAAGAATGCGGCGAATCCCAAAGTCCAGCAGGTAGTGAGCTCGACGGTTCCGGCCGACAATCCGTAGCGATAAGCGTCGCCCGAAAGGCCGACAAGATGCTCCGCCCCAATATTGGTCGCAAATAAAGATGCGCCGACCAGAGGCCAAGATAATCGTCGATCTGCTAAGAAAAACCCGCTACTGTTTGCCGAGGCTTTTCGTTTGATGGCGAGGAAAAGGCCAAGAAAGAGAGTCGAGCCTAACACGAGAACGCATATGCACCAATCCACCAAGCCAAGCGAGAAAGCCATGGGTCCATTCCGTCAACACTTACTGATAACTGGCAAGCTGCTTCCATTATTGAGAGCACGGGGGTGCAGCTCATGCGGCCGAGTCCAGGAGTTATTGAGCCGTAACTCCGGAATCAATGATCCAATTACTTCCAGTTACAGATTTACCTGAGGGGCCGAACAGGAAAACGACTAAATCACCTATCTCGTCTACACTAATAAACCCTCTCAGCAATTGGCGGCTGAAAATATGTTGTACGTCGATATCGCCTTTGGTGATTAAGTCCTCGGTATATTTCGTCAGAACCGCTCCCGGCGAAATGGTTGCTACCCGGATTCGAGGAGCCAACTCCACCGCCATAGCCCGGCTCATCGCCAGCAGTGCCCCCTTGGTGGAGGCATACGCAGTCAAATTTCGATTTCCAATTCCTGCGTTTATGGAAGCGATATTTACGATGCACGGATCCGACGTCTCTTCACGAAGTGACTTGGCGAACTCTTGACTGAGAAAATACGGTGCTCTCTGATTAATCGCGACAACGCGGTCGAACTCTGCAAGAGTCATTTCCAAAAACGGCTTATGGAAGCTCAAAGCGGCGCAATTCACTAATCCATCAACGTGGCCCGCCTTGACCAAGGCCGAACACATCAGGTCATGGGCGGCCCCGGGATCTGCCAAATCATTCAGGACAGCGGTTGCGGAACCTGCAAAAACGGGGTTCGCGAGTTCGTCCATGACCTTCGGGTTGCAATCGGCCAGCACCAAACGAGCACCGGCAGCTGCCAGTCTTTGCGCAATACCGAGGCCCAGACCTTGGGCCGCCCCGGTGACCAAAATCGAGCGATGTTTCAAATCCACGTTCAAGTGAAGCTAGGCCCCCGACCTGCAAGCCAGATTCGCATAATAAGTAGGCGTCCCGCACCCACAAAACCCGGCATCAATCCAGCCGGATTACAGGATTTAATCTGACATCGAAATGCCTGTTTCTAGCGTCGCACCTCGAGTTTTAAGTTCACCTAGACTTATCAGCAAAACTTTCAGCTGTTCAGCGTGCTCCCGAGACAGCGCGGAGAGAGGCTTGCGGCTATGGCCCACCGGAATGCCACGCAAAAGAGCGGACTCTCGAGTTACGGCCAACCAGTGCGGATCGTTGTTGGTCGATGAAGCGGCCCGAAACTCGAGTCGAATCAGGGGAGCCAGATGGTAAAGAAAATCGCGCGCAGCGCTTAGGTTCTCCTCCATTACCAGCAACCTGAATAACTTTAAGGCGCATTTGGGAGCAATCATCGGGAGACAACTAATCCAGCCGTCGGCTCCAACTGCCAAGCCTTCGAAGGCGATTAAGTCATTCCCTACAAATACTGTGAATGAAGGACCGCAGAGGAGTTTGGTGTCGCGCACCCTGCTTACCTCAGCGGTCGACCACTTTACTGCCTCGATTACACCTTCTTCTGCCAGCTGTTGAACTTCTTCGGGCATGAGATCGATCCCGCTTGTCCCAGGAACGTTGTAGAGCATTATTGGAAGCCCCACGGCGCCGCGGACGCTGCGAAAATGATCGAAGACATCGCGCCTCGGAGGGCGGAATCCGTATGGCGGCATGACCATCAGCCCCTCGCATCCTGCCGCTTTCGCGTAGGTGCCGAATTCAATCGCCGCCTTCGTACTGTATTCAACGATTCCGGCGATGATAGGAACTCGACCTCCCGCCTCGTCAACGACCGCGTCCAGTACCGCTTTGCGCTCGCTCATTGTCAAGGCTAATGGCTCACCGGAACTTCCCAGGGGGACAAGGCCGTGTACGCCTTCTGCGAGCAGGAATCGAACAAAAGCGCGAGTTCCGTCGGGACTCAAGCTTTCGTCGGCGTCAAACGCAGTAATGGTGGGCGAGTAAACACCACGAGGTGCGAATGCTTTTTCACGGGCGGCAGGCAATCCGACCTCCAATCCCGGTCGAACCATATCCCGTTCAGATTCACTTGTCAAGATTCAAGTTCAATTATGCATAGAAGACAACCGTTTGTTGTCGAGATGAATTCGGATTACGTTGCGCTGCGGGGGGGGGAAGAGTGTTGGACTCTCGCAGCTCTCGTGAAGCTGCCCTAAGGCGAGGAACGCGGCGAAAAACAAACGTAGCGAGGCGGTGTCAACGTCGGGCGAATTGGTATTACACCTGGTTAATAACTCTAGTTCTTGTCTACCCAGCACGCCGCTCTAGGGTCCGGAGATCAATCCTGGGAACGGCGGGCACGTTTTTGCAGGATTGCTTGAGTCGATTCACGGACAACGAAACTCGGTTCGACTGCTACCTCTGCTCGGAATTTCTCGGTTCGATGTAAACGGTTCAGGACACATTGTGCCGCAATTCTTCCCATCTCAGCCAGCGGCTGGCGGACGGTGGTAAGTCTTGGAACCGTGAATGCCGCTGCCTCGATATCATCAAATCCGATGATCGAGACATCGCCGGGCACGCTCATCTTTAAATCTTGCAGGGCGCGAATTATCCCAATCGCCGACATATCGTTAAAAGCAACCACTGCTGTGAAACGCGCCTGTCTTGCAAGCAACTGTTGCATTACAGGGTAGCCTAATTCTGGTGAGTGCGTATCACCGGTAAGCTGGATCACCAATTCGGGCTTGATCGGTATACCTTTTTCGCGCGCCACTTCCATCAAGTAGCGCCAGCGTTCTTCGGCATCGGCACTGAATGTCTGTCCGCGCACAAAGGCAATCTGATTGTGTCCGAGTGATTGCAAATGATCCAAAATCAATTCCGCCGCCAGACGATGATCAAGCACAACGTTAGTGACACCTTCAACCGGTCGATGCCCGGCAACAGCGGCTGCGGGAACGGGAAAGGGATGATCAAGCGGCGTATCGATCGCAATCAGTCCTTCGACGCCTCGGCCCAAGAGCATGTGGGAATACTCTTCGATCAAATTCTTCTTGCGTCGATGGTGGGCCGTGAAATAGACATATCCGGAATCCATGAGATGGTCGCCGATGCCACTTACGATTTGATTGTGGTAGGCTTCGCCGAGGTCGGGTACTAGAATTCCGATGCTCAGGGTTCGACGATTGCGAAGGGAACGCGCAAGAAGACTCGGTCGATAGTTGAATTCTTTGGCTGCTACTTTGATACGATCGCGAGTTGCTTGCGAAATGGAGCGACCCGGCACGTCGTTCAGAACGACGGAAACAGTTGCTGGATGCAGGCCCAGATACTCCGCCAGCTTCTTTAAGCTGGTCGTTCTTAGAGGTCGATGTTTTCCTGTCCCTTGGGTCACGGATTGTCCAAAAATATAACAGTATTCTTTTCGGATGTCTGAGCAAATCGGTTTTCTAGAACAGGCATTGCCTGGGAGCCTTGGAATGAGAATGGGTAGGGCGGCGATTGATCTGCGTGCTCTCCTGAACCGAGGCTCTGACTGTTGGCCGAACTTCCTAGTTGGAACCTGTGCCATGGATCCACGGTTTTGCAGGCGGGGTAAACGCCTGGCAGATTTCGTCTCAAGATGAAGGATGCCATCGGAGTGCTAGGGGTAGATGAGGAAGCGATTCTCAGGCTGCCCGGGAACCTCGGTCCTTAAGGCAAACAAACTTCCCTCCAGCCGTTCTCCTGCCGTGCCGTCTGCTGCTGCGGTTGTAATAAAGAGGGTGGTTCGATCTGCTCCGCCAAACGTGCACGAGGTAATGTTTCGAACCGGCATTTCGATAATTTCATCGATGTCTCCATCCGGTGCCACACGTACGATGCAGCTACCATGAAAGCGGCAGTTCCAGAGGTAGCCTTCGCTGTCTACGGTCGACCCATCTGGACTACCGCGGCCAAAGTTTCGGAGAAACGGAATTTCGTTGGTGATATTGCCCGTCTTCAGATCGTAGTCAAACCTCCAAACCGTGTTAGCGAGAGAGTCGCCGAAATAGAAATATCGGCTGTCAGGACTCCAGGCGACTGTGTTGGCAATGCCGATATCAGCTCGATGTCTGCTTACCTGACCATCGGGGTCTACCCGGTACAGGACACCGTCTAACCCGCCGGCCTCAATAGCAGATCCGTCGGATAGTACGTTGTTGCGCATGGAGCCGACCCACAGTGAGCCCCGCGGATCCGCGCGCCCGTCGTTAAGACGAACACGTGGCCAGGTGTCCAGTTTGAAAATCTGGCTATTTCGCAGGTTGGCTTCGGGTTCCCAAAGGATGACACCCGAACCGAGCACGACGGCCAGCTGCTCGTCACGGGTCGTCAAGCTGAGAGCTGTGACAGGCTCATCGAAGAACCACGACCGCACGGTTTGAGTTGCTGGGCTAAATTGATGAACCAAGAAACGGTTAATATCGGTCCAATAGACTGAGGCATGCCCATCATGCCAAACCGGCCCTTCGCCACAGCGATCGCCGGTTGGAGCGACGCAGACAGGCCTGCCCAACATTTGTCCTCACACTTCTCCAGCTTCGCTCGAGGGGCTATTGGTTCCGCGCCACTGCCCCAATGGCCAGTCTCGCCTACCGCTGCGAGAACGGCCCTGCACGAGGCCAATTGATTCAATCCACGGCTTATTTAATTGCTTGGCCCGCTCGATTCCCTGACGCTGTGATATACAAAATCTGAACTATCGCATCTGGCTGACCCTGGAAAAATCCAGGTACGCCAGGTTCATGTTGCCTTCGAGAACGATATGAACCGTAAGAACATGTGTGCCCTTGGAGAGGGGGAGACCTGCGAGATCTTCCGCGTAGTTCCAATGGTGCCACTGTCGCCACGCGATAGGATCCAAGGCGTTGTAAGTGGAATCAATTTTGATCAGTCCACCGACATTCTTGCCATCAAGGTCCAGCGAAATTGCTCCACCGTTTTTGGAAGTGTAGAGAAGACTGACATTATAGAGTCCCGACTCCTTGACGTTCACCGTCAGGTTGAACCACTCGCCCGGATCGGTCCAGCCGACATAGAGTAGGTCTTTCGGAGGATGCACTATCTCGTAAGAGTTATCGTCAATGCCGTCGTGATACTTGGTGTATGACGTGTCCACACCTTCGTGCATCCGGAACTCGTTCAGATATGAACCATCCGCGGGATTCAATGTGCCACTGCCTTTGTTGGTTGCGTCGGAGTCATGATAGGCGACGCCTTCGCCACCCAGGTCGTAATAGGCGCACATAACGCGTCCAGGAATCGTCTGAGGGCCAGAGTGATAGACGTTATCGTGATATGGCTGGCCCCTGTAGGGCTCGGCAGCCGTGGTGACCAGTGAAATTAGGCCAAAAGAGAGAAATACAGTCAGATAAAACGCAACCCTGAGATATTCCCGTCTATACAGCCGCTCGCTTTTGCTCAAATGCACGACCTCCTTCCTCTTAGCCCAGCCATTTCTTTTCGTCCGCAACCGGGTTGGGCTGCCGCGCCGCCCCGCATATGGGCCATGCTGCTGAAGATATGCGGAATACGAAACTTAGATCAACAACAAACGATTGTCCATAATATTTTACGGCGAGGCTTGCCAGAGGAATGTCGCGAATTCCGCATCTCGTCTCCCAGAAAGTGGATGCATTCCCCGAAGATTTCCCGAAAATTCATCTGTTCAGATTACTATTGCAAACAATCGATTGTTTTTGCTAGAAGTATTAGCCGGTCAAGGTTTTCGATGCGCCGCGAAATCGGCCACGTCATCGTGACCCATAAATGACGCGTTCCTTTCTGGCGCGCGACATCGATTTCAAAGTGATGGCAAATGGGCGGCAGGATGTGCCTTTGACGACCCGGAGCAGCCAAATTTCAAAGGTGGAGGAAAACTGATGACTGAGTCTGTTTACAATCGTCGTGAGTTTATTGCCCTCGCCAGCTTGGCTCTTTCGGCACCCACCATTTGCTCAGCATTGGCCGAAACATCGGAAGAGGTTCAGTGTCTTATATACGATACTCAGGGGGAACCTCTGTCGCCCTCGGCGTTGGAACGCTTTCATCTTTGCGACTCACTGATGCGTCCGTTCACAGTGCCGTTTGAAATCGATTCTGGAAGAATACGGTTCACTCCGCCTCCCGATAAGCCCTTCCGAATCTCCGTGCCTCTGACCGTGCCCGGTTTCGGGCAGGTGTTTGTCTACGCTGACGACGGTGGTCAAGGCTACACGGCGCGCTCACTGAGTGGGGCGAACCCGCTGGTGCTGAACTATGCCTTTGCCCGCGATCGCATGGCGACCGTGCGCAAGGTGGAAGCAGATTGCAAGAAGCTCGGTGTCGTGATTTCACCTGAGACGCAACAGCGGATCGATTCCGCGCAGGCCAGCCTTACCCGCGCCGAAGCCGCACGTACGGACCGGACAGCCCAAATTCGGGCATCGATGGAGTCACTGCGCGATTCAGTTTGGGCCGGCGAAATGTTGGTGATAAGCCGTGCCCAGAACACTATCGCGCGACGATTGCCGCGAAAGGGATTTCTGTTTGGGTGCAACGGATTCGGTTTAGCCCAGGGATACCCGGAAACCTTGAAACAATTCGAGGCCGTTTTTAACTACACCACCATTCCCATCTACGAAGGATGGGTCGAGCCGGAAAAGGGCCATCCCGACTACTCGTTGTTTGAAGCCGCACTCAATACCCTCGTCGGAACCACGATTCTTCCGAAAGGTCACCCCGGCATCTGGCTGGAGCCGGAAAACACCCCGAAATGGCTGCAGAATCTCAGCTATGACCAGACGAAGCAGTATTGCCTGGATCACGTGCGCCAGGCCGTCAGTCGTTATCGCCATCGTGTTCATACTTGGGACGTGGTCAACGAGGCACACGTGCAGCCCGAAAGCGACCGCGGCATGAATGGATTTACTCGCGAAGAGAACGTGGATATGACTGTGGCCGCGCTACGGACTGCGCATGAAGCCGACCCGACCTGCTTCCGAATCATCAATCTCACCGGCACCTGGGCCGACTACTACATGGGCGAGCACCCCTCGGGAAGTCAATGGCAACGTCGGCCAGCTCCCTGGCAGCAAAGTCCATACGATTATCTTTCGACGCTGCGCGACGCCGAAGCTGGATACGAAGCGATCGGCTTGCAGTACTACCACTCGGGACGTGACATGTTGGAGTGGGAGCGCGATGTCGAGAGTTTCAATCACTTCGGAAAACCTATCCATATCACCGAGATGGGCTTTCCATGTTCGCTCGCGCCATTTCCGGGTCAGGAGAAATATGCCTACTGGGGCGGCGGCAACGGGGGCGAAGCCATGACCTGGCATAACGAGTTCACCGAAAGCGTGCAGGCAGATTGGGTGGAGTCGGTCTACACAATTGCTTATAGCAAGCCCTGGGTGGAGGCCATCTCCTATTGGGATTTTAATGGGAAGGGCCACGATGGTTTCGTAACGACGGAAGGGAAGCCGAGAGAGAGTTATTACCGTCTGCGGGCTTTGTTAGCTAAATGGAGGGACGAAGGCAGTGGAACGAGTCGACCTCGGCGGTGTCCCTAAGAATTTCGCGAGGGCTCGCTGCCGTAACCTGACAGAGAGGAATTGATGCAAAAAACAAACCGTCGCGATTTTCTCAAGATAGCCGCATCAGTGAGCGCGGCCGTTGCGGCAGGCGATGCAAAGCCGCTCTATGCCGAGTCGGAGGCTATGCCCGGCACAGTGCGCGCCTGGCGGACGAGCCCCATAGAGAAATTTCAACCCGTTCAGTCACCGCCGCAATGGGAAAGCGGGGAGGAACTGTCGGCTTTAGCAATCTATCTTGACCCTGGGACCGTGCAGCAAGAGATCCTCGGTTTTGGAGGCGCTTTCACCGATGCATCTTGCTATCTCCTCAGCCAGATGGCGCCGGATGCCCGCCACGCGTTCTTATCTGACCTTTATGGCCCTTCTGGACTACGACTTTCCGTGGGACGAACATGTATCGGGACGAGTGACTATTCCACCAAGATGTACAGTTATGACGACTCACCGGAGCCTGATCCGGAACTGAAGCATTTCAGCATTGACCAAGACCGGGCCTGGATCATTCCCACGCTGCGCGAAGCCCAAGCAATCAACCCCGATCTTTACCTGTTTTCGTGTGTATGGAGCCCTCCTGGATGGATGAAGAGCGGTGGCTCAATGCTGGGGGGCTGCTTTCAGGAACGCTGGTTTGCCACTCACGCGCAATATTTTGTCAAATTTCTTCAGGCGTACGCGGACGCTGGTGTGCAGGTTCGGGCTGTGACCGTCAACAATGAGGTTGATACCGACCAGGATGGCCACTTTCCCGCGACGATCTGGTCGCAGCAAAACGAATCGGTTTTCGTAGCGCTTTACTTGGGGCCCGCTCTGGAGAAGGCATCGCTGGATATCAAGATCTGGATCCTCGATCATAACTACGATCTATGGGGTCGTGTTGTCGACCAACTAAGTAATCCGAAGGTCGCTAAATATGTCGATGGCGTAGCTTGGCATTCGTATATTGGAACGCCGGATGCGATGACTCGCGTTCATGACATGTTTCCCGATAAGGATATGTTTTTCACGGAAGGAGGACCACCCTCCCACTTGTTTGGACCTTCAGAGCCGCCGCACCCCTCAGAACCACAACGCCGGGAGCGTCCTGAGTTCGGGACGGATTGGTCCAGATGGTCGAGCGCGTTCACCGATATGCTTCGCAACTGGGCTCGATGCATTTGTGTCTGGAATCTTCTTCTCGATGAAAACGGCCGACCCGACATCACCAACCCGCCGCGTCCTATGAGGCGGGGCGGCCTGGTTTCGCTCGATACCAAATCAAAGAAGCTGACCTACAGTGGCAATTACTACGCGTTTCCCCACTATTCAAAGCTTATTCAAAGGGGGGCACGTATCTTTGCATCCTCCGGAGATAGGCCTGGCATAAACCACGTTGCGGCTGAGAATCCGGACAAGACCCGGGTGCTCGTGCTTACGAACGCCAACAACGCCGAGCAGCAGATACAGTGCAGGTTGGGCCCTAACACGCTGAAGGTTGCACTTCCCGCTGACTCGATTACTACATTGCAGTGGTCATAAAGTTTATGGAGCCGGTGGCATGAGCTCTCGGCTCGCGTACGAGAAAAGTATCAAGACGGTTGTGGAAGCAACGATCACACGACGCGTGGATCGAGTGGCTGTTGCATGTTGAAGGAGATGTTTCCACACGGCGCAGTCTTGAATCCGTATGTCAGCTACCCAGTGATTCAGATTAACAGTGAGGAGAGCAAAACGGCCTCAGTTGCAATATCTCACTCCGAAGCCCACTAAATTGGCGGCCCGATTCATTGCTGACTTGGGCTTGCAACTCGACAGGAGGTCCAGAATGAGAAGAGCAGCTAAGGTTGCGGCACTCGCGGTCGCGAGCGTAATTATGCCGCAGATCGCCGTTCGTGGGAGGCGTAGCCTGGCACGGATACGGCGGCGACGTCACGGTGCAATCACAGTTCCATGATCGGTACGACATGGACCAATTCTTTACCGAGCGGTCAGGGCTTAGCGGGGGCAGCCATCAGCAGAAGCAAGGCATGGTCGACATGGTGAGCGTCATCCGGAATTGGGGAAAAACATTCGTGAAGTGGCCTGTCGCAGTGGATGAAAACAACGGGCCCAATCGGGGTGGTTGTGATACCTGTCGTGGTTTAGTGACCGTACACACAAGCGATGCCCGGGCGGGCCAAGTGGATTACACGATCGAGTATTACACGGTCGGTCTACTGACGAAATTCGTTCCTAATGGTTCGTGCCGGATCGATTCCACCGATAATCCGGACATCTTGAACGTCGTCTTTAAAGACCCGAACGGTTCCCTTGTCTTGATTGCCTATAACAATACGGCCACATCGCAGAACTTTAGAGGTCGCTGGCGCTCGAAATCGTTTGCTTACACTCTACCGGTGAACACCACAGTGACCTTTCGCTGGAGTGTGAATGAAAAGTGAGCGTTCAATGTCAATTCGTCCGTCGTTGAGCAGTCCCTAACGCCACTCCGCGGCTCACCAGGGGCAACTGAATGGCTTTTTATTTTGAGCACTCTCGGCTTGTTGACACTAACGTGGGCCCGGGAAAGGGCACCCGGAAGGCAATAAGAGCGTCTAACAAAACCTTACGGCTGCCCCTTAGAGCAGTCGAACTTAGCTATGCCGGCGGTTTGCTTTCTGCAGATCCAAATCCGAAGGTTGCGGGACGATCTCTCAGATAGCATGCGCCGCGACCTTACTCCGAAATACCTGTTTTGTTGTTGACTTGTCTACGTTTCGAACACATAATTCGCCCCAATCGCCTCCCTGAAGAGCAGTTTCTACCATTAGGAAACGCAACACCCCCTGAGGCGAAGCCCCGGTTCCCGGGAAGAACGAACCTAATCGGAATACGAAGTTAAGATCAACGTCCAGAAAACACCGGTTGAGTGGTTCCGCGTGATGGTTTGGAATTCGGATCTGCCCTGTGTGCGCACCGGGCAATCCGCTAGATTTACTTTGAGCGGTGTTGCAGAGAACGGATCGGCAGGGGTGCGCAATCACCGCGACTCGAGGAGGCCGATATGAAACGAAGCACCTATATTTGGAGCATCATTGCTTTGACAATCCTCCAACTGCCGGCAGCTCATGATGCCGGCCGGGAAGCCTCTGCTGTAGCCAAGCCGCAAGCGGTCAAGGCCTATGGTCAGCTGCCGTTGAGCTTCGAAGCCAATCAGGGACAAACCGACCAGCGCGTCAAGTTCCTTTCGCACGGCAGCGGTTGTTCGCTGTTCCTCACCGGGGATGAGGCGGTGCTGGCGTTGAAGAAGCCGGGAGGAAGTACAGCGCGGGATCGGCAACCGAAACCTGCTGTGCCGAGCGCAGAGCCGTCGGCGGTAGTGCGAATGAAACTGGTGGGCGCAAACCCGGCAGCGAAGGTGACCGGCCTCGCCGAACTGCCGGGCAAGAGCAACTACTTCATCGGCAACAATCCCAAGAAATGGCGAAGCAACGTGCCGAACTACGCCAAGGTGAAATACACCAGCGTTTATCCGGGCGTGGATCTGGTCTACTACGGCAACCAGGGGCAATTGGAATACGATTCGTGGTTCAGCCGGGCGCCGACCCGCGCCAGATCCAGCTGGACGTTGGGACAGGCGTACGCATTGATGGAAGTGGCGACCTTGTGGTGAATACTGACGGCGGCGAGGTGACTTTTCACAAGCCACTTGTTTATCAACCGCCAAAAGACCGCAGACGACGAACAAGGGACCTCGTGGACGGCAAGTACTTGCTCACGGACGCACGAGTGACCTTCGAAGTAGCCAGGTACGACAGGGAGAGGCCGTTGGTGATTGACCCGACCCTGGCCTACTCCACCTACTTGGGCGGAAGTGGCGGTGATAGTGGCAACGGCGTGGCGGTCGACGCCTCTGGCAACGCTTACATCGTAGGCTGGACCTCATCCTCCAATTTCCCCACTTCCCCTGGAGCCTTCAGGACCACTTACCCCGGCGCCGATTTGGATGCCTTTGTGAGCAAGCTGAACGCCACTGGCTCGGCGATAGTTTACTCCACATACCTGGGCGGAAGTGGCAGAGGCAGGGAGGCCGTCGGCAATGGCATCGCCGTTGACGCGCTAGGCAACGCCTACATCGTAGGCTGGACCTCATCCTCCAATTTCCCCACTACCCCTGGAGCCTTCAAGACGGCTCTTGATGCGCCTGAAAATGCCTTTGTCAGTAAGCTCAGCCCTGTCGGCTCGGCCCTGCTGTACTCGACCTACTTAGGGGGGAGGCTGGGCGACTTGGGCGCCGGCATTGCGGTCGATGCCCTGGGCAACGCCTACGTTACAGGCGAAACCGGTTCCGGTTTCCCCACCACCCCGGGCGCCTTCCAGACCACTTATGGCGGCGGACCCTCTGATGCGTTTATCACCAAACTGAACGCCACTGGCTCTGACCTGATTTACTCCACCTATCTGGGCGGAGGTACGGGGCCTGACCCGCGTACAGCCGGGTTTGACACCGGCAACGGCGTCGCGGTCGACGCTTCCGGCGACGCCTATATTACGGGCTTCACCGGTTCCTCCGATCTCCCCACCACCCCGGGTGCCTTCCTGACCTCCTTACCTTCCTCCCAGAGTGCCTTCGTTACCAGACTAAGCGCCGACGGCTCAGCCCTGGTTTACTCCACCTACCTTGGTGGAAGTGGGTTCGGAGGCTTAGGCATTGCCGTGAACGCCTCGGGCAACGCCTATGTCACGGGAGATGCTTATCCCGGTTTCCCCACCGCCCCGGGCGCCTTCCAGACCACTTTCGGCGGGGGTGTCGAAGACGCCTTCCTCTGCCAGCTGAACGCCGTCGGCTCGGCCTTGGTCTACTCCACTTATCTGGGCGGAAATAACGACGACGTCGGCTATGGCGTAGCGGTCGACGTCTCGGGCAACGCCTACGTCACCGGGTTAACCTCTTCCACCGGTTTCCCCACCACCCCGGGCGCCTTCCAGACCACTTTCGGTGGCGGGCAGAGCGATGCCTTTTTCACCATGCTCAACGCAAGCGGCTCGGCCCTGCTCTACTCCAACTATTTGGGTGGCAGCGCAACCGACGTGGGCAACGCCATAGCAATCGGCTCCGATGGTAACGCGTATGTCACAGGGTACACGGCGTCCTCCAATTTTCCCACCACCTCTGGTGCCTTCCAGATTGGTTACGGCGGGAACGGCGATGCCTTTGTCAGTAAGTTCAGCCTCAGCCCGGTTACACTCTCCCCGTCGAGCCTCAATTTTGGGGCCCAGTTGATTGGCACAGCAAGCAGCCCGAAGACGGTGACCTTGACTAACACCGGGGACGCGACGCTTGACATCTCCAGCATCGGCATCAGCGGCCCCAGCAGCAGTTTCTCTCAGACAAACAACTGCGGCTCCAGCCTGCTGGCAGGCGAGAGTTGTAATATCGCCGTAACTTTCAGGCCGACGAGCACGCGCACCTGTGCCGAAACCGGTACTCTGACCGTCAACGACACTGGGGGCGTGCAGACGGTGAAGCTGAGTGGCGCCGGCACCGTGGTAACTTTGTCGGTGAAGAGTCTGAATTTCGGCAACCAACCGGTGGGCACCACCAGCTCTGCAAAGACGATTACCATGACCAATCACGCCACCAGTCGTGTCGTGTCCATCGCCGCCATCTCCATCTCGGGACTTAACTCGCCAGCCTTTGCCCAGACTAACACCTGCGGCACGAGTCTGGCGGCGGGGGCAAACTGCACTCTGGGTGTCACCTTCACGCCTCACAGCATAGGAAGCAAGACAGCGACGCTTAACGTATGGAATAACGGCGGCGCCGGTGCGGTAAAAGTGACGCTCACTGGCAACGGTTCATAGAAAACCGAGCGCGAGGCGCGGAAGACGAAATAAGATCAACTTCCGAAGGACGCCCGATTAGCTCTTGCGAGTGACGGCTTGGATTCGGATCTGCCCTATGAGTCCAGGGCAAGTGGTCAGATCTATTTTGCGTGGTGCAGAAAACAGAACACGGCGGGTGCGTTCAGGACCACTGTCGGCGGGGACCGCAGATCGATAAGTTGGGTTTTGTTAGGAACTCCAAAGCCTGTACCGCAGTTATACCCATATCGTTACGCGTTCGATCCACTGGGCGATCTGACTGTATTGGGCCGTTCTGACACTGCTCGGAAACGCTTGGACCTCCTCACACTCTACAGGCTGACCTCTGACCAGACGTAAGGGCGGAAGTTGTGGTCGAGCAGTAAAATCTCATCCCTTTCCCGCTTGGATTGCAGGGATTTCTGAGCGCTTAACCCAGACGCCGCTTGCCGACACTCGATTCATATATGGCTTGAACTGGTCCAGCTTCCCTTTGGGCGATCAACCCAATCTTCGTTTCCGCAGGAAATGGCGATGCCACCCGCGCACAAAGTGGCTATTGTGCCAAGCCACCTTCTATGCGATTCTTCCGGGCAGTATACATTAGACAAACGATTGTCTCAGATGGCGCGACGATAGCTCTTTTTGCGAGTGCACAGTTTATTTTGCTTGACAATGGTAATAAAAAAGGTCTATGGTCCGGCCTAGTTTGGGTGCTTTGGCAAAGACAATCGCTTGTCTATCTTGCCATTCAAGAGGTGTGGGCGTTCAGAGACCCGTGGTGATTTTCGTTGAAGCCATGCGAGCCGAGATCGCCGAATAATCGCATACAACTCCGTACAGCAACGAGGAGGAAGCAATGAGAAAAGCAGCTCACGCCGCGTTCGCGTGTTGTCTTCTGCTATCCGTGGCCCGCGTCGGTCTCGCACAAAATACGAATTCCAGCGACATCCGTGGCACGTTAACCGATTCATCGGGTGCAGTGGTTCCGGGCGTCACCGTTACGGTAACGAACAGCGACACCGGCGTGGTTAGCACATTCGTCACCAACGGTGACGGCCTTTACGATACCAATTCAATTCTGCCCGGAAACTACACGGTTTCCTTTAGCAAGGAAGGTTTCCAGAGACTGGTGCGCGGCCCGTTCGCGTTGCAGGTCGGTCTGGTTACGGTCAACGGCGAACTGAAACCCGGCTCGATCCAGGAGGTGGTCGAGGTTAAATCCGAGGCGCCGCTGCTGAAGACTGAAGATGCACAGGTAGACACCACTTTTTCAACCGAACAGCTGACCTACTTGCCGAGCAAGGATCCGGCGAATGGCTGGACCAGTCTCTTGCAGATGCTTCCCGGCGCTACCTCCACCCCCCAGGGGGGCAATGGTGGCGGCATGGGTGATCTCAGCAATCCCGGCCTCGATCAGGCCGTCGCCGGAAGCATGCCGTACTTCTCCAGCTATTTGGTTGACGGCGGTTCGATTTGGCTGCCGCACAGCGCCAATATCGACCAGGGCGAGAGCGAGACCGTAGCTGAAGTAAACGTGATTACGTCGACCGCTTCGGCGCAGTACGGCGGCGGCGGCACGGTCTTCAACGTCATCAGCAAGAGCGGGACCAGGCAGTTTCACGGCACCCTCTACGATTATTTCCAGAACGACGACTTGAATGCCAGAGACTACTTCAATAGGACCGGCGCCAAGGCGAAGCAGCGTTTCAACTACTTTGGCGGCGCGATCGGTGGGCCGATCCTCAAGGACAAGTTGTTCTTCTACTTCAACTATCAACAGTTGAAAAACCCCAATAGCTCGATCTCCACCATTTCGATTCCGAACGACGCCATGAGGGCGGGGTGCTTCGATCCTACGCTCTTCGAAAACGTATCCGCGGGATCCCTGCTTACCCTTGACCAAGCGCATGGCGGCACACCTCTGACGACCAATCCCGCCCAATGCGGGGCCTTTAATCCAGCCGACGTGGCGATTCCCACGGCTGATATTGACCACGTAGCTGCGAACATTCAGAAGTTTCTTCCCGAGCCTAATCTGGTAACTCCAAATGGGGTCGCCCAAAACAACTATAGTTTTCTGAAAGCCGGCAACGGCAACAGTATCAAGTATTTTGGGCGCCTGGACTACAACATGAGCGACAAGAACCGCATCAACCTTACGGTTAACATGCACGACGTCCCGCACAAGACGAATGTAGATCCCGGCCCTGTGTGCCCTATCGCTTGCGAGAACAATGCGGCCGAAGCGTATAACGCGCAAATCACGGACGTGTATTCCATCAATTCGTCCATGGTAAACGAATTCCGGTATTCGTTTGTCCGGCAGGCGAACTGGTTTGTTCCGCAGACGCTCGGCAAGGGCTACCCGGCGCAGATAGGATTGCAGTTCGCCCAAGCGGATGCGTTTCCCACGATAAACTTTAGTGGAATCAACTCCCCGTCCGGCAACATCCTGAGCACGGGCACGAACGCGGTCTTTATCGAGAACACCTTCATTCCCTCGGATACACTGACCCTGGTTCGCGGCAAGCACATCCTCCACTTCGGGGCCGAGGTGATGTTTGCGCAGGATAACTCCACTCCCTGGGGCAGCATCCAGCCTGCGAGCTTGACTTTTACCGGCCAGTTCACGAGCAACAGCCCCAATAACCTGGAGGTTGGCTACGCCGACTTCCTGTTGGGAGATGTGCAAACATGGAGCACCTCGACTCAACCCGAGCACGGAATGCGGGAAAAGAATCTGTCGTTTTTTGCTCAGGACGACATCAAGCTGCGGCGGAACCTGACGGTGAACCTCGGCATACGCGTGGAAACCCATGGTGGAATGAGTGAAGTCCAAAACCATATGGGTGGCTTTGATCCGACCCTCACCAATCCCGTTACCAACACTCCTGGCTCAATTTGGTTTGCGGGCCTGAACGGGGCGCGCACGCAATCGTTCCAGACCAAGACCAAGCCGATGCCTCGTCTGGGATTCGCCTGGCAGGCGTCGGATAATTGGGTAATTCGGGGCGGGGTTGGCCAATACGCCAGCCTGTGGAGCATGGATACGGTAGGCGGGCCGCTTGGCTTCGGCACAGGGGCCACGGGCAGTACGACAGCCAATATCGGCCAGGCGCCAGTAGTGCAGCTTTCGGGGACAGGGGCTGCTCTGCCAGTCATTTCCGGCAGTGAAGATCGCAATCCTGCGGTGTACAACGGTCAGGGA
>Ga0307476_10000085_pt1 | contig 100245 bp, 99 predicted proteins | sample atmos_gasesECM2C_2_FD_203314 | JGI IMG/M metagenome (GOLD analysis project Ga0307476, IMG submission 203314) | Hardwood forest soil microbial communities from Morgan-Monroe State Forest, Indiana, United States - atmos_gasesECM2C_05 | ecosystem: Environmental > Terrestrial > Soil > Temperate... | reverse complement strand
GTACCAAATGCTGGGCGAAGAGCTTGGTTCCCACCAGAACCGAAGCACAGCGTTTGGCCGACGGCTTCATGGAAACGGTAAACCAACGAAACAATGAACCTCAACTCTTTCCTGGTGGGGAAGAAACGATCGCAGGTCTGGTGGCAATTTGTAGGGAAAAGATGTGGCCGCTGCTCAAGAATTCGACGCGCATCAGCTACGACTACCATCTCGATACGTACATTTTGCCAAAGTGGGGTTCGAAGAAGCTCACAAAGATGAGGACCATCGAATTCCAGGATTTCTTCAACTCTTTTTCTCCGCGGCTGGCTTCCAAAACGATTCGCAATATGCACGGCTGTTTACGAACGCTGTTCAATCAGGGGAAAGCGTGGGAATTGGTGCGAACCAATCCTGCACAGGGCGTACGGCTGCCCCGGAAGAAGGCACGAAAGCCCCCGGTGGTGCTCGCGAAACAGGACATTCGCCGTGTTATCGACAATTTGCCGGAGCCGACGAAATCCATTGTCACGTTGATGGTTGTCGGTTCGTTGCGGGTCGGAGAAATTGCGGCTTTGCGGTGGGAAAGAATTCAGCCGGATCGAATCGAAATCGTGGAGCGTTTCTACGAAGGCGAATTCGACGATACCAAAACCGATGCTGGTCGTAGGAGCATTCCGCTCGATTCACACGGAATCTTGCGGGGGGTTCTGGATGCGGCGTGGCAGCGGTCAAAACATCGAAATCCGGGCGACCTGGTTTTCACGAACGCAAAAGGTGGTCCGGTGAACCGGCGGAGTCTGTTGCGGCGGCAACTCAAGCCGACGATCAAAAAGCTTGGATTGCCCGCTTCCACCGATTTCCGGAGCTTTCGCACCATGCACTCCAGCCTGATGAGCAGCATTGGCGTCCGGCCGGAAGTGACACGGGACAACATGGGACACGCCAACGTAGACGTGACCCAAAATGTCTACAATCGCACGTGGTGGGAAGAAAGAGTTGAAGCTGTGAGCATGGCTGCCGCTACGGTGTGGCGCGAGTTTTTGGCGCAACCTGTGCCGGCGACGCGAATGTAAGTCCTTTTGGAAGTCCTCGCATTCCCGTCAATTCTGGAAGTTGTTGAAAAGAAATGGTCGGGGAGAGAGGATTTGAACCTCCGACCCCCTGGTCCCGAACCAGGTGCTCTACCAGGCTGAGCCACTCCCCGACAGTGCGATCGGCGCCACTGGGATTGTGAGCGCCTGAGCGGGAATCGCTGAATTGCATCAAAATTATAACATTCTGTGCCGACCGATAGGCGCACCCGAACTCGATAGCCGCCTGAGTCAAGCTCGAAATCCCGTTTGAATCCTCTGCCCAGCGGCCCCCCGACGTCAACAACATTGTCTGAACCGCGACGTACGGCTACGATAGAACTTCGCTGGAAATCTTCATGAAAACAGTATTCACCGCCCGCCGGCTTTACACGCCGATCGAGGAGATCGCGAGCCCGTGGCTTGTTGTGGAAGATGGGCAAATTGTCGAAGTGTCATCTCGGCTGGGGAAGGAAGCCGGCAGCGCTACTCTCGTGGATTACGGCGATGCTGTGCTCGCGCCCGGTTTCTTCGACATTCATATCCACGGCGGGTCGGGACTGGATGTCATGCGAGCCTCGCCGGCGGAACTGCCGCGTCTGAGCAAATTCCTGACCACCCATGGTGTGACCGGCTATTTTCCCACGACGGTGGCGGCGCCACTCGATGTCACCTGCGCGGCTTTGGAGCGTCTCGCCGATGCGATCGAAGCGGCGCAGAACGACGACGGTGGCGGCTCCCCACAGGCGCGGCCCGTAGGCATTCATCTGGAAGGGCCATTTCTCAGCCACAAGCGGCGCGGAGTGCACCCGCCGGAGTATCTGGTCGAACCCACGCTTCCGATTTTCGAGCGTCTTTGGCAAGCCGCGCGTGGACACGTGCAGATGATGACCATTGCTCCCGAGTCTCCGGGCGCATTGGAGGTGATTGCCGAGGCAGCGCGTCGGAACGTCTGCGTGAGCATTGGTCACTCCGATGCCGAGTTGCCCATCGCGCAGGCCGCTGTAAAGGCCGGGGCACGGCACGCCACGCACACGTTCAATGCCATGCGTCCGCTGGACCATCGCGACCCGGGAATTATCGGCGAGGTGCTCACCGATGACCGGCTGAGCGCCGATATCATCGCAGATGGAATTCATGTGGCACCGTCCGTGGTCCAACTTTTCCTGCAGGCCAAGGGAATTGAACGCGCCGTTCTGATCACCGATGCCATTTCTGCGACAGGCATGCCGGACGGGCGCTACCAACTCGGTCCGATCCAGGTGGATGTAAAAGACGGCAAATGCACCTCGGGCGGCAGCCTTGCCGGAAGCGTGCTTACCATGGACCGCGCAGTACGCAACGTGATCCAGTTCTCGCGCTGGAGCATGCAAGATGCGGTGCGAGCGGCCACGTTAAATCCGGCGCGGGCCGTGGGCTTGGCGGGGCGGCATGGTGCGCTCGCTAAGGGTGCCGACGCAGATTTTGTCGTGCTGAGTCCGACCGGCGAAGTACAAAAAACGGTGGTGCGCGGGCGAGGCTTCTAGGCGGCTAGTTCGGCTTGCGCTGTTTGGTGTCGGCCATATGGCGAAGCAGCACGAGTTCGTCGGCTCGGGAAAGTTTATCCAGGAAAGAATTTTCTAACTTAGACTTCTCGTCTGTTGCCGTTTTCGTCGGACCGGCTTGCCGCAACTTGTCCCCAAGTTCCGGTTCAGCGTCCATCACTTGCGAATAGAACCAGAGGAAATGGCGCATTTGATCGAGCGCTTGGCGAAGTGTATCGATGGGCTCCGTTTCGGAGAGCGAGTTGAGCGCTTCCATGAGTTCAGGATCGCTCGGAGCCTGCATGGCAGCGCAGTTGAGCTCTTGCTGGATAGAGCGTAGGTCTTCGGTGACGCGCGCGATTCTGAGATGCAGGTCGTCCATGTCTTTTCGAGCCATTTGCTTGCCGTCCAACCATCTCATCGGCAGAACGCAGCGAACAGATGTCCCACGTGCATGCGCTTTGGTAATTCTGGGATTACTTTGGTCCGCGCCATGGTCACCACCGCCAACGCCTTGATGGACACGGCTTTTCAAGCGCTCTGCGGTAGCAGGCTGCAGTCACGAATGACGTCTAATCCTGCGTGTCAGGTTTCCACGACTACCGTTAGTGCAGTACTCATTCGTCCCAAGGTCACGTGGCGGAAACTTTGGAGCCTGCGTTTGTGATACAAACTCGCGGTGAGTGAAACCGGGCAAAGGGCCGCCTCCAACGAGGGGCTGGTTCGCGTAATTGGCCGCTGGAGCCTGGCCGCGCTTACGGTGAACTGCATCATCGGGAGCGGCGTCTTTGGATTACCTTCCGCCCTCGCGCAGAAAGCGGGTCGAGCCAGCATCCTCGGCGTAGTGCTTGCGGGAGCCGCCGTCGGCGTGGTCATGGCGTCCTTTGCCGAAGTGGCTTCCCGATTTACTGAGACAGGAGGGCCCTATCTGTACGCCCGCGAAGCATTCGGGCGCTTCATGGGCATTCAGGTCGCGTGGCTGGTTTGGTTTGTACGCCTGACCGCCTGCGCCGCCAACGCCAATCTGTTCGTTATTTACCTGGGCGAGTTTTGGCCACGTGCCACGCAGCCTTTGCCCAGACTCATAATTTTGACCGTGCTGATCGGAATGCTGGCGGCGATCAACTTCCGCGGCGTGCGCGCCGGTATTCATGCCAGTTCGGCCTTCACCGTCGCCAAGCTGGCCTCGCTCGGCGTCGTCTGTGTTGCGGGAGTGTTTTATCTGGTCGGCATGCGCCGGATTGTCCCGGCGGAGACTGCTTCGCCGCCTACGAATGCCTGGCTGCAGGCCATCGTGCTCCTCATCTTTGCCTATGGAGGATTCGAGGCCGCCCTGATTTCGGCGGGTGAAGCCCGCGATCCGCGGCGCGACGTGCCCTTTGGCTTGTTCGCAGCGCTGCTCACCTGCACCGTCATTTATGGACTGATTCAGTGGGTGGTGGTCGGAGTGCTCCCCGATCCCGGCCACAGCGAGCGTCCTCTGGCTGACGTCGCGCGAATCGTAGTGGGGCAGGGTGGGGCGGCGCTCATTGCGGTCGGTGCGCTTTTTTCTGTCTACGGCTATTTAAGCGGAAACATACTTGCCACTCCACGCATCATCTTCGCACTGGCGGAGCGCGGAGACTTTCCGCCCGTGTTCGCCCTCGTGCACAAGCGGTTCCATACGCCGTATTTCTCGATTTTTGTGTTTGCGCTTCTCGTCTGGGTCCTTGCCCTGGTGGGAAGCTTCACGTGGAATGTCACGCTCTCCGCCGGGTCGCGGCTGTTTTATTACGGCGTGGTGTGCGCCGCACTCCCGGTGCTTCGAAGGAAACAGGGCCCGGCACTCTTTCGCCTACCGGGTGGGACATGGATCGCCCTGTTAGGACTAATGATCTGCGTGGGCCTGCTCACAAGAATCGACTACAGCAAGTCGTTGATTCTGCTAGCCGCAGTAGCCGTGGCCCTTCTGAACTGGCTCCTGGTGCGAAAACCGGTTTCGTAGAGACGTTGCTTGCCACGTCTCGGTCGTCATCATATGGGACGTCGACCTTGTGAAGGCCAGCGGCATCGACGTAGCCAGCTACTTTCCTACGACCAGAAGAATTACTTCTTCTCCGTCGGCTTGAAATCTAGCGCCGCCGAATTCATGCAATATCGCTGGCCCGTGGGCGCCGGTCCGTCCTCGAATACGTGCCCCAAGTGCGCGTCACAGGTGGCGCAGCGAACCTCGGTACGCACCATGCCGTAGCTGGAATCGCGGTGCTCGATCACTCCGCCGCCTGGCGCGGGTTTAGTGAAACTCGGCCAGCCGGTGCCGGAATTGAACTTTGTCTGGGAATCGAACAGGGGTGCGCCGCAGCACACGCAGTGGTACATCCCCGCATCTTTCGTGTTCCAGTATGCGCCCGTGAAGGCGCACTCGGTACCCGCCTCGCGGGTCACGTGATACTGCTCCGGTGTCAGCTTCTGCTTCCACTCGGCTTCCGTCTTGGTAACCTTCTCTGCAATCTTCTCAGCCATGAATCAGCTCCATTCCTAGTGATTTATTTTGACAATGATTGGATGTTCGTGGGTGCGAAAAGTGGCATAACGCGTCAGCGTGCAACGGCCATCATCTCTCTTCAACATCCTCCCCTACCTTGCGGTACTTTCCCCGGAAGAACAGCAGCGGGTCGCCGTCGCGCACCACCACGTCTTCTACTTCCGCAATGAAGATGGTGTGATCGCCGGCCTCCTCGGCCGAGTGCAGGCGGCATTCCAGGTAGGCCAGCGACCCATGAAGCATCGGGGTCCCGTGTTTGGTGCGGTCAAAGCGTGCACCGGCTTCGGTTTCGGCATGCTCGTGACTGCGATCCGGGCGCGCGTAGTACTCCGAAATTGTTCGCTGGTCCTCGCCCAGCACATTGATGCCGAAGCGCTTCTTGGCATGGAGATGCGCATGGGTGCGCGTGTTATGGTCTACGCAGACCAGCACCAGCAGGGGATCGAGTGAGACCGAGGCAAATGCGTTGGCGGTCATGCCGTGCACTTCACCTTCGAGGTCGACCGTAATGATGGTTACGCCGGTGGCGAAGCATCCCATGGCTTTGCGAAATTCGGAAGGATTCAAGGTCATACGCATCGTGGAAACGTCGTTGCTGCTTGCAACGTCTCTCACTCATCGTTGGTGGCGCCGCCGGCAAAGACCTACCAAGCTACGTCTCTACAAGCGTTGCGGCAACCGCCTACATTACCACGCTCTGCCGTTGTATCATTCGATTCAACCGTGGCCTTGACCTCAATTACGGCCGTCGCGCCTTTGCGCCGGGGAGCACCGATCTCACGCGAAGTGGCCCTGGGGCTGATTCGGTGCGGTGACGACAAGCTGCCTGAACTTCTGGCCGCCGCGCGGGCAGCCAAAGAGCGCTTCAAGCCCGGAGTCATTACCTACTCGCGGAAGGTATTCATTCCGCTCACCAATCTGTGCCGCGACTACTGCGGATATTGCACGTTCCGCCGCGATCCCAGCGATCCGGGCGCGCACACCATGACGGGTGACGAAGTCCTGGCCGTCGCCCGGGCGGGCGAAAAGCTGGGATGCACCGAGGCGCTGTTTAGTCTCGGAGACAAGCCGGAGTTGCTGTTTCCTGAAATGCGCGAGACGTTGCGCCGCCTCGGCTACAAGTCCACGCTGCACTATCTCGAAGCCATGTGCGAACTCGTGCTGCGCGAGACCACTTTACTGCCGCACCCGAATCCCGGCCTGCTCAGTGCCGAGTGGGTCGCTCGCCTGGCGGCCGTTTCCCCTAGCATGGGCCTCATGCTTGAGACCACCAACGCCGCACTGCTTGCCTCCGGTGCGGCCCACGATAACGCTCCCGACAAGGTTCCGGCCAAACGCTTGCGAACGATCGCAGACGCAGGAAAACAGGGCGTTCCCTTCACGACCGGCCTTCTGGTTGGCATTGGGGAATCGTCCGAGGACCGGGTCGACACGCTGCTGGCGATTCGCGACTTACACGAACGCTATGGCCATATCCAGGAAGTGATCGTGCAGAATTTCCGCGTCAAGCCGGCTATTCCGATGTCCCGCTGGCCCGAGCCGTCGCACGGCGAAATGCTGCGGGCGGTGGCGGTAGCTCGATTGTTACTCCCCGACATGAATATTCAGGCTCCACCCAATCTGTCCGCACCTTACTATGAGGACTTGGTAGATGCCGGCATCAACGATTGGGGAGGAATTTCGCCACTGACGCCCGACTACATTAATCCGGAGAAGCCCTGGCCACATCTGGAGCAGCTTCGTCTGCGCACCGAGGCTAAGGGATTGGCATTGCGCCAGCGCCTGCCCGTGTATCCGGAGTTTCTGCCTGCGCTACCGGCGGCGCCTGGACTGTTGTCGGAGAGATTGCGCGCCGCCGCTGATGATCACGGCCTGGCCAGAATGAGGGCGGCGTGATCTGCGTTCTCAGCGGGGGCACGGGCGGAGCGAAATTTGTCGACGGGCTGCGGCAGGTCATGCCCCCCGAAGAGATCACGATCGTCGTCAACACAGGCGACGACCTGCTGTGGTGGGGGCTTTACGTCTCGCCCGATATCGACTCGATCACCTACGTGCTTTCCGGCATGCTCAGCCGCGAGCGCGGATGGGGAGTGAAGGGCGACACATTCCTTTGTCTACAAGCCATGGGACAACTCGGCGAGCCCACGTGGTTTCACACCGGCGACCGCGACCTTGCCGTGCATCTGCTGCGCTCGCGCCTGCTGGCTGAGGGCAAGACGCTGTCGGAGGCGACGTCGATCGTCTGCGGCAAGCTGGGAGTGCGAGCGCGCATTCTGCCCATGAGCAACTCTCGCGTCGAAACCCGCGTGGACACGCCCATTGGCGAATTGAGCTTTGAAGAATATTTCGTCCAGCGCTGGTACCAGGACCCAGTCAACTCGGTGCGCTTCGCCGGAGCTTCGGACGCGGAACCCGCACCCGGTGTGATTGAGGCGATCACTTCCGCCGACGCCGTTTTGATTGCGCCCAGCAACCCGGTGACTAGCATTGGCCCGATCCTGGCCGTTCCCGGAATTCGCGATGCCCTGGTGCGGGCTCGCGGCAAGGTTGCCGCGATCAGCCCCATCGTGGGCAACGCTCCGGTCGCGGGGCCGGCGGGAATTCTCATGGTGGCACAAGGGCTGCCGAGCTCGATTGCCGGGGTCGCGCAAGCCTATGAAGATTTCCTCGACGTCCTGATCTGCGATACACGGGATGCCCGAGCAGCAGATGCGATCCGCAAAGGCGGCTTGCGCGTTCAGTGTACCCAGACGATCATGCGCAGCTTCGACGACAAGGCGGCACTGGCCCGGGAAGTGCTAACCTTCGCCGCCGGCAGCCTGCTCAAGGACGAGCCCACTGCCGACGGCACCTATCGGCGGTTCGAGCAGCCGTGATCCTGGTCCCCGTCAAGAATCTTTCGGCGGCGAAACAGCGCCTGGCGGCCGTTTTGGATCAACCGTCCCGCACAAAGCTGGCGCAGGCCATGCTGCACGACGTGTTGACCGCTCTCTATGGATGGAAAAACCGACCAGCGGTTGCGGTGGTCACCAGCGATGCCTACGCAGTGAGGTTAGCGACGGAGTACGGATTCGACATCATCGCCGACCCCGACAATCCCGGAGAAACTGGCGCGATCGAGATGGCCACGCGCGTATGTGTGGAACGCGGCGTGGACAGCACGTTAATCATTCCGGCCGACATTCCCCTGATTCAGGTCTGGGAACTGGAAGAAATCATGGAGAAGGCACCGGTCGCAGGGAGCGTGCTTGTCCCGGCTGCCGACGGACGCGGCACCAACGCCGCATTTCGGCGCCCGGCGGATCTGTTCCCGCTGCGCTTCGGCAACGACAGTTTCAAACCGCACCACGCCGCGGCGCAGGCGACCGGCAAGCCTTCGGTCGTTCTGAATCTGCCGGGCATTGCGGTCGACGTCGACAACCCTGAAGACCTGGAACAGATGATTTCGCTCCCGGGCGACACCCGTGCCCAAAAGCTCGCGCGCGGATTTGCATCGTAGAGACATTGCTCGCAGCGTCTTCCTTCACAGGCTGGACAGGTAACATGTAGCTCATGAAGAAGGTGAGGAGCTCCAAAACGGAATCACCCGCCAGCCGGCGAGAGGAACTGCCATCGGCGTCGCTGGGCCAGCTTCACCTCATCCCTATCCTGCTTGCAGATGAGGTCCAGCCAGGGAATTCGCTGGCGGACAAACTGCTCGAAGCCCTCCGCCGGCGGCGCCTCAAGGTCCAATCCGGGGACATCCTCGTCGTCAAACACAAAATCGTTTCCAAATCGGAAGGCCGCGTGGTTGACCTTGCCACCATCGCGCCTTCGGCCGAATCCGTCGCGTGGGCCAAGCAATATGGGCTCGACGCGCGCGTGATCGAACTTGCCGTGCGGGAGAGTAGCTCTGTCATTCGCCGTAGGAATGGAGTTCTAATTACCGAGACACGCCAGGGCTTTCTCTGCGCCAACAGCGGTGTTGACGTTTCCAACGTAAACGGCGGCGGGCATGCGCTGCTGCTCCCGGAAGATGCTGACCGCTCGGCTGCCAGTCTTCGCCGCAAACTCAAACAACGCACTGGCTTCGCCATTCCCGTCATCATTACCGACAGCTTCGGGCGTCCGTGGCGCGAGGGGCTGACGGAGTTTGCCATCGGTATCGCGGGCATGAAACCGCTGCGCGACGACCGCGGCCGCCGCGATCCCCATGGCTACAAGCTGCGCGCCAGCGTTGAAGCCGTGGCCGACGAACTGGCGTGCGCGGCGGGCCTGGTTTGCGGCAAGCTGAATCGCGCACCGGCCTGCATTGTTCGCGGATTTCGCTATGAAGCTGGCGCGGGACGGGTTCGCGAGTTGCTGCGTCCGCCGTCGACCGACCTTTTCCGCTAGATTCCGCTACACTGTACGGATATTGCTTGCGAGGTCCTGCCGGCGGCGGCAGAGACGTAGCAAGCTACGTCTCTGCGGGGTGGATCATGGCTCGCGAATTGGCTTCCTCGGAACTGCAGGACTTCTCCTCGCTCGACTGGCTCGAGATTGCTTCCGGTTTGACTCCACCGGTACGGGCATCGCTCGAGAAGATTCTCGAAACCCAGAACGGGGCCGAGTTGTCGCTCGAGGAGTCGTACTCGCTCGCGAACGCGGAAGGGGACGACCTGCTCGGTTTGCTGGTGGCCGCGAACACGCTCCGCTCCGAGCTTGCCGGGAACATCGTCACTTACGTGGTCAACCGCAACATCAATTTCACCAACATTTGTTTCGTCGGATGCAAGTTCTGCGCCTTCAGCCGCGGGCCGCGCGAGGCCGATACTTACTTCCTCAGTCCGGAACAAGTCGGGCAGAAAGCGCTGGAAGCCTGGCAACTGGGCGCGACCGAAGTGTGCATCCAGGGCGGGCTCCCGCGCGACCTCCCGAAGTTTTATTACCGCGACATTCTGCGCGCCGTGAAAAAGGTCACTCCCCGGATGCACATTCATGCCTTTTCCCCGATGGAAATTGTGTATGGCGTCGAACTGACGGGCATGGCGCTCGCCGACTATCTGACCATGTTGCGCGACAATGGTCTCGGCACACTGCCCGGAACTGCCGCAGAAATTCTGGACGATGAGATTCGACACATCCTCTCGGCCAACAAGCTTTCGACAGCGCAATGGGTCGAAGTCATCGCTACGGCGCACCGCTGCGGCATTCGCACCACTTCAACGCTCATGTATGGCCATACGGAGACTCCGGCCCACTGGGTGCGGCAGATGCTGCTTCTCCGCGACCTGCAATCGGAAACTGGAGGCTTCACCGAATTCGTCCCGCTCGGCTTCGTGCATCAAAACACGTTGCTCTTCCACCAGGGATTGGCGCGCAACGGCCCATCATTGGCGGAGCATCTCAAGGTTCACGCGCTGGCGCGGGTGCTGCTCGCCGGCTCCATCAACAATATTCAGGTATCGTGGGTGAAGTTGAACCGGCGGCTGTCGCAACTCTGCCTGCATGCCGGCGCAAACGATTACGGCGGTACGCTGATGGAAGAAAACATTTCGCGCGAGGCGGGCGCGACTGCTGGCCAGTACACCAGCCCCGAAGATTTTCAGGCGCTGATCCTGGAGATGGGACGCATTCCCGCCGAGCGCAACACAACCTATTCGCGTATTCACATCAAGCTTGCCTTAGACGAGTTCACCGCCGAACAGGCGTGGGAGGCCGAGTTCGCATGAGCGCCGGCTCTGCGGACCCCGCCCCGGTGCGCCCGATTGCCATCATTGGCGGCACCGGTCCGGCGGGCATGGGACTCGGGCTGCGCTGGGCACGCGCCGGGGAAACCGTCATCATCGGGTCACGGGATGAGCAGCGCGCCCGACAGGCGGCCGGGGCCATTCAGCAGAGAGTGGGGGGCCAGGCGAACGTCTCCGGCATGGAAAACGGTCACGCCTGCGCCGCCGCCGACATCCTGATGTTGACCGTCCCGTTCGAGAGTCAGGCTTCCGTGCTCCGGCAACTCAAGCCGGCAATCACCGCCGGCAGCATCCTCATCGATGCAACGGTGCCGCTTGCGGCCGGAGTCGGTGGGCGCGCCTCCCGCACGCTGGGCGTCTGGCAGGGTTCGGCTGCTCAGCAGGCCGCTGAACTCGTGCCTGACGAAGTGAGCGTGGTGGCGGCCTTTCACAATGTTTCCGCCGAACTGCTGGGCGGAGACGAACCCCTCGACTGTGATGTGATTGTTTGCAGCGACGATCGTGATGCCGCGCAACTCACGCGCGACCTGGCCCTGAAGATACCGGGCGTCCGCGCCGTCGACGGCGGCAAACTCGAGAACGCCCGCATCGTCGAACAAATCACCGCCCTGCTGATCGGGATCAATATTCGCCACAAAGGCCGCGCCGGAATTCGGATCACCGGCTTGCCTCCGTCGGCGTACCGCTGACGCTGCCTCTTAAACTCGAATTCAGGCATTCCGGCCCAGGACTATAATGGCACGCACACATGGCGCTGACCTCTGGCACGAAGCTTGGGCAATATGAAATCCTCTCGCCCCTTGGAGCCGGCAGCATGGGCGAGGTGTATCGGGCACGCGATCCCCGTCTGGGCCGCGAGGTCGCGATTAAGGTCCTGCCGGAACTAGTTTTCTTGGAACCGCAGCGCCTGCTCCGTTTCGAGGCAGAGGCGCGAGCCGCGGCGGCGCTGAATCATCCCAACATCCTGGCCGTTTACCAGATGGGAACATACCTGGGTGTTCCATACATGGTGACGGAACTGCTGGAAGGCAAGACCCTGACCGAGACCATCCGGCGCGGTCCATTGCCGTTGCGCAGAGCGATTGACTACGCAGTGCAGATCGCACAGGGGCTTGCTGCGGCGCACGAAAAAGGGATTGTCCACCGCGACCTGAAGCCGGATAACCTGTTCGTCACCAAAGATGGGCGGATCAAGGTTCTGGACTTTGGCCTGGCCAAGCTTATTGAGCCGAAAGAATCGGTAACGACTCAGGCGCCCACGATCACCCTGCCGGGCGTGGCCATGGGGACCGTGGGCTACATGTCGCCCGAACAGGTGCGAGGACTGACGATCGACCACCGTTCCGACATTTTCGCCCTGGGCGCCATCCTCTACGAGATGGTGATGGGGAAGGCGACGTTCCAGAAGCCGACCTCGGCCGACACCATCAGCGCGATCCTGAACGAAGAACCTGCGCCAATTTCTCAGCTTGCGCCCGACACGCCTGTGGGTCTGGAGAGAGTGGTGAGCCGGTGTCTGGAAAAAAACGCGGAGCAGCGGTTTCAGTCTGCGTCCGATCTGGCGTTCGCTCTGCAAGCGTTATCCGATCCAGCGACATCGTCGCCGACCGGCGCTCAGGAGATTCGGAGAGACAAAGACGAGGGCCACGGCTTGAGAATTGCGCCAGCCGCGATAGCGCTGCTGGCTGTGATCTGCGCTGCGGTCATCCTCCATTTTTGGATGCAGCCGGCCGCCGTGCCCAAAGTCGCGAATTACGTTCAGCTTACGCACGACGGTCAGCAGAAGTCGCTCATCGCGACGGACGGCGCAAGGATCTATCTGGACTTGGGAGAAGGAAGGGCGGGAAGCTTCGCCTCCCATGGCATCGCCGAGATGTCGGTCTCAGGTGGCGAACCGAGAAAGCTTTCGCTTGCGCCATCTCCGAACATGGTTCCCGTCGACCTGTCCGCGGACAGCTCCGAACTCCTGGTCGTGGACGGCCAGGGAGCGCCTCCGAAGGGGCCGCTGTGGAGTTTGCCAATCCTGGGAGGCTCTCCCCGTCGCCTTGCGGACGCGGTCGGAGAATCCGCCGCCTGGTCTCCCGATGGCAAGAGCCTGGTCTACACCAGCCTGGGCGAAGTGTTCCTTGCGAAGGCGGACGGGACGCAGTCCCGCAAGCTGCTTGGCGTCAAGGGCGACATCCTGAATGTTGTGTGGGCGCCCGACGGCGGCCACTTGCGATTTGATTCTTCAGAAACTGCCGGCACCGTCGGGCGGCAGCTGGTATGGGAAGCGTCCGCGGACGGTACGGGTTTGCATCGCTTGCTCGAAGGCTGGCGCGAGCCGCCAGACGAATGCTGCGGCCGATGGACTGCCGACGGGAAGTATTTCGTATTCCAGTCGGGAGGTCAGATCTGGGCTCTTCCAAAAACCCCGGGCTTTCTTCATTCGGAATCGAGCCCCATCCTCCTGACGTCGAGCCCGCTGACCTTATCCTCGCCGCTTCCTAGCAAGAACGGCAAGAAACTGTTCATGATTGGCCAGACCTACCGGGGCGAGCTTACGCGTTACGATTCAAAATCCGGCCAGTTTGCGCCCTTTCTCGGCGGTATCTCAGCGGAATATGTTGCCTTTTCCCAAGACGGCCGGTGGGTGAGCTACGTTTCGTATCGCGAGGGCACTCTGTGGCGAAGCAAGTTAGACGGGAGCGAGCGCCTGCAACTCACCTATCCCCCCATGTATCCCGTGCTGCCGCGCTGGTCGCCTGACGGAAAGGAGATTGTCTTCTTCGAATTCGCGTTGAGCGGAGACAAGCCGGCCAGAATCTATGAAGTTTCGCCCGACGGAGGAAGTCCGCGACAACTGCTCCCGGACGATCACAGTCAGCAACTCGATCCCAACTGGTCGCCGGATGGGAGCAAGATCATCTTCGCGGGCGAATCCAACGATCCGACGTCGGCGATCCACATTCTGGAGGTAACGAGCCGCAAAATCTCCGACCTGCCCGGCTCGCAAGGACTTTATTCACCGCGATGGTCGCCCGATGGGCGATACATTTCCGCATTTTCTGCGGACTCGAAAACTCTGCTACTGTTTGACTTCCAGACCCAGAAATGGACTGACCTTGCCACTGGGTCCCTGAGTTGGCTGAACTGGTCGCATGACGGACAGTACGTCTACGTCCTGGATTTCATGGGGAAGAATGCGGTGGTCAAGATTCGCGTCAGCGACCACAAAATCGGGCAGGTAGTCGACTTGAACAATTTCGTGACTACCGGACGATACGGCGGGTGTCTGGCTCTAACGCCCGACGATTCGCTTCTGCTGCTTCGCGACACCGGAAGTCAGGATGTTTACTCGGTAGATTGGCAAGCGCAGTAAGCGGTTCTGGGCTAAAAGCCGCTGCTACTGGTGGCCCAACGGCGTGTTCATTTCTTCCGCCGGTTCGCCGCCGGCCATGGCTTGCGCCACGATCAACTGCCGGGCCTCGGCGCGAATCTTCGGCAATTGCATGCCGAACCACCAGGCGCCGGCAAGCGAAGCCAGACCACCGAGGGCCACAGTCAACGGCGCACCCAGTCGGTCCGACAACGCGCCGCCGAGGAGCGCTCCCACCGGAGCCATGCCCATGAACATCATCGAATACAGCGCCATGGCGCGCCCACGCAGGGCGTCGGGCACCATGACCTGGATCAGCGTGTTCGACGATGCCATCTGCAGCATGATGAAATATCCCACCGGCAGCAGCAGCAGCACGGAGAGCCAGAATGATTTTGAAAACGCAAAGAGGATCAGGCTCAGGCCAAACCCGCCGCAACAGACCGCAATCCACCTCCCTAGGCCTTTAACGCCGGAGCGCACCGCCAAGGTGAGCGCTCCCAGCAACGCGCCAACGCCGGTGGCGCCCATGAGAATGCCCAGTCGCACCGCACCCAGGTCGTGCGATCCGATCAGCGAGGCGAATTCCTGACCGCCGTTTTGCAGAATCTTGTCGGCGAATATCGGCATCAGCACCACGTAGGGCATTCCCGTGACGCTCACCAGGCCCAATAACAAAAGCAACGTGCGAATGGGAGCAGTGTGCCGCACGAATTGAAACCCCTCGATGATGTGTTCCCATGGCGAGGTCTGGGCCGATGCTCTCGCCGGGGCGTGCACATCCATCATCATCAAGCCAGCGATGACGGCGATGTAGCTTACCCCGTTAGCAAAAAAGCACCACCCTTCCCCCAGTCTTGCCACTAAGACTCCAGCCACGGCTGGGCCAATCACACGTGCGCCGTTGAACATCGAGGAATTCAGCGCAATCGCGTTCATTAAATCTTCTTTGCCCACCATGTCGACGAGGAAGGATTGGCGGCCGGGGATGTCGAAGGCATTCACCACGCCCAACAGAGCCGCCAGCACAAAGATGTGCCAGACGCGAACCGTGTGCGAGAGAGTGAGCGCGGCCAGCGCGAACGCCAGAATCATGGACGCTGTCTGCGTGCCAATCACAATGCGCTGGCGGTTGCCGCGGTCGGCGGTGATTCCGCCGAGGGGAGCGATAAGAAAGACCGGGATCTGGCTGGCGAATCCGACCGATCCGAGCAGCAGTCCCGATCCGGTCAGGCGGTACACGAGCCAGGATTGCGCGACGGTTTGCATCCAGGTGCCGATCAACGAAATCAGTTGGCCACTGAAAAAAAGCTGGAAATTGCGATGCCGCAGCGCGCGCCCGGCGGCCTGCCAACGCAATCCGCGACTCTCGGGTTCGGCCGCAGAATTGTCCTGCAGAGTTTTCGAATCAGCCACGCTGGGTTTCCTGGATGACGCTGCGCGTCCTTAGACCACTATATCTGACCCCGCGCAGAGGCTGGAACGGCGGTTACGGATCCCGGTTTTCTACAGGTTCGTTCCTGGGGAGGCGGCGAGCCTTCGCTCTCCGCGACTCTGCAAGTGCAAGGCTTTGACTAATTTGGGAATGATTCTGGCGCCGTAACGAATTTATAACTTTCCCTTCCGCCCGCCGTAAGTTAAAGTAGTCGTTGCGCTCCCCCCGGCGACTCCGTACCTAAGGACGTGTAAAACTATGACCACTCCTTCAGTTGGGGTTGAACGCCGTGTTGGACAAAGGTTTCCCTACCTTCTTTCGGTTTCTTTCCGCGAGCCCGCGACCGGTGTAGAGGGGCTCGGCTTCACGCAAGACCTGAGCTCACGTGGGGCGTTCTTCCTTACTGACGCGCCGTTGCACGAAGGCGCCGAAATCGAGCTCACCTTGAAGATGCCCTCCGAGATCACGTTGGGAGAGAGCATGCGCGTGCGCTGCCGGGGCCGCATTCTTCGGATCGTCAGGCCCGCCGGCAGGCCGAGCCCGGATTCGTTGAACAAGACTTGCGCCGAGACCAAGATTGGCGTCGCGGTTCGTCTCGAAGGCTACGAATACTTGCCGGAAACTGAACCTGTGTCCGGCTTCGCGAGGGTTTCAACGCTTCACCCAAGCGACGACACGGAAGAACCACTGGCCAGCCGCTGATCGCCTTCCAACTGCTTCGGGCTAGCTGAGAGACGGGCCATCACGCGGCTGGCAAGGAGATCTTTGCAAGCTTACCGTCTTGGCATACAATGTTCCGTAACCGAAGTGACTGCCTTAAGTTGTTTCTTTAGTTCGTTGCATTCCCACAGCGCGTCTGAAATGCAGCACACGTGTGCAGAGTGCACCGGCAGATGGCTCCGTGGTGCGGCTGCTGTCCGTTACTTAGGTCACTTGGCGAGGGTCAGGCTCTCTTTCTAACATGCAGACACCGAGAGAAATCAGCGAGAACCGCGCTATGCATGGGATCGCCGTCGCCCTCCTGACCGAGGACCGGGAACACTTATCCGCGCTCGAAACCCGCCTGGAGGCTACGCGATTGGGAAGGGTTGTGTTCAGCCATCTCGGATTTCCGGCGGGGCCAACCGATTCGATCTTGCGACAGCTTCAAGATTCGCGCGCGGAAGTAGTGATCGTCGACATTCCTGCGCAGAACGCGCAAAGAGCAATCCGCACTATCGAACTGATTCGAGCCACCACACTGCAGATCACCATTTTCGCCAACGGTGAACTGACACAGCCCGCCAACATTGTAAATAGCATGCGGGCCGGCGCCGGAGAGTATCTCGATCACTCTGCCGGCTCGGAGGCTTTGCTCGAAGCTCTCACGCGTTTCAGCACGACGCTCACGCGCGCTCCAGGAACGGGCGGGAAAGCCCGAGTGCTTACTTTTCTCAGCGCCAAAGGCGGGGCGGGCTGCACCACCACTGCCGTCAATACGGCCGTGGCGCTGCAGCAGGCGCATGGCGATGTGGTTCTAGTCGACTTCGCCCCCATCGGTCATGCTTCCCTTCATCTCAATCTGAGGCCGCAATTCGGCGTGCTGGACGCGCTGCAGAACTTGCACCGCCTCGACGTCTCCTTGCTCGACGGCTTGATGACACCCACCAAGGAAGGCTTGCATCTTCTCGCCGGATCGCAGCAGCCTTATCCTACTGAACCGGCGCCGGGTGAACTGGCTCGTCTGTTTGATCTGCTGGTGAACCACTATCGCTTCGTGGTCGTCGATGCGTCCAGCCGGCTTGACGCAACCACGCGCATGCTTTCCGACCTCTCCAATGCCCTGCTGGTCGTGGCCCAGACCGACGTGGTTTCCCTGTGGAGTGCGGGACGCATCCATACCTTCCTGGAAGAAGGCTCAGGTCGCGACCGTCTGCGCATCATCTTGAATCGCTACAAGAAGATTCCAGGTTTCACCGACGCGGACGTGGAGCAAGTGACCAACTGCAAAGTTCTGGGGAAGTTGCCCAACGCGTTCCATTCAGTCTCGCCTGCGATTGATCACGGCACGCCCGTGGTTCTGCAAGAAAGCCTCGAGATCAGCCGTGCCTTCCGTTCCCTGGCCGAGATTCTGGCCGCAGCAGCTTCGAATTCCGAGGGTGGTCCCGATCTAGTCTACGGCCAGGAAAAGACGGCGACCAAGAAGGCCGCTGGCGGACGCCTGAATCTGTCTCCCATCCGAGCCGGGCAGTAACTCAGTACCAAGTTCCGAGTACCGAATACCGAGAAATTCCTCTAAATCTCAATATTTTCTATCGAGGACCGCTTCGCAGTTGCTTTACGCCAGAGGATTTGTCATCCCCCAGCGAGGGCCTGGTTTCTGTTTGCGCCAGCCTTTCGGTGTGGAGTCAGGCAGAAACCGAGATTCCTCGCTTCGCTCGGGATGACACCGAGGTTCAGTGCGCGCAAGATATGAATGGACTAGTTTCTGTCTAGCTGAGCGCTTCTGAACCGGGGCACACTCTTTCCGGGCTGGTACCCGGTGCTACTTACTGTCTGGTGGCTGGGGTCGGGGAGGCGTCCTGAGGAAATATCTTGAAGGCCACTTCCTGGGCGTGGGAGCTCACTTTCTTATTCACATCCGTGGAACTCTCGGTGAGCGAGCCTTTGAGGACGTAGTAAGCCTCGTCCCCAGGATTCTTCCCTTCGCCCCGCTCAATCGTCCCTTTGAAGTCGAATGATACGCCATGCACAATTTCCGTCGTGAAGCTTAACTTGTTGCCATCGAGTTTGCCGCTTTTGAAGAACTGATCCAGGAATGCACCCTTGTCACTCTCTCCGTCGCCATAGCGCGAAACGAAGCCGGTAACCCGGCCTTCATCTTCAACGGTCACTTGAACAAATTCGCCTTCCTTCCGGAAGGTGTACATCCCGGAGTAGGCTCGCCCGTCTTTGGCGTCCTTTTGCGGCGCAGCTTGCTCGCTGGATGTGGTGGTCCCGGGCTTAGCGTCTTGTCCTGCGGCGGTCAGAGCCAGACCCGCAGCGCAGAGCGCGAGGATCACGAGCGAGACGAAGATAACAACAAGTCTGTGCATTGTTTCACCTGCCCCGTAACAATCGTACTCCAGCAGCGAGCCGAAAGCTTACGCGTTCCCCAGGCTGGCAAAAATTGCGGCAGAAAGATGTCCTTCCAGGTACCCCAAAGCTGCCCTGGCCATCTACCATATGGAGATGCTCGAACTCCTGGAGCTCCGCCGCCCGATCGCGCAGACCGTGCCGGATCCCCAGCTTCTGGTCGAGTTGCCGTCGTGGCCTCGGGTGTTTTTCGGAAACCTGCGCGATCTGGTCTCTCCACGCCCACTGCCGGAACTTGAGCTGCGTTCCGCCCCGGCGCCTTTCTGGCCCGACGTCTTCGTGAAGCGCGGACTGCCCTGGTTCAGCTTTCTTGAGTCCTGCGCCTACCACCTTATCGCCAGCGCGCTGGTGGTCGCACTGACCCGCTTTCTGGCGCTGCAGCCTCATGTGGTTCCACAACCGAAATTCGATCACCACCAGGTCATTTACTACGAGCCTTCGGAATACTTGCCTCCGATTGACACGCGAAGTCAGCCGGAGGCCAAGCCTGCGAAGGCGGATGCGGAGTTCGCCCGCCAACCCATCATCTCGCTTCCTCATGAGGCCGACAACCGCTCCCAGACCATCGTGACTCCGCCCAACATCAAACTGAAACACGATTTTGCCATGCCTAACATTGTGGCCTGGTCGGACAACATGGCGACGCCGCGCTTGGCGATCCCGCCCGCCCCAATGACTCCGGCGGCTGAACTTACGCGACTCGCGCCGCAGATCGAAAATTCGGTGGTTGCCCCACCGCCCGATGCAGCCCACATTTCGCACCGCTCGAACCAGCCGAGTTTGCAGGCGACGGTAGTAGCTCCTCCCCCGGACCTGCGCAGCTCGCGGCAAGCCGCCACTTTTGAGGCTCCACAGGCGGCTGTGGTCGCGCCTCCCCCTGCCGTCGTAAGTGCTCCCACCCGCCAGCTTGGAGAGTTGAATATCGGCCGCAGTAACGTCATCGCGCCCGCTCCCCAGTTGCCTGTCGCCGAACAGCGGGCGGTTCCTGGAGGGAGATCCACCGTGGTCGCGGGCATGGCGCCGCAGGTGGTTCCTCCGCCTCCGTCGGTTTCGGCCTCGGGATCGGTCGGGCAGTTTGGCTCTACCGGCCGCGTGATCGCGTTGAACCTGCATCCCGCGGTGGGCGCGCCGCCTGTGCCGCCGTCGGGCAACCGCCGGGGCGCGTTTGCGGCCACCCCCGAAGGGCATGGTGGAGCATCTGGCTCTGCCGGGTCATCCTCCGGCAATTCGGCAGAAAATGGAAACGGATCGAAGGGGAAAGGGAACAGTGATCTGCCCGCGGGACTTTATGTTGGGATCCCGGCGGCGTCCGCAAAGACGTCTCCCGTGGCCGGTGATCCGGCCGCCAGCAAGGCAGCGACGGGAGCATCCACTCCGAGTCCCGCGAGCGTCCCCGCGCCGCGCGTAACCAGTGTTCCGGAGCGGACCATGTCGCCCGATACCACTTCGAAATTGTCAGAAGCGGAACGCGTCGTCTTTAACGGTCGCAGGTTTTACTCCCTCACCATGAACATGCCGAACCTGAATTCGGCGGGCGGCAGTTGGGTCATTCGTTTCGCCGAGCTTAAACAGGACCCAAAGGCACCGTCCGCAGACCTCACACAGCCCGTAGCCACGCGGAAAGTGGACCCTGGCTATCCGACGCAGTTGATCCGCGAAAACGTCGCAGGCACGATCATTCTCTTTGCGATCATTCACGCTGACGGCACCGTCGGCAACGTGCTTGTCCTGCGCGGCGTCGACAACCGCCTCGACAAGTTCGCCTGCGATGCGGTGGCGCAGTGGAAGTTCCAGCCCGCGACCAAGGATGGCACCCCTATCGACGTCGAGGCGACGTTCCAGATTCCGTTCCGCCCCCCGCGGAACTTCTAGCCGTAGAGACGCAGTTTGCCAGGTCTTGCCGACAACATCACGCATGATGGTGAGAGAGACGTTGTAAGCAACGTCTCTAGGAAAAAGGCGCGGTGGAGCCGATCCACTCCGACTAGCCGCTTGCGCCCTTGCGTCTTTCCAGTGCTGCGTAAATGACCGGATCGGTGCAGACCTCGTAGTACAAACGTTCGGTCCAACCCTTTACGGAGAAGTCGGCGGCATCGATGCGCGGAATGCGGCTCTCGCGCACCACGATTTTACGGAAGATGTCCCGGTCAATCGGCACGGTGGCGGTGAACAGCTTGTGTTCGCCTTTGTCGGACGACGCCAGTTGTGGCGGCAGCCGCACTTTCAGCGGTTCCAGCGTGATCTCCTGCTGCAGCTTGCGGAAGGCGGTTTCGTTCATTCGAATCCCGCTCAGGTTGAAACTCAGGGTCACATCTTCGGGATTGCCCTCGGCGTCCACATCCGCTGCCTGAAAGGCGTATACGTGGAACGGCCCGGCCTGCGGTTCCATCACTTTGCGGGCCCGCTTGTTACAGGCGGATAACCGATCGCTCTCGTTCAGCGCCTCGGAAATCATGATCTGATGCTCGCCGTCCATCAGATACAGAGGCGCCGAGTCCTGCAGCGTAATGCCCACGCCCAGTTCCAGTTGGGGCATACCCGAGCGCTGCATGAGTTCGTTGTACCCACGCACGATCTCGATGATTTCTCGCGCCAGCACGCACATGCGGCTGACCGCCAGCCCCGGCTCGCCTTCGCGCTCGAGAATCGCCAGAATGATGGCGTCGCCCTCGAGAAAAACTTTCTGGGCCCCATATTTCTCCAGCAGCTTGTTGACCGGATCATAGAAATTCAGGCTGAAGTACGAGGCTGGATTCAACCCCTTCTCCATCATGGTTCTGGTCAACCGGGTCGAATCGCGCACATCCGCCTTGAGCACTACATGGCGCAGCACTCGATCGGAATCGCCTTCCTCTTGTTCTTCAGGAAGCAGGAATTCATAAAGCGTGCCGTTCACTTTCGAGAGTTGCTGCAGGCGTTGGTTGGGCACTAGGTTGACGGAATCCAGGGCGCCGTTCAAGACTTCCAGCCGCCGTAAATCGCGGTGATAGTGGAAGAAATCTCCCAGAAACCGCGCCGCCACCTTGGCCCGTTCTGCCCCACGGCAGGCCGCGACTTTCGCGACTGCCGCATACAAACTCGTGGGCGAGAGCTTGCCGTGATCCTGAATCATGCGCTCCACTCGATCGCATTCGGTGCGGTCGATCAGGGCATTCTTCAGCTGCTGCGGATTGATGCGCGGTGCATACTCGCTCAGCAGCGGCACGACGTAATAAGATGCGATCACGTTTTCCATGACGTGCTCATCTTCGAGCCATCGCACCCAGGGGGCCAGCCGCTCCTGCTGCGCCATTCCCTCGTCTGAGTCTTCCGGCGTTCCCGTACCGACCAGGATGCGGGCGTTCTCGGGAACGTTCATCCAGGAGTCGAGCGTTTCGGCGCTCACTTCGTCGCCGTACAGCGAGCGCAAGAATCCGGAGGCCACATCGCGCATCCGGGTGTAACGGTCCGGATCGCGATCCCAGTTGCCAAGCATTACGTAGTGCTCGGCGCATAGGAAGTCGTCGCGCCCATCATCGGAAAACAGCAACCGGTTCACGAACAGCGGATAGGTGAAGTAGCTACCGCCGCCGGTCTCTTCGCCGAACAACGACCGGCGCGTGCGCGCCAGCGTGCTCTTCTCGATCTCGCGCAAGGTCTCAAAAATTTCCTGCCCGGTTTTGCGCAGGATGATTTTTTTCCGCACCTGGAACGTCGCCAGCCGCTCGCGATACTCATGGGCTTTTTGCTGGCGCATGTTGTCGTAGTTCTTCAGCAGCACGCGGCATCGCTCCAGCACCTGCGCAAACTGCAGGTTCATTTCGGTGCGCAGAAACTTTGTAACCGCCAGCCGGGCCAGCACGTCGACGGCAAGCTTGAATTCTTTCTTGGCACGATTCAAGGAACCGACCTGCAATTCGGTCAGCAGCGATCGCCATTCCGAAGGATCGTTCTTGGGCCGCGCCGCCTTGCCGGCGAGGTTCCTCATCCACGAGGGCCCTGCCATCGAAGACGGAGCCTCGGCGGCGAGTAACCCCTCTAATTCGCCTTGCCGCGCGATCAGGCGCGCGATCTGGGCCCGCACGACCTCGGCAAATCGTGGGCTCAGCAATACATCGTGGCGCAGGTTGTCCACGCCGACCGCGAGGCCTTCCAGCGAGACAAAGGGCGTGGAAGCGACCAGAGTCGGCGGCGCCGGCTTGTCTGGCGCTCCGCCTAAGCGAAAGATAGGAATTCTCGGCATCTCAGGCAGGATTCTCTTCGGAAGTTGCTGATTACAAACGTACATGTCGAGGCTAGCATGGGCGGAAGGGAGGCCCAAGTTACCTAGGTTACGGGCAATAACTCGTTTGGGGTCAGAGCGGGCTGAGAATCGTCTTTAACCTGCGAACCCGCAGCGGCTCCACCCCGGCGTGAGCCCTTTTGTTTGGTGCCACATATTGTGACCCAATATGAATCACGCTATCCGTCAACATCGGCGAGCTGCGTGATACGCGGCCGTCTCAAGGCCTGGCTGCGCGCAGGAAAAACTGGTGGAATTGCGCGAGCACCAGCGGGTGATCGGCCGCATCGTCCCGGCCCAGGGGCAAGCGGCTCCCGAGCATTGGCCTGACTTTTCAGGCCGCCGGCATAAGATTTTCGAGAAGCGAACTCTGTCGGGAGCCGACCTGCGGATCGAGGAGCGCGGCCGCTTTTGAGCATCTACGCCGATACCAGCTTGTTCGCCTCCCCATATTTGCCGGACCGCTACTCGGTGGAAGCCGAGCGGCGCATGGCATCAAAACCATGGGTGTGGCTCACTCCGCTCCACATCGCCGAATGGACCCATGCAATTGCCCAGCATGTTTTCCGCAAGGAGATCTCCGTGCGGGAGGCGGGCGTGGTACAGGCCGAGCTCGAACTTGATCGCGAAGCCGGATTGAGGCTGGAGATCGACTTACCGGAATCAGTCTGGGAAGCTGGCACGCACCTGGCGCGCCAGCACGGACTAAGCTCGGCACTCGAACCCCGCACAGCCTGGACGTCGCTGCGGCCCTCGAACTCGGAGCCAAGTCCTTCTGGACCTTTGACGACGGGCAAGCCAAACTCGCAATTGCCGAGGGCTTCACAACTTCCCGACGGTGTATGGTGGCGGCTACTGTTGGGTCTTGACTCGCGCCGCCTCAAACTCGTCCCCATGCTGCCATCCGATCAGCTTGGATAAACTCGCCGCTTCCCAGCCGAGCGCAAATCCGAACCGCGCCATGGCCGAGTCGCCCACAAAATCCATCTCAGGATGGTATTCGTCGCTCGGCTGGTGATAATGCTTCTCGACGTATTCGTGCTCCTGCTCAAGTCCCCAGGACTCCGAATGTCCCTTATATTTCATTCCTTCATTGATCGAGAAAGAAGGAATGCCGACGCGTGCCAGGCTGAAATGATCCGACCGGTAGAAATGCCCCGCCTCCGGACGCGCATCCGGACGGATCGCCAGCCGGAATTCCTTCGCTGTGGCCTCGACCTCGGGATAAAACGTAGTCCGCTCCGCTCCGGAGACTTCCACTTCCTCGGGCGCACCCAGCGGCTTCACGTCGTCGTAGTTCAGATCCAGAGTGATCTTTCCTGCCGGCAGCGGCGGATGCTTGCCCAGATATTCCGACCCCAGCAGTCCCTGCTCTTCCGCTGTAACCGCCGCAAACAGAATTGAGCGCCGGGGCCTCGCCGCCGCCGATCCGAAGGCACGCGCCAGCTCCAGCAGGATGCCGCAGCCAGTGGCGTTGTCGTTGGCGCCGTTGAAAATATTGTCGCCCGGCATATCGGGACGAATGCCGAAGTGATCGTAGTGCGCCGTGTACATCACCGCTTCATCAGCCACTTTTCGGTCAGACCCCGGCAGAATTGCCACTACGTTATTCGATTCGAAGTTCCGAACTTTGCTCACCACGTGGGCCTGGAGCTTCGCCCCCAAACTCACTGGGCGAAACTCGCGGGACTGCGCGTCCTGCATCATTTTTTCCAGGTTCATCCCCGAGGCCAGCGCCAGGCGGGTGGCGACGTCCTGATGAATCCATGACGCGACCTTCAGGGCTGGGCCCTCCACTTTCAGATACGACTTTTCTCCGGAGTTCGAGTTGCGGACCACTTCCCACGGATAACTCGCCATTTGGGTCTCATGCACCAGAATCACGCCCACCGCGCCCTTGCGCGCCGCCTGTTCGTACTTGTAGGTCCAGCGCCCGTAGTAGGTCAGCGCCTTGCCTTTGAAAAACTTGGGATCGTCCGACAGTGGCTCGTTGACCAGCATCAGCAGCACCTTGCCGCGTACGTCCACGCCTTTGTAGTCGTCCCAGTTATATTCGGGCGCTTCGATCCCGTAGCCGACGAAGACGATGTCGGCATCCACATCCGATTGCACCTGCTGGGTCTGGTCGAAGGCGACGTATTCGTCCAGGGGCTTGAGGTGCATGGTCTCGCCCCGCTTCGGCACGAGAGAGAAGTGCGTGTCGGGGAGGGTGGTAATGCCCACCAGGGGCACCTTTTGCATATACGTACCGTGATCGCCCGCGGGCCTCAGGCCGTACTCGGCAAACTGCGTTGCGATATATTCAGCGGCAATGTCGCCGCCCCGTTGGCCTGTGCCCCGGCCCTCCAGTAAATCATGCGACAGGTAGCGGACGTGCCAGCGAATGTGATCGGGAGTGATAGTCTCGAGCGCCACAAATGCGGCGCCGGGCAGCCGAACCGAAGGCGTCTTGGCGCCCTTGGCACCTCCCGCCGCTCCTTCAGCCCAAACCGGCAGGCTCAGGCATACCGCCAGACACGCGGAGATGATTCTCCTCAGGGCTTGCATCAACAGGTTTCTCCCCCAACCAAGTGCCAACGAAAATGCTTATTCTGAAAGTCTGGGTGAATTGTAAAGGACGCGAGCCTCTCCCAGTTACAAAGAACCTGGGACGGCGCCCGCACGACAGTGCAACGACCCTAAGACCACTCACCCGGACGGCCCTGTCCGGAGGTGTATCCCGTGCTCTCTGTGGTTTGCTTTTTCGCCGCCAGACTGGCAGCTAGTTCTTGGCCCCTCAACCAGCGCGAAAATCCCGGACGTCTTCGCCGGGCTTGAACACCGCGGCGGGCGCGGCTTTCCCGGCTTCCGCCATTTTGCGGTTGACCTGATCGAAATCGGCCTTCACCCATCCGACGCTTGAGATCTCAATCTCGCCATCCGGCGCGACCCAGAACAACGTGGGCACGTTGGTCAGCCCGTACGCATTCGAGGCCGGGTAGGAGCGCGTGTCGTCGAGCAACACCGGGAAAGTTACGCCGAATTCTTTGACGAAGGCGGCAGTATCCCTGGCGTCGTTCTGCGAAACGCCCACCAGCGCAACTCCCTTTTGGCCGTAGGCCTTGTGCAGCCTCTCGACGAAGGGGAAGGCATACTGACAGGTCGGACACGACACTTTGAAAAATGCCAGCACCACCGGCCCGCGAGCCAGTTCGTCGCTCAATGAGAAACGCTTCCCGTCCATCGTCTTCAACTCAAAACCAGGCGCCTTTGTCCCCACGGCCAATGCTGCCATCTTCGGCCCTCCCATTCGTCTTCGAAACCAATCTCGGAGCCAGCCCAGGCTCTGACCTGCTCCCTTTTAGATGACGCAAAAGGCGCAACGAATCATGCGCAGCAATTGCTTGCGCTCTTTTCAAAGCACGCCCGCCTTCCGCAGAGTCTTTCGCGCAAGACCGGTAAGAGCAACCCGCTTCAACCGATCGGATGCAACCCATGCCCCAGACGTCCCGGCGGGCGGGGTCGTTCGCCAAACATGTACGGTGTAGTCCGTCACGGTAATGGAATGCCGCACCGTGAACAAGAACTCCTGGGTCCCATGATTGGCGTTGCCATTCGGTCTTCCCTTTGTTTTGTCATTCCGAACAAACTGAGGAATCTGCTTTTCTCCCGTGCGCGCCACGGCCGTCTCTATCTCCGGCAACTCCCACATCCCGGCCATTAACGCGGCATCGCGTGGCCGCTGCACCAGAAATACTCCGCGATCGCGGCCGTCTCCACCTCGAATATCCAGCGCATAGTGAATCTGACGCTTTTTCTGCTTCGCCGCTTTCGGCGAGACCGCCAGGTCCCCCCGCGTCGCGCACAACTCCACCACCGGACACATCAGGCACGCTGGCGCTCGGGACGTGCACACCGTGGCTCCCAACTCCATCATCGCCTGGTTGAAATCTCCCGGCCTCTCGTGGTCGAGCAAGCGATCGGCTTGCCGCCACAACTCCTCTCCTGCGATCCGCTTGCCGGTGGCGCGCTGCAGCACGCGCTCTACATTTCCATCCACCACAGCGACGGCCTCACCGAACACAATGCTGGCAATCGCCGACGCTGTGTAGCGGCCAATCCCGGGCAGTTCTCGCCACGCCTGGGCAGTCACGGGAAATCGGCCACCCAATTCCCGTACTACCAGCTTCGCGGCCGCATGCAGCATGCGCGCGCGCCGGTAGTATCCCAACCCGCTCCAGGCGGCGAGCACGGAGGCCTCCGGCGCCGACGCCAATTTCCCGACCGTCGGGAACCGCCGCAGTAATTCGTGATAGTGCTCAATCACCGCTGCCACCCGCGTCTGCTGCAGCATGATCTCCGACACCCACACCCGGTACGGGTCGCGGCTCTTCCGCCACGGCAGGTCGCGCGCGTGCGCCTCATACCAGGCGAGCAGCCGGGCGCGAAATTGCTGCTGCCTCCCTTCGATGAGACGTTGCGGTTTGCCCGATGGTTTCAACATGAACTGCGCGGAGACAGCGGTTGCTACCGTTTGCCGCTAAGCCAAGCCCAACGCAACGAATGGATTGAGTATCCTCACCGTAGCGTACATTCGTCCGTGCTCAAAGTCTTCGGGAGAGGATTTCCGGGAAGCCATGGTGCTCCGCATAAGCCCAAAGATGAGCATCGAACCAGGAAAGCTGCTAGGCCGCCATCCCGCGCAACTCGGTGCGAAAGACGTGTTGGTTGGGGTGCACCACGGCAAACTCCGCCATGAACAGTTCGGCCTGACGCGTGGCGTCTTCGCGGTTCACTAGCGGCAACTCTACGCCGCGGGATCGGGTCACGCTCTCCGGGACGGATGCCGTATTGATCCGCAATTTTTTTGGGGACGGTCAGCTGCAGTTTGCTGGTCACCTTGAGCATATCCTTACTTTATCAAGGATTTAATCCTTACCGCAGGCAACGCGCATACATTCCCAGACCCCATTGAGCTACGGCGAAGACCGTTTAGGGTGAAGAAGGAATTTGCAGCGAAAAGGGGTGATCAAGTTGATTATCGTGGTTGTTGTTTCGCTGCTCGGCCGGCGAGGATTTCCAGTTTGGGTCCGCCAGTGCATCGGTTTATACTACGTTATCGTTCCCGCAGGGGATAGCCATGCTCTTCCGTAGTTCGTTGGCGTTGTTGTAGTCCCACTACCATGCGGAGTCGTGTTTTGGTGGCGCTTACCTGAGAATCGAGCTTAAACAAGGCTCCACTGAGGTGCGCCGATTGGCTGGGGGTTTACTGCTGATGGGAGTAAATCATGAAATAATGGACGGGCTTGGCATCGGCAACGTCGCGTGAGTCGACTCACGCCCATCGATCGCGAGGAGTACCATGAACGACTTCAACCGCAAGATGGAAGACGCTTCGGCACGCGTCGGCCAAACCATCAACGAAGCCGCCGAGCGTCTGGAAAAAGAGATTCCCGAACTCATCAAGTACCTGAACGAAGAGGTCGTTCCGGCGGTGCGCACGCACTCCACCAAGGCGCTGCGGACGGCTTCCGAAAAGCTGGCCGAGTTCGCCGACTACATGGAGCAGCACCAGCCGCCCAAATAGTTCACACCGCGGGTATTTTCGTGCTTGCACAGCGCCGTGCGCCCTTCGTCAGTGTTGTTATGATTCTGATCCTGCTGCTCTCGCTGTTGCTGGTGACCGCCTGCGGACATCCCAAACAGGGGCGCGTAGAGTTGCCCCCGCCACCGCGGCCGACACCGACGACGGCGCCGGCAGGACAGCCGGCGGGGAACATCCCCGCGCCCGGAGAAAATCCTGCCCCCGGAGAATCCAAAGAAGGCGCCGACTTGGCCGAGCCCACAATCCCTGCCAGCGCCAAGCCGATCGTTACCGAGACCGGACTTGCCAGTTGGTACGGCCCTCCGTATCACAACCGCCGCGGATCAAACGGCGAAGTCTACAACATGCACGCCATGACCGCAGCCCACCGCACGTTTCCGCTGGGCTCGATCGTGCGCGTCACTAATGTGAAGACTGGAGACCGCGCGCTCGTCCGCATCACCGACCGGGGCCCCTTCATTCGCGGCCGCGTTGTTGATTTGTCGCTCGCCGCCGCGCGCAAAGTCGGCGTCTGGCAACCTGGCGTGGCCAAGGTGAAGGTCGAGTTGATGCAGGCCTCGGCCCCGCTCGACTCGGGGGGGAAATGGGCCGTGCAAATCGGCGGATTCCCCGACGAGCAGGCCGCCACCAAACTTGCCGACCACCTGACTCGCCGCTACCACACCGCTAAAGTTCTGCGCTTCGCCAGCCCCGCCGGAGACTGGTGGATTCGCGTCCGCGTGCTCGACGACGACCACGACCGCGCCGAGAAGCTGGCTGCCGAAACCGAAACTCCCGAGGGCGCGGTGTTCCTGGTGAGGCTGGACTAGCCGCGGCCATTCCCCTCGAGCGGCTCCGCTGACAACCCCTGCGCCCGAGTGTTATCGTTTCGCCAGGTGAGCTTGCGATGACCGATCCTAACTGCATGTTCTGTCGGATCCTCCGGGGTGAGATTCCCGCGAAGAAAGTTCACGAAGACGACCACGTTTTCGCCTTCGAAGACATCAACCCCAAGGCGCCTACACACGTGCTCATCATTCCGAAGAAACATTTCGCGGGGTTAAAGGAAGCCGAGGCGGACGACGCCGAAGTCATCGGTCGCTGCCATCTCGCTGCCGCCCAAATCGCGCGCCAGCGTAACATTGAACAGGGATACCGCACCGTGCTCAACGTCGGCCCCGGCGCCGGGCAGTCGGTCTTCCACCTTCACGTCCACCTGCTCGGTGGACGCCCCATGGCCTGGCCGCCGGGGTAGCCACTCTGTTGTGCCATCCCTAGCTCCCTGTGATCCTTGTCACAGCCGACTGTGATCGGGATCATTGCCGGCATCAGCCTAAAACAAGCATTCTGCGTAAACCCTCCCCAGGTTGTTGTCCTAAGGAGAAGAATGCCGGGCCGGCAAAGTTTTACAAATGATGAGGGCGAGTGATCGAGGCAAGTCTTCGAAGGGCCGAGCCGTGCCTTCTTGCGGAAAAAAGAAGGGACAACCGCACCGTGCGGTTCTGGCCGACGTTTATGAGCTTCTCGAGGACTACGCATCCACCTGGTATTGCGATAGGCTCCGGCGACGAATCCTCACCGCATTGAACAGCGTCCAAGACAAAATGCTGACGCGCGTTTTTCGCGTGATGATCAGGCTCGAATAGCTATCGACCGGCCGGGCGCCGGAGACTCTCCAGCCAAGCTGCGAACCGCAGCACGTTCCCTACTGCACCGAAGGTTCCGCGTCCTCGGGCGCGCCGTGACGGCGCAGCAACTGTGGCAGGTTCTGCGAAAATGCCGAGCGCGGCAACACCATATCGCAACCCACTTCGTGGGCCTTCTGCTTCAGGTCGCCCTGCACGTGCGACAGAAAACCGATGATCGACGTGCCCTTCTTCAACTTGCTCTTGAGCTTTGGGATCAGCGTCAGGGGCTTGGCGTTGGCATTGTTGAGATCGAAGATGATCAGCGACGGCTTCTCTTCGCCATTCTGCTGCATCCGCTCCATGAGGTCTTTGTCGTTTTTGACGAACTCGACCTTCACGTTGAGCTTGCGCGCTGTTTCCTGAATCTTGGCCAGGAAGAACAGGTCTTCGATGAAGGCGAAGATGCGCGAGTTTGAGTCTTCGCTCGCCACCGGCAAGGGTTCGGGCTCCGGTTGCGGATACTGGGTTGCAAATCCCGGTCGCTGCCGCCCGCCCTTATGGCCATTGTTACCCCCAGACAGTGCGGCCCTGTAACTGTGGTCCATGGGGGCGGTATAGATGCCGTCTTGATTCTGACGGCTTTGGGCTGGGCCCTGTCGTTGATTGTGTGGACGGCGTCCGCGCCGCCGTCTGCCTCTTCCTCCGCCACCGGAGGATTTTCCTGGTCCTGCGTTCATAGTCCTCTCAAGCTTGAAACTGTTGCAAAGTCTTACATCGTGAAAAACCGCAAAGGATGAGAAGTCGTCGCTCCGGGGTCATGCGCCGGATGGCGCACTCCGACCCTTAACGCACACTCAAGTCGCGGCTGGATGCTGGTTGAAACGAACCCCAACTCCTGAAATGAAACAATTGCTTGCGAACGAAATTCTACTTTTTAGTATCGGCTTTCCGTTTTCGGATCCGTCGGCGCCGCCTCGGAACGGCTGGCGCGGAAGGCCTACGCGGGAACGAGGCCCAATGAGAACACTTTTATGGTACTCGTCCTTGCCCCGCGACGCAAGGCCCTCGCAATCCGCCTTTTGCACAGGAGGACATGCCTTAGAGGTAAGCAGCCCGGCCAGGGTTGTTTCCCAAGAAGCGATATGGATCCGGTCGCGGGGCCGGTGTTTGTCATGCCCCTGAGGATATTTGGCGTGCGCCCACTGCTGGGCTGGCTCGCCACCAGAAAGCGGCAACCCGTTCGGGGTCCGGGTTCAGGCTTTCGCTCAATTGCGAGGCCGCCTCCCACTCGCCGCTCTCATGGGCGAGGACGAGCTGATACACCGGACGCCGCAGGCTGGGCTGCCTATCAGCACCGCCTTGGTTTCGTGATCAAGTGGAACCCGCTCCAGCCCATCGGCCATCGGCATCTCTAGCATGGCATCAATCAGGGAGAGCAGGCCGAGCAGAAACAGGACCGATTCACCATGCTATCCCGGGGGCTGCAGCAATTCGCCAAAGCGCCCCCGGACCCGCGCCGCCAGCAGCAGATCGCTGGTGTTCTCCTGGCCGGCACCGACGGCGGCCACTAGGCGCACCCAGCGACGCACAGGGCGCTCACCCGAGCATCGAGCGCGCGTGCCGTACCGAATGAATCTCGCTTTTGAGGCCGAACACCGCCGAATTCAGGTAGCGCAGCAGCCGATAGCAGACGGAGGTTTCTGACTTGATGACCTTCTCGAGTTCCGCCACATCCAGGTTCGGCCGCGAAACCTCGGCGAGCATGCGCCGGGTAGTTCAAACGATTGGCCGGCATGTCGTGCGTGTTCAGCATCTCCGGCCGGCGGAAGAAAATACCCCTGGAAGTAGACGAACCCCTGATCGCGTGCCAGAAAGAAATCCGTTTGGGTTTCGCCTTTCTCGGCCAGCATGCGGCAACGCCACGGCCCGTACTGCTTGACTAAGGCCTCCCGCTGCGCCTCGGTCGTCAAAAGGAGGTCGACTTTGATGATATCGGCGGTCTCGGCCAGGGGTGCCCGGGCATCGCTCGCCACTTAATCGTCGAGCGCGATCAGTTCGTATCCAAAGACCTGTTCTTCGCGATCTAAGATTGCCTGCCGTGCCACGTACTTCAACGTTTTGGTGTCTTTGCCCCGCGCCGGGGCCGGGCCCTGCCCTCCCGACATATTGCTCACCGATAACTCTATCGGCGAGCAATTCAAAAACTTGGCTTGGGAGTTGGCATCCGTGACTGCACCGACGGGGAAAAATGGGGAGAATTTAAGGAATCGCGGAAAAGTAACAGCAGGCGTAGAGACGTAGCTTGCTACGTCTCTACCTGATTTCAGACCTGGTTACGGGTTCGCCTTCTCCGGCTCCGCATTCAAGTGGACGTTGCTGCCGCCAGTGACCTTCAGGGTTCGTTCCCAGTCTTTGTATCCTGCCTTCTTAACCGTAACGGTGTGATAGCCGTCTGGTAATTGAATGTCGGATGGCGCATTGCCCACAAAGCTGCCGTCGACTTCGATATCGCAGCCATCGGGAACGGACGTGATCGAAAGTTTGCCGCCTCCAGGTGCCGCTGGAGCCGCTGACGGCGGATCGGTCGCGGACTGAGAAGGAGCGGAGGCGATTGGCGGAGGGGCTGAGGCGGATTGTCGCGGCTGGTCTTTAGCCGCGGCGGGCGCCGCTGGAGGGTCAGCCGACGCCTGCCGTATCTCAGCGCCATGAGTAGCCCAGTCTTTGACGATCGCCTCACAAGCCTCCTGCACCGAGCCGCCCAGAGACAGGGTCGACTTGCTGACCACCGAATCTCCGCTCAATCGCGCAAAGACCGCGACCTTGTTTTTGTGGCGAACGAAACTCTTCCCACCCTCATGATCGAGGAGAACGATGTAGTCCGCCTTCTGCTGTAGGTTATTGGTGACAATCTGCGGACACCGCTCGCCGAACGTCTTGATGATCTCCGCCGTCTGCGGGCGGGCACCGCCTCGGGTAACCGATCCCCCTCCGCCGGGTCCGCCTCCGCTGTAGCCGCCGATCTCCCACGACTGGCTGTCGGTGATAAAGACGCGCGGCTTCGTATTGTCTTCCGCCCTCGCCGAGCCCACGGCCAGACTCAGCAGCACGAATGCCAGAGATAAGGCTTTCAACATAACTGCCTCCACTCGACTGCATGTAGTTAGGGGGGACAACCGGAGCCGCTATTATCCACCAGTCGCCGCGAATGTCAAAGCAAATTGGGAGAAGAATACGGGCTGCTTCCCAGGCCGATAGAAAAAGGGGAGCCACAGGGCTCCCCTTCGTTAACTCGATAGTCGAAACTGCCTCAGTACTTCGGCACTTTCGGATCCACGCGATCCGACCAGGCCGCAATGCCACCCGCCAGATTATGTACTTTGGTGAATCCGGCCTGCTGCAGAAACGCGACCGCCTTGGCGCTGCGCCCGCCCATCTTGCAGTGCACGACGATTTCGCGGCTCGAGTCGAGCTCATTCACCCTCTTGGGCAGGTCGTTCAGCGGAATCAGATATCCGCCGAGGTTGCAGATCTGGTACTCGTGGGGCTCGCGCACGTCGAGAACGAAGAGATCATCTTTCGCATCCAGCCGCCGCTTTAATTCCTCCACCTGAATCTCGGGAACCCCATTGGCCACCGGTTTCTCCTCTCCGCGAATGCCGCAAAACTCGTTGTAGTCTATCAGCTTCGTGACCGTCGGATGTGTGCCGCAAGCCGGGCAGTCGGGGTTCTTGCGCAGTTTGAGTTCGCGGAATTTCATGCCCAGCGCATCAATCAGCAGCAACCGCCCGATCAACGGATCACCGATGCCGAGAATCAGCTTGATGACTTCGGTGGCCTGCATGACGCCCACCAGTCCGGGCAGAATCCCCAGCACCCCACCCTCGGCGCACGAAGGCACCAGTCCTGGCGGTGGCGGCTCGGGATACAGGCAGCGATAGCACGGGCCATCCTCGGTCGCGAAAACGCTGGCCTGGCCCTCGAACCGGAAAATCGAACCGTACACGTTCGGCTTGCCGGTCAGCACACAGGCGTCATTCACCAGGTACCGCGTGGGGAAATTGTCGGTGCCGTCGGCGATGATGTCGAATTCGCGAAACAGCTCCAGCGCGTTGGCGCTGCTCAGACGAGTGTCGAAGGTGCGAAGATTCAGAAACGGATTGATCCCTTTCAGCTTGTCCGCGGCCGAATCGAGTTTCTTGCGGCCCACGTCGGCGGTCGAGTGAATGATCTGCCGCTGCAGGTTGGTGTAGTCCACCACGTCGAAGTCGACCAGCCCCAGCGTGCCTACGCCCGCCGCCGCCAGATACAGTGCGAGCGGCGAACCCAAGCCACCGGTGCCGATGCACAGCACCCGCGCCGCTTTCAGCTTCTGCTGCCCCTCCATACCCACCTCGGGCATGATCAGATGCCGCGAGTAGCGCAGGATTTCATCTTTGTTCAGTGCGAGTGGAATTTCTGTAGTAGTGGCCATATAGTCCTCAGTTAAAGCTTGCATCGCGGCCGTCCCGAATCAAATCAAGGATGCCAGCCGCCGAAAAGGCTTGTCATCTCTGGTTGGGTTGTCAAAGATCGCGACCTGCTGAAAACCCGGATGAAAATCACAGCCCATAATCAGCATGCCGTTGGCTCCTTCTCTCCAGCCTGGGTCTGTTTCGTCACAACCAATCTACTCCCTGCGACGAGACCCACGTGGTTATGCAATCAAGCGCAGCGAGGTGGCGTGGGTTTCTGCTTGTGCCACCTTTCAGTGTGGAGCCAGGCAGAAACCTAGATTCCTCGTTTCGCTCGGGATGGCACAAACACAGGATAACGAGAACTCAGGATGACACGAGTGGAAGGCATTCCTGGTGCCCTCCCGCAATCGAAGGCACAATGGAAATGTTATCACCATCCTTCAACGCAGTGGCCTCTTTCTGCAGGTACCGGATGTCTTCATCGTTGACGTAGAGGTTCACGAAAGCCCGCAGCTTGCCCTCTTCCGTGTAAAGGTGCTTGCGCAAATCGGGATGCTGCGCCACCAGCGCAGTCATCGCTTCGCCGACCGTCGCGCCCGCGACCTCGACCGAGGCCTGTTTGCCCACATATTGACGTAATGGCGTAGGAATGTGAATCTTGCTCATAGACTTACTGTAAGAGATGCGGCAGCCTGCAGGCAAGATTCAGCAGGCCCGGCCTGAGAAATCTGGAAGATCGAGGGTCAACGAGGCTATCGAGAGTTTTCGCCATCTACGCTTGCCAGCTGGATTCGAACTTCTGGATCGGTTGAGAGACGGTTCGCTTGCTCGAACTTGGCGGCACGGCAGTCGAGCGTGAATTCGGTTAAGTAGCCGCAGGTTGACCCTCGTCAAAGGTTTGCCGCATCAGAGAACAGCAGGCTTACACTTAGCCCCAATCGACGAGATCGCAATGAATCGCCGAGAGGTTCGGGCCATGGAACCTGGCCGGAATTGATCCCCTGCGCATAAATTCCGGGAACTCACCCGGGTGAACATACGTATCGTTGTGCAGAAGCAAAGGGCGGAATCGCTGGCTTCACAATTTGCGCTCAATGGTTGCGCAAATTTTCCGGGGAGGGAATATGCACAGAATCGTCAAGTCTGCTCTCTTAGGAATCATTCTTGTGGTGTCGGCCATTGGATGTTTAGGGCGAGCCGCGTCGGGCGACGTGCACGGGTCGCTGGTAGTGGTAATGAAGGATGGTCGTCGGCAGACGATCCCCGTAGCTGAAATCACTAAGATCGAGTTCAAAGACGCAGACATCGTGGTCTTCACCGACGGAGGGCAGAAGAGTTTTCGCTTGTCCGAGACCCAGAGCTTCGAATTCGATACCTCCGCTTCCACGGCGTTTGCGCCCGGTCGGAAGCATTTTGTAGGCAAATGGAGAGTAGGCCAAGGTCCGGGGGCTGGAGATTTCTATATCACTCTGGAAGCTAATGGCGAGGCGCATAAAACCCTCGGCGCCGACCATGGAACCTGGACGGTGGTGGACGGTGAGGCCCGCATCGCCTGGGACGACGGCTGGCATGACGTCATTCGCAAGGTTGGTACGAGACACGAGAAGCTCGCGTTCGAGCCGGGCAAATCCTTCTCCGAAAAACCCAACAATGTCACGGCTGCCGTGAATGCCAACCCGGAACCGATTTAAGAGTGAAAGCCGTCAACTGGCAAAATCAGGCCGGTCAAACGCTCAAAACCAGGCTCAGCCAAGACCTCACACCTGCCTCCCACCGAGCCAGACAAGCCACTTATCGGCTGTATCGGCCCGACTTACAATCCTCGCGGGGAGAATTGTCATGACAATTTTTGATCCCGCTCGCGGGCGCGTAATCGATGGTGGCGGCGGACACGGCGGTGGCCTGCTGCGACTGATCGGCATTGGAATCGCCGCATTCCTGCTGGTGATCCTCTTCTTCAGCTCTATAACCCGCGTGGGCACAGGCCACGTCGGCGTCCTTACTCTCTTCGGCAAAGTTACCGGCGAGACGCTGGGCGAAGGCATCCACGTCATCAATCCGCTCAAGACGAACAATGAAATGTCGATCCAGACCCAGACCATCAAGGAATCCGCCAGCGTTCCTTCCAGCGAAGGCCTGATGATGAGCCTCGACACTTCGCTGATTTATCACCTCAACCCCGACCGCGCCGCGGACGTTTTCCAGCATATCGGAGCCGATTACGAGAATGTCGTGGTTGAGCCGACGCTGCGCTCCGCCATCCGCGAAGCAACCGCATCGCACACCGCCAATGCTCTTTACACCGGTGAGCGCGAAATGGTAGCCAAACAAATCACCGACCAGATCACCACCGAGCTGAATAAACGCGGCATTTCGGTGGAGAACGTTCTCCTGCGTGACATTCAGTTACCGGCGACGCTGAAGGCCTCCATCGAGTCCAAGCAGCAGGCCGAGCAGGAAGCCCTGGCGATGAACTTCCGCCTGCAGAAAGAAACGCAGGAAGCCCAGCGGAAGCGCATCGAAGCCGCCGGCGTCCGCGACTTCCAGCAGATTGTTGCCCAAGGCATTACGCCGTCGCTACTCGAATGGAAGGGAATCGAGGCCACCGAGAATCTGGCGAAGAGTCCCAACTCGAAAGTGGTTGTCATCGGCAATAACAAGAACGGCCTGCCGCTGATCCTGGGACAATAGCTGTTCGAACAAACGCGCCGGCCTTATAATCGCACTCTCGGTTGGGGAAGTTCGGCTATGAACTGGATGCGAATTGCCCTGGTCACCCTGGGCGCCGGCGTCTTAACTTCCCTGACGGATTGGTTCTTCGCCGGTGATTGGATCCATCGCCGGTATACCTATCCAGAAATCTGGAGGCAAAGCGCCGAATCGAAGGCGATCGCCCTGACCAGCCCGCTGCCCTTCCTGACCTGCGGTGTTTTTGCCATTCTCTCAGCCAAACTGGGCCTTACTGCGCTCGGGGCGAGCAGAGTGGCCGTGGCCCTCTGGGTGATCGGGCCTTTGCCCTTGATCCTGACCAACGCCGCGTTCATCAAACTCCACCGTGTGTTTGTGGTCTCCTACGCCATCGCGTGGCTGGTAAAACTCGAACTGGCCGCTCTCGCCGCCGGCTGGTTTCTTCACTGACCACAGCCGGTGAGTTGCTACCATAGGATCGTGTCCAATCTGCTCGACGTTCGTCGCCTTAGCATCACTTTCCCGAACGACCGGGCAACAACCTCAGCACCTTCTTCTTTCGCCGCCGTGCGCGATCTGAGTTTTTCCATCGCCTCCGGCGAGGTGCTGGGGCTGGTCGGCGAATCCGGTTCGGGCAAATCCGTCACTTCGCTCGCCATCATGCGCCTGCTGCCGCCGCAGGCCTGCGTCTCCGGCGAAGTTTTCTTCGCTGGGAACGCAGTCAGCCTCAATCTGGTTGAACTTGCTGACGATTCCATGCGCCAGCTGCGCGGCTCTCGCCTCGCCATGATCTTTCAGGAGCCCATGACCGCCCTCAACCCGGTCATGCGCGTCGGAGATCAGATCGCAGAAGCCGTCCTCGCCCATCAGCCGATCTCGAGCCGCGAAGCCTGGCAGCGCGCCGTCGACGCCATGACCGATGTTGCCATTCCGGACGCCGCCCACCGTGCTCGAGACTATCCCCATCAGCTTTCCGGCGGCATGCGCCAGCGCGTCATGATCGCCATGGCCATCGTCAATCGGCCTCAACTGCTCATCGCGGATGAGCCTACCACTGCACTCGACGTCACCATCCAGGCGCAGATTCTCGACTTGCTTGGCGAACTGCGCGCGAAGTTCGGGCTCGCCATGCTGTTCATCTCACACGATCTCGCCGTCGTCTCGCAGGTCGCCGACCGCGTGGCTGTAATGTACTCCGGCAATCTGGTCGAACTCGGAGCCAAGCGCCACATTTTTCAGGAGCCCGCGCATCCCTACACGCAGGGCCTGCTCCATGCCGTTCCCGATCTGAAAACCGACCGCGGTCAGCCGTTGAAAACGATTGAAGGCACGGTACCAGGCCTGCACGCCATGCCTCGCGGATGCGCGTTCGAGCCGCGCTGTGAATTCCGGGTTCCGGAATGCGCTTGTTCCTTGCCGCCACTCCTCGAAGTCGCGGCTGGCCACTGGGCGCGCTGCCCGGTGATTAATGCCTCGTCGTGATTGTGAAGGTGCTGTGCTTTCAGACGGCGCGCTCAAGCCGGTCACGGTTCAGGAAGAGCAGTACCACCAATATCAGCAGCAATCCAATCCCAATCCAGCGCGTGTCCAGGTACTGGCCCAGCCACGACTGGACGAAATAGATGCTGCCATCTCTGAACGGCACTCGATAAGAATGGAGAGCGTCGGGTGAGGATTGCGCCCAAGTCGAAACCGTCAGGAGTAGCCCAAAATGCAGGGCAGAATCGACCACAAGGAGTCCTACGACGATCTTGAACCACCACGGCGTTCCGTCTTTGAACCGCCATCCTATCCGTCCGCTTCCGGTCATGGTTGGTCCTTTCGGGTCGGGAAGATTGCACAGTACATCTTAGCGCTGAGGCTTGGTCTATAATCGGCAGTTTGTCCGGTGATCCGTGCGTATACTGCTGCTGAGCGATATTCACGCCAATCTTGAAGCTCTCGATGCCTGCCTGGCCGCCGCTCCGGCGCACGATGCGGTGGTCAACCTTGGCGACATTGTAGGCTATGGGGGCAGTCCTAACGAGGTTACGGAGCGCTCCCGGGGTCTGGGAACGGTTTTCGTCCGCGGCAACCACGACAAAGCAGCCACTGGTCTAATGGACACAGAGGAGTTCAATGCCATGGCTGCGGCGGCGGCAATGTGGACGCGTGACGAACTGACTTCGGAAAACCTGGAGTGGCTGCGCGCTCTACCGCACGGTCCGGTCTCGCTGCCGGATTTTCCCACGGTGCAACTGGTCCACGGTTCGCCGAACGACGAGGACGAATACGTGGTCTCGCTCGGCGACGCGCTGGCTCCGCTGATTGCGCTGAACGTGCCGCTGACGTTTTTCGGACACACGCACCTGCAAGGCGGATTCTTCGCCAACGGCTCGTCCGCCGACGGATTCCGTCCCGAGTACCGCACCGTCGGGCAGGCCGAATCGGTACCTGTGCAACTGAAAGCCGCGACGCGCTACCTGATCAATCCCGGATCGGTCGGCCAACCACGTGACGGAGACTGGCGCGCCGCATTCGCCCTGTTTGATACCGACGCGCAGATTGTCCATTTCCACCGCACGCCCTACAACCTGAAATCCGCACAGGACCGCATCTTTGCGGCAAAACTTCCGCCGCGCCTCGCCACGCGACTCGCCGCCGGACGGTGAGCAACGGGCTGGTGGAAATCTCCCCAAATAATGTTTCCGTGAGCCGCGGTTGACGCCTTGCTGAGAGCTTTCCATTTCGGGAAAGTCGGCGGCTTTGTGGGTATCCCCCCCACCTCTGAAAGGCATGGTGGCGCGGGGTTTGCAAAAAGGGCCTGCGAAATCTTGATGGCAAAGAGCTTACAGGTCAAAATCTTGATAATCAATGACTTAGGCTCGCTATCGCGGCTCTTGCGTGCACCGCCTCCGCCTTGACGATGACCATGATGTGCTCTTAAATTTTGTGGTCAAGGTTGGATGTCACATGGTCGAGCAAGATTGCTGTGAATTTCGGATTGCGGCCCCGTTGTAGACTCGGATTATGCCCTCTTACTCCTCCCCCACCGGCGGGACTAAGCCGCTTTTCGAATCCCGAGAAAATCCTCCCGAACATTACCTGGTTGCTCATAGCGACGGCGGCGCGCGCGGCAACCCGGGCCCGGCGGGCTATGGCGTGGTCATCGTGGACGAATCGGGACGTGAAGTTGCGACACTCAGCGAGTACCTCGGGCACCAGACCAACAACTTCGCCGAATATCAAGGCCTGATCGCGGCCCTCGAATACGCCCTCGAGCACGGGCCCAAGGCGCTCAAGCTGGTCAGCGACTCGGAACTGCTGGTGCGGCAGATCAAAGGTATCTACAAGGTGAAGAACGCGGTGCTCCAGGACTTGCACGGGCGGGCCAAGGAATTGATTGGTCAATTGGAGTGGTTCTCGATCGGGCACGCTCTCCGAGAACATAATCAGGAAGCGGACCGTCTGGCGAACGAAGCCATGGACAAAGGCATGGGGCGGGGAGGGGCGCGGGCCCTTCAGCCAGCTCAGGGCAAGCTATTGCCCGCGCAGCCCCCGACCCGGCCGCAGGCGCCGCCTGAATTCGAAGGCATTGTGCGCAACGGCGGAGTGCAGCTGCCCAACGGGAGTTTGCCGGAAGGCACGCGCGTGCAGGTGCGCGTGAAGAAATGAGAGCCAGAGGAAACCTCGGGGCTAAAGCCGTTGAGAATTGTGGTTCACCGTGCTCCTCGAGGATTCGCGATTCAACGCTCCGGGTTGGGTCCGATCCTCCCACGTCACCCAGCCCACCTGTACCTGAGTACGCATCTCAGCCGCCTGTTCCAAGGCAACATTCGCGCACCGTGCACAGTAGCTTTCACCCTCGCTCGGACCGCCTGCCGATGTGGTTCCGAACAGATTGCCCGCCTTATCCAGAAGCAAGGCGGATTCCGGTTGCGACCGATCAGCGGCTCCGCCCTTGAAGCTGTACACAAGAGATTCTGTCCAAGCTCCATTCTCGAACGAAAGCCTAAAATACCCCGCCCCATTTGTAGGCACCGCCAGCCGCGGTTACACCCTATAGATTGCCAGCAGCGTCCGAAATCAAACCTCCCGCCGGAACACTTCCGCGCGAGCCGTCTGTCGGAAAAGCGAAGATTGATCCGCTCGGAAGCGGAAGCCAGTGTAGAGCAAAGCGTCCTTCGGACGAGAGTGAGGTACGTGAGCTTCGAAGACTTGTTGGATTTCATGGGACTTCCCTCGCGAGGACGAAGGGCGCAGGTATAACGGCTATCGCCCGAGAATAGCGGGAGTCTGATGAAGATCAAGACGGCCTGGGACGCTTGTAGAGGGATGTCATGATTGCGGATAGTAGGCCGGGAGGTTGGGTGGGGCGACTCCAAGCCGATGAACAGGCGCTCTGCGGGGGGAACGACACTTCTCAGCCAGTAAAGCCCTGCGTTAATGCAGTCCCTAGCGGCACGACGGAGAGTCGTGCCCCTTCCCTTCCCACCTCCGTCCTTCCCGAACCATTGCTTCCCACATTCCGGCTTCCCAACGCCAGGCCTTCGCAACCGCCGCGCTCGCATGCCCCATGTTTGAAGTTGGCTCGAACCAGGGGGATGAGCGATTCACTCGGCGGCCGAGGTATGGTCGTGGATAATCTTCCAGCCATCGGGAAATTTGCGGAAGATCAGTGTGAAGCGGCCGTGTGGTGTTTTTCCGTCTGACAAGGTCAGCTGCCAGGCGCCGCGGACAAAGGCTGCCCCCGGACCGAGAATCTGGATGCGCAGGTCGGAGAAGTCCAGCCTTCCCATCTCGTGGCCGGGGCCGGCGTACGTCGCGCGGTAGCGGTCGAGGGTTGCTTGCCATCCGGAGGTCAGTTTCGCTCCCGAGAAGAACGTCAGGTCAGGAGAATTCCAATAGACTGCCATAAATGCTTCGAGGTCGTGACGGTTCCAGGCGTCCCGCTGGATGTGCAGGACTTGTTCGATCGCTGCTTTGGGATCGCTTGGCGCGCTCCCCGGCGGTGGCTGTTGCGCTCCTAAGGAAATCGAGAACAGTGGCAGCAGGATCAGGATAGGGAGAGTTGGCATCTTCCTTATGATTCCTTTCGGTGGTGCGACGTCTTGCCGCTACGGCGCAACTGGTGGCTGGAAGAGACCGAGCAAAGCTACGTTTCTGCGCATGACTTCGCTAGTGCGCTTCTTCTGCTGCGGGCGCGGTGTCCGGCGTGTCGACTTTTTGCGCCACGGCGTGCGGTGGAACGGCACTTGGCTGGAAGTCGCCAGCATCTTTGCCCGCCATGGCCGCGGTCATGAATTTCATCCAGATCGGCAGAGCGGCGTGTGCTCCAGTCTCTTTCGCGCCCAGCGATTTCTTCTCGTCGTAGCCGATCCACACGCCGCAGGTCACCGTCGGAGAGAATCCCACGAACCACGCGTCGGTAAAATCGTTGGTGGTTCCCGTTTTGCCTGCAGCAGGAAACGGCAGCTTCGAGGCCGCGATCGCTGTGCCGTGCAGGACTACTTCGCGCAGCATCGAGGTCATGATCCCGGCCGTGCGCTCGCTGATCACATCCTTCACTTCGGGAAAATCTTCTTCCAGCACGCGGCCTTCGTAGTCGGTCACGCGCGTGATGTAGCGTGGGATCACGCGCACGCCCTCGTTCGGAAAGACGCTATATGCCGACGTCTGCTCGATCAGCGTAATCTCCGCCGACCCGAGCGCCACTGGCAAATAGGGTGGTAGCTTGGAAGTGATGCCGAAACGGCCGGCGTATTCGATGACGCTCTTGATGCCGACTTTATTCGCGAGCTTCAGCGCGGGAATATTGCGCGACTGCGCCAGGGCGCGCCGCAGCGTGATGATGCCTTCGAATTTCTCGTCGTAGTTGTGCGGCGAGTACGGCCCCGACGGAGTCTCGAAGCTCACCGGTTCATCCAGAATCGTGTCGTCCGGACTGGCGCCGCCGTCGATGACCGTGGTGTAGACATAGGGTTTGAACGACGATCCCACCTGGCGCAGCGCCTGCGTGGCGCGGTTGAATTTGGAGGCGTTGAAGTCGCGCCCGCCCACCATGGCCTTGATGCCGCCAGTGGTGTTATCGAGGGCCAGCAGTGCGCCCTGCGCCCCGGAATCCTGCTCCAGACTCACCTTTGCGGCGCCGTTGGCGCCAAGGGAAAGAATCTTCAGATAGCAGACATCGCCGGTCTTGAGGATGTCCGGCAGCCTCTGCCGGGTCCAAGCCGCATCCGCCTGGCCCAGGGCCGCCGTGTAGCGGCTAAACTTCAACGTAGCGATTCCTGTTCCCGAGGCGGTGACCAGCGCGTGAACATAGCCGCCAACTTCGGCTTCGTCGTCCCAGTCGGGGTTGAAGTACTTCTCCAGGACCGCTCCCTCGGCCACCACATTTTCCAGATGGCCCTTCCAACCATGCCGCCGCTCGTACGCCGCCAGTCCATCGAGCACAGCCTGATTCGCCGCCTTCTGCAGGTCGACATCGAGCGAGGTGTAAACCTTCAGGCCGCCCTCGTGCACCTGATCGGCTCCATACTTGCCTTCGAGGTAGCGGCGAATCTCTTCTACAAAATAAGGCGCGAGCGAATTTGGATCGTGGGCCAGGTGAAGCACAACCGGCGCCGAGCGGGCATCGGCCGCCTGCGCTGCGGTGATCTTGCCGTCTTCCAGCATGGCATTGATCACCAGATTGCGGCGCTTCTGCGCACGATCGGGATGGTTGATGGGCGAGTATACTGTCGGCCCCTTGGGCAGACCTGCGAGAAGCGCGGCTTCTTCGAGCGTCAATTTCTTGGCCGGCTTGCTGAAGTAAAACTCCGTTGCCGCCTCAAACCCGTATACACCGTGGCCGAGAAAAATCTGGTTGGCGTAGAGCGTGAAAATTTGCGGCTTGGTGAAGTGACGCTCGATCTGGATGGCCAGCATCGTTTCCTGGACCTTGCGATGGAACGACCGGTCCGGCGACAGGAACAGATTGCGTGCCAGTTGCATGGTCAGCGTCGACGCTCCCTGCACTCGGCCGCCCGATTCGACGTCGCGATAGGCGGCGCCTACGATGCGCCAGAAATTAATTCCGGAGTGGCGGTAGAAATCCTTGTCTTCGATGGAGACCAGCGCGTCGCGCAGCACGGGAGGAAAATCGTCGTAGCTGGAGACTACCCGCCGTTGCAGAGCGAAGGAACCGATCACCCGCTCGTGATCGTCATAAATCTCGGTGACCGAACTGGGGCGGTAAGCTTCGAGCGCCTCCACCTGCGGCAGGTCGGTGGTGTAGACAAGCAGCAGGCCGGCTGTGGCTCCCACCAGCGCGGCGATGAGCACGAGCAAGCCGAACAGGACGCGCCCGACCAGCTTGCGCCCGCCGATTTCCACCTCAGGAAGATTTTCGTAGAGGGACTTCATGCGCGGTCGAGGTCAGGATAGCACTTCGCCGCTAGTGCTCAGGGCTGGGATCTCGGTTGAGAAATAACGGGGCAAAAATAAATCGCGCACCGTGGCGCGCGATTGGAGTCATGTTTATCTGCTGTCTACTCAGCTTGTCCGCTTTTTCAGTACTTCTAGGGCCTTATTCAGCTGATCATCCACACTGTTTTTAGGTTTTGCTTCCTGGTCGGGAGCGGGAGTGGAGTCCTCATCTTCCGGGGCTATGGCATCGTCCACATCTGCCACAACCACGTTCGGCGTGATGGCAGTGTCCTGAATCGCCTTGCCGCTGGGGGAATAGTACTTCGCGATGGAGAGAATCAATGCACCGCCATCGGGCAGGTCGATGGTCTTCTGGACCGAGCCGTCACCGAAGGTCTTGTCGCCCACAACGTCGCCGCGGGCATTCTCGAGAATCGCCGCCGCGACGATCTCAGCAGCGCCTGCGGTTCCCTTGTTCACCAGCACCGCGACCGGTAGGGCCGTGATTGCTTTGGCGGGGTCGGCATTGAATGCCTGCTTCGGGAACTTCTGTCCCTGGAGATACGTGATCGTTCCGTGATTCAGGAACAGGTTCGCGACGGTAACGCCCTCGCTCTCGTCTCCCTCGGCGCAGTTCCGCAGGTCGAGCACAAGCTTTTTGGCGCCTGACTTCTCGAGCGCTTTGATCTTCGAGGCGATTTCCTGCGACTTACCCTTGGTCAGGGCCTCGGCTTTCACATAGCCAACGCCATCTTCCATCATCTTGTCGGAAGGGGACGGAATACTGACCAGGTCGCGCGTGATGACAACCTTCTGCGGTTCAGCCTTGCGCGCGCGCACTACGGCGACATTCAAGGTCGATCCTGGCGCACCGGCCAGCAGGCTGTGAATCTCGGGCAGCGACATTTCTCGCGTGCTGCGGCCTTCAATCGATTCGAAGATGTCGGTCGGCTCGATGCCAGCCTTCTCGGCGGGCGATCCCGGTAACACCGAAACCACTGCGGCGTAACCAAAGCGCTTCGACACCACCGCGCCGATGCCGCCCTTCGCCTCGCTCTTGTGTGTCTTGTAGGCCTTGTAGGCCTCCGCCGTCATGTAGCTGGAATTGGAGTCGAGCGATTCCAGCAGGCCGTGCAGCGCGCCGTCGGTCACCTTCGGAATATTGGGTTCTTCGACGTACTCGCTCTGCACCCGCGAGAGCACTTCGCTGTAAACCTGCAGTTGGCGGTAGGCGCCGTCGTTGGAGGAGGCATGCACACCTCCCATGGAACCCACGACGACAAAGACGAGTACGGCAAAGGAGGTGACAAGAATCGCTGCTTTGGTTTTCATGGACATCAGTTTTGGCCGTCTTCTGGAAGGTGTTACTTCCGGAGAAACTCTGGACATTATATCTCGATAGATGCGGATTTCGATGCCCCAGGTGCTCGATTTTGTTCCGCCGGTAATGGAGTTTGACGCTCCGCATCGGCTCCCGCACCTACTCGACAGGGCCGCCGAGAAGGCGCGCAAGTCATACACACAACGCGGCTTTCCTCGTTATTGCCCCGGTTTGAAGCTGATGGTCAACAGGGTCTGAACCGATACCGGGCGCCCATTCATGGTGTAAGGCTTGAACTTCCACTGCTTTACTCCGTCGATGGCGGTCCGGGCAAACGCCAGCGCCCCCTGCAGGAACTTCGCGTCCTCGACGGTACCGTCACGGCCAACCAGGACTTGCAGAACTACCGTCCCATGCTGGGCCTTCGCGTTGGCGGGATACGCCATTGCAGGCTGATCGGTGAGCAGGGCGCGTTCGCTCGCCTCGGGGAGATTCACGGGCTCGATGGATGGAAGCGCCGTTTCCGGTGCCTTGTTGCCGCTGGCTTCGGGGACCATCGAGGCCATCTGAGACTTCAAACTCGAAGGAATGGGGGGATTCGATGATGCGGACGCGGCCCGGGGTGACGCATTTTTCGGGGCCACGGGCCGAGTTGGAACCAATGCAGGCGGAGGGAGAGTAAATGGATCGGAATGCGGCCGCGCGGCCACGGCGGGCGGCGCCGCGGGCGAGGGGTTAGGTGGCGCCGGGGATGGCCCGGTAGCAGTCGGTGTGGTGGAGGGCGCATTCTGAGGCGGCGGACTGCCCGCAGTCGGATTGACCTGCACGGGATCGCCCTGTCCCGGATTGTTTTGGCCCTGCGCAGCCGTTTGCCCTGCGGTGGCGTCTGCCGGATTTGCCACAGTCCCATCGGCTGGCACTGCGTTAGGATCTGGATTCGCCCCGCCGTTGTTTGGTTTCTTTGCCGTGGGATCGACTATGGGCACGACACGAATCTGAGAAGGATCGGTGGTCGCGTCGGGAATGCTCTCGGCCACTGGCAGCTTGTACTCGTCACCGGCACGGCCAAAGTCTTCATGAGCCACAGGTGCTTGAACCGGCGTCACGGGTTGCGGATTCAACCAAACATGCAGGGCGTGCTGCCCCTGGGCCCACATCGTCCGCACCTTGGGATGCCACGGCGCTTGTGGAGCAGCCACCACTGCACAGGCGGCCAGAGCCAGCGCTGCCATGATCGGTCCTTTGCCAAGCCGGGCTCGCGGCCTGTCATTCTTGTCCTGTTCGTCCCTCTCGCCAGCCATGTAGGAGAAGAGTTCCGCCTCGGCCTTCTGTTCCGCTTGCGGCGCCGAAGGTGGGGGTGGTTGCCGCACAGAATCGGAGGACTTTGGCGGCTCGGTCTCGGAAAACGCCGGAGTCTGGTCGAAAGCCAGCAATTCTGGTTTGACAGGCGGCGCCGGAGGTGGCGTCTGTGCTGGGGCTGGTGCTGCGGCCCCGGCACGTTGATTCAAATACCATTGCAGCCCTCGCGCCTCGTCGGGGGCCGGCGGAGGCGGCGCGGGCCTTTCCTCGATGACGGCAGCCATCGGCTCCAAATCCTTCAACTGATTCACTTCCTGGGCTGCCGACTGTTCGATGGATTTCTGCATCTCCGATTCGGTATCGAACTGGGTCGTCGAAGCCGGCGCGGTGGTTTGCAGAAATTCACCTGCGCGCAGGACCGCCTCACCGGGCATGCTGGCCGACGTGGCTGACGAGGATGACGAGGATGCCGCGCCCGCCGCGGCTGCCTGCGCAGAGGCCGCCGATTCCCGGGCGCGCAGCAGATCCCGGGCGGTGGTCAGAGTGTCCTTCATTTGGTTGGCGAGCAAGGGACGGCGCAGAATCGAGTTCGCGCCCGCCTGCAGAGCCTTGGCAACGCTTACGTCATCGCTCACAATGGCGAGGGTAAGCGGCCGCTCGCTGGGCTTGCGCTCACGTGCCGCGTGCAGGAGACTTCCCGCTTCCGGCTGTTGGTCCCAATCGACGATGACAATGCGAAACGGCTGGCTGGAGACTCTTTGCGCAGCGTCCGCGACATCGACGCAGTGCTCTGCCTCGACCTCAAGATCCGCCAGCACCCGGCAGATGGACTGGGCGGTTTCCTGCTGCGAACAGAACAAGAGACAACGAAGGGCCATGCATAGTCAGACTAGGTGGGAGGGTAACCGCGGACAAGATTACCGAGGTGGACTTCGGGCCAGCGACGGCGTCGCCCAAGGTGCATGTACTAACGGACCACGCGCGCGCTAGAATGCTCGGTCCACACGCGTCGAGACGGGATCTTCGAGATGGCGGAGTTGGCGTTAAGGAGAACATGCTCGAACAGAACTACTGGCTGACCATCACTGAGATGCCGACGCCGGACGGCACGTTCCCCCTGCCCGAAGTGGTCGACGTGGCTGTGATCGGGGCCGGCTTCACTGGACTTTCTGCCGCCCGCACGCTCGCCAAACGGGGCGCGAAGGTCGCTGTATTTGAATCGGAGAGCATCGGGTGGGGCGCCAGCTCCCGCAACGGGGGCATGGTTCTGACCGGCATGAAGCTCGGGGTCAACCAGCTCATATCGAAGTACGGGCGCCAACGCACCCAGCGGATGTACGCCGCCTCGCTGGCAACAATCGACTGCGTCGAGCAAGTCGTGCGCGAAGAAGCCATCGACTGCGACTTCTCCCGCTGCGGACATCTCGAAGTCGCCTGCAAGAAAAAGCACTTCGACGACTACGCCCGCCAGGCTGAAGTGACCGACCGCGACTTCGATCACAAGCTGCGGGTGGTGCCGCGACAGGAACTGAGCGCCGAGATCGGATCGGCGATTTACTTCGGCGGCATGGTGGACGAAGTCAGCGCCGGCTGCAATCCCGCGCGCTACGTCGCCGGACTCGCCCGTGCGGCGATGAGAGCCGGAGCTCAGATTTTCGAGCACACACGAGTGGAGAACATCCAACGCGACTCGCGTCAGGGCGAAATCGGATGGAAGCTTTCGACCTCTCGCGGTGCGCTTTCTGGCGCGGTCTGGGCGCATGAAGTTTTCGTCGCCACCGGCGGCTACACCAGTGCTGCCACCCCGGCCCTTCAGAAGAAGATCATCCCGGTCGGCTCGTTCATCATCACGACTGAGGTGCTGCCCGCGCCCTTGGCACGAGAACTGATCCCGCGCAATCGCATGATTTATGACTCGAAAAACTATATCTACTACTACCGCCTCACGCCGGACCGCCGCATGCTGTTTGGTGGGCGCGCCGCGTTCTTTCCGGAGAACGACCAGACAGTCCGGCGCAGCGCCGATCTCCTGCGCCGCGGGATGATTGGCGTCTATCCGCAACTGCGCGATGCCAGAATTGAATGCGTCTGGGGAGGCACGCTCGATTTCGCCTTCGACATCATGCCCCACGCCGGGCAACTCGACGGTATGTACTATGCCGTCGGATATGCTGGGCACGGCGTCGCCATGGCGACGTATCAAGGACAGAAGATTGCGGAACTCATGGCGGGAGAGCAACCGGAGAATCCGTTTGTTGGCATCCCTTTCCCGGGCGCGCCGCTCGGTCTGTACAACGGCAAGCCGTGGTTCCTGCCCTTCGCGGGCGCCTGGTACAAGGTCCTGGATTGGGTCAGTTAAGCGCAAAGACGTTGCTGGCAACCTCTCTGCGAAATGCGTTTTCAGGGCACGGATCGCGCAAACTCTACTACCTCGCGCTCGGCCCAGCGGCCATCATCTCCAGCTTTGCCGTTGCGCTCACCGAGAAATGCGCAATGGCCGCCGTCCTCGGTCTCGATGTACGTAATATTTGGATTTTTCGCCATGCGCTGGCGCGTCTCTTCCCGCACCCGAATGAAGGGATCGTTCGCCGCATGAAGTATCAGCGCGGGAACGGCAATCCGTTCCACCAGGTTCGACGCAGCGGCACGCGCATAATAATCATCTGCGCCGGCAAACCCGCAATAGTGTGCCGTGATGCGGTCATCGAATAAACGAAGGGTCGAGATTCCGCGCAACCGCGACACATCAAAGTCCTTCGGGAATAGCTTTGCTTTGCCCCGGAACCGGCGAAAAAGCTGCATGAGAAAGTAATATTCGTAGATTCGGTTGGCTGGTTCGTGCAAGGCGTCGGCCGAGGCCGCCAGATCCATCGCGGGACACACGGCCGCCACCGCCCGAAACTCCGCTGGCCCCTCAGTTGCCCATTCCCCCGCCAGCTTCAGCACCAGGTTGCCGCCCATCGAGAAGCCGGCCAGCACAAATCGCGACACACCGTCGTTGTCAACTACATGCCGGGCCACGGCAGCGACATCCGCCGACAAGCTCGAGTTATAAAGCGTGGGGGCGCAATGATCCATGCCGCCGCAGTTGCGCTGGTTCATGAGCACCACGTTCATCCCAGCCGCCAGGCCGTGCCGCGCCACTCCGACCATGTATTGTGATTCGGTCGACCCCTCCAGCCCGTGCACGACAATCAGGGTAAGAGGCTGTTTCCTATCTGCGGCCTGCCAGTAGCACCAGCACCGCACCTGGATCCCTGGCGCGACCTCGACCAGCCGGTCCTCCGGTTCGGGCAGATGAATTCTTCGCGGCAGCAAGAAGCTGGCGAGCGTCTGCACATGCCCGCCACGCAGCAGTCGACGCGGCTGGAACGGGCGTACCGCCCAGCCTGTCATCGTCGGCACCGCATTCGAAGACCCCGGCCTGGAATTAGTCACCCCAGAATTGCTGATTTGCGAACTCCCCCCAGATCGATTCTAATAGAGCTTCGACCCGGAGCGACTCATGCCCATCTTCGAATACATTTGTAAGGAATGTCATCACCAGTTCGAGGCTCTCGTCTACGGCAAGGAAAAAGCCGAGTGCCCCAAATGCCATACCACAAAGCTTGAGCCGCAACTCTCCGTCTTCGCGGTATCGGCCAAAGGGTCGTCGGCCTCGGCGTCCGCAAGCGGAGCCTGCGGGTCCTGCGGCGACCCCCGCGGTCCCGGCGCCTGCTCGCTCGGCGACATGAATTGAATTTGTCGGTGGCCTGCCCCGTGGTGGAGGCCGGAAATTAAAGCAGCGCCTGAAGGCGCATTCCTGTTGTGGCCCTTAGGGCACGCATAAATGCGTGCCCTGATACGATTCGCACTGTCCCGATAAGACTCGCACTGGCACCCCGGGCTGCTAGCCTGCGGATTCGCTATAACCAGCATTCCCCGAAACTTCCGGCATCACGGTCCGGTAACGGCGGTTACCTGTATTTCCCTGCCCTTGCCCTTTACCATCCCTGAAATCCTTTGCCAGCGAGGTATCCGCGTTATGGACCGTCGCCGCCAACAGCGCGTTTTCGTAGAGCTTCCGGTCAAGATTTGGGGTGTGGATGCCAACGCCCGTCCCTTCACGCAACCGGTCAGCCTCCGGACCATCAGCGGACGGGGCGCGACGCTGCAAGGTGTCAGCGTGCAGCTGAAACCCGGCTGCGTGGTCGATCTCCAGTACCAGGGCACCAAAACCCAGTTTCGAGTTGTCTGGCTGGGGAAGGTGGGAACCGAAATGCAGGGAGAAGTCGGGGTAGAAAATATGTCCGGAGATGTGCAGCTCTGGGATGTCGACCCGCTGCGCTGTGCCGGCGCGGTAGGCCAAGGATAAGCGGTAGGCCAACGATCATCTGAAAAAAGAAACCGGGGAGGGCGGGGGAAGGCTCAAACCCGTTCCGGACGGGCCCCACTGAGTATCTTCTTATTATCCGCTAAACGCAACAAGAAAACATACTTCAAGAAAACATACTTCCGGCCATCCCTCTCCACGGTTCTGCACAAGCTTGCAGCTTTACGACGGTCCAGTGCGCAGACATCGCAATTTTCCTCCTGCCCCCGCAGGCTCGCTTCAGGCAAACGGGTTCTCGTCAGCGCTGCGGCCGTAAATCACCGGGACCGGGACCTCCAGCAGTCGCAGATAGACCGACAACTGCCCACGATGGTGGTACCAGTGATTCAGCATGATCGATCGCAGGATGTCGATGCGGGGCTTGTTGAAAATTTCTTTGTCTTTTTTCATCAAACGCCACTTCGCCTGTGCCCGTTGTTCGGTCATCTCCTCGAGACACTTCTCGGCGTCGAGGACGCTCTGCTCGTGTGCCGCCAGGACCTCTTCCATGGTCTTCGGTTGCGGTGGGTCGAAACTTGCTTGTGTGACGTCAAAGCTGTCCTGCTGAGCGAGTCGAGACAGCCCTCCCGGGATGGTCGCGATGTGCAGCGACAATTGGCCGAGCGACATTGACTTGGGATGCGGCTTCCACCCCAGTTTGTCGGCCGGAACTCGTTGCAGGGCGCGCCTGGTGATGCCGGCCTCTTCGCGAAACTCATTTAGCATTGACTCCTTTAACATTGGCTCCATCGTCGTCATTCTTTCGTCTCCTTAGTTGATCAGAGTGCTTCTTCAACGATTCTTATCCGAGTGCGCTTATCACCTTCTTGACGTCAAATATTTTCCCGTCGCTATAGCGGTCGTGATGGCGGATCCAGCCCATCGGGTGAGGCAACCCGGCTTCGTCCCGGCCTTTTGGCGTGAGGTCGAGGAAGTTGTAGGCATTGAGCATCATATCGAGACCGCGGGCATAGGTGGAATAGGTGTGAAAGATCTCGTCGTGTTTCTTGTAGAAAACACTCGCTCCCGGGAGTTCCTCAGAGGGAAACTCGGTGAGGCTGTAGTTGTAATGCACCTTAGCGTTGGCTTTTTCGTCCTTTGCGGCCGAGGCCTGGTAGTCGTAGTTAAAATCGCTGCCGAACGACGACACCCATTTGAAGCGCCAGCCCATCCGCTTCTTGAAGCTTTCGATCTCGGGCAGGGTCGCGCGCGATACGGCAGCCAGCGTCGTGTCCCGCTGCGCCATGTGCAGGGCGGCGGCGTCAAATCCGTCGGCCAGGAACGAGCAACTGGGGCACCCTTCTTTCCAACCCGGGCCGAACATGAAGTGATAAACGATCAGCTGGTTTCGTCCATCGAATAGGTCGGCCAGCGTCTCGTTCCCGGCCGGACCCTCGAACACATAGCGCTTTTCGACCTTCTCCCACGGCATCTCCCGCCTTTGCCGGCTCAGTTCATCGCGCAGATGCGTGAACTCCTTCTCTTTGGCGAGCAGCTCTTGGCGCGCGGCCAGCCACTCGGCCGGAGGCACTACTTTTCGAGCTGGGGTTCCTTTCGTTGGTTTATCGCTCGTCGCCGTCGTCATGATCCTTGCTCCTTTGTTTTCGCATCGTTCTTCTCGCCCTTTTTCTTGCTGAATACTTTTACGACCAGCGCTGTCAAGCCGCCGGTTGACACTACGCTGCCCGCCACCAAACCTGCACTTGCCATGCACCCTGGACACATAGAACCCTCCTCACTTCGAACGGGCTTCGGCTCGCGCTTTGATGCCCGAATTCATGTGACTCCAACCCTGGCTCACGCCTCGGCGATGCTCGTCCTGAATTAAGCCGAACGCTTTGTGATGGAACCTGATCAGCGTGCCGCCATTGTCCTCGCTCAGGCGATACTGCAAATTCGAGACGACGCCGTACGACATGAACAGGGGACCGGTAATCTCCAGCAGCGTGGGGCGCTTGATGGCCTGCACGTGTCCCCACAGATGGCCGTTGTTGTCACCCAGGTCGCGGAACCATCGCCCGCCGGGCCACGGCTCAATCGTCATGGGCATCTTTCTTTCTGGCGACTCATTCTCGGGGCCGATCTGTTCGAGCAACGCCTCGAAGGTGGTCTCAAGCGAGGCACGCACGTGAATTTCCTGGGTCACAATTAAGCTCAAACTTTCGATTCCCGGTAGCGTCGGACTTATGCTCATGCTTCCTCCTCTTTTTCTCGTCACTGGTTATCGGTGATCTAGCGCTTTGGCTTTTTCCTCGGCGCGTTCCTTGATCCGCGTCAGTTGATGGGCCCACATGCGTTCGAAGGTTTTGGTCCACTCATGCAGCGGACGGATGGCCTCGGCATTGGTTCGATACAACATGTTCCTCCCGTGGCGTCGCACCCGAACCAGCCCCACGTCCCGGAGCACCCGTAGGTGCTTTGAGACCGACGGCTGTTCCAGTCCCAGCTGAGCCACGAGATCGCCTACGGGGCGTTCGGCCAAGGCGAGGTAGTTCAGAATCTCGCGGCGCCGTGGCTCTGCCACCGCGTTGAACGCATCGGAAGTGGTCGCTGCCCGTGCCATCAGGGGGAATATATATTCCTATATGGGAATGTGTCAAGCCCCTGGTTTCGGCGCCCTGACGCACCAATTAAGAGCCGCTGCTACACTGCCTCCCATGCGCGTCAAGATTCTAGGCTCGGCCGCGGGCGGCGGATTTCCCCAGTGGAATTGCGCCTGCCCCAACTGCCGAGGGGTGCGCAGCGGCACATTTCGCGGCAAAACCCGCACGCAGGCTCAGGTCGCCATCAGCGCCGGAGACGGCGCCTGGTTCCTTCTCGGAGCCTCTCCCGACCTTCGCGCGCAAATTGAAGCCACTCCCGAACTCCACCCACAGGAAGGCATCCGCCAGTCGCCGATCGCCGGGATTGTGTTGGCCAACGCCGATGTGGACCACGTTCTCGGTCTGCTCCTGTTGCGTGAATTGCAGCCGCTGCGTGTTCACGCCACCGAATCCGTCCGCCGAATTCTGTTGGAAGGCAACAGCATATTCGGCATGCTGCAGCGCGCTCCGGGTCAGTTGAGCTGGACGGATTTAAGCCCCGGAACGAAGTTTCCGCTGCTGAATGCGGCCGGTGAAGATTCCGGTCTGCGCTGCCGCGCCCTTTCGCTTGGCCCCCACTATCCTGCCTACGTTTCGCCGTCTCGGCGGTCAGAACTGGTGGCAGGGGAAGCATCTCTAGGTCTGATCGTCGAATCTCCGTCGGGAAAGCGCCTCGCCTACATGCCCGCCGTTCCGCAAGTGGACGACGCGCTGATCGCGGAATTGGAAGCAGCCGAGGTGCTCCTGTTCGATGGCACATTTTGGAGCGCCGAGGAACTGATCCGCATTCAAGGGAGTGGAGCAACCGCGCAGCAGATGGGTCATGTGCACGTGTCGTCGGACGAGGGCAGCCTGCGCCGGTTGGCGCAACTCCGCCGCCCACGTAAAATCTATGTACACGTCAACAACACCAACCCCATGCTGAATGAGGCTGGTCCCGAGTATCGTCTAGTGCGCAAGTCAGGCTGGGAAGTGGCGGAGGATGGATGGCAGTTCGATCTGTAGAAGCCGACACGGCTGGCGCGCACCTGCTCACCTTCGATGAACTGCGCGCCCAGTTCCGCGCCGTGGGCGAGGAACGCTATCACCACAAGCATCCCTTCCACCTGCTGATGCACGAGGGCCGTCTCAGCCGCGGACAGCTGCAGGCTTGGGCGCTCAATCGCTACTACTACCAGAGCATCATCCCGATCAAAGACTCGATCATTCTTTCCCGCGGGAGTGATCCCGCATTTCGCCGTGCTTGGCGCAAGCGCGTCATCGATCACGATGGCGATGCGACCACGAATAATGACGGCGGGATCAGGCGCTGGCTGAAACTGGCTGAGGCGACCGGTCTGGACGCCGATCAGGTGCGTGCCGGAACTGGAATCCTTCCCGCGACTCGCTTCGCAGTGAACGAATATCTGAATATCGTGCGTAGCCGCAGCCTGCTCGAGGCGGTGGCGTCGTCGCTGACCGAGCTGTTCTCGCGCGACTTGATCTCGCTGCGCATGGAGAAGCTGCGCCAGCACTATCCGTGGCTGTCGGGCGGCCTCGATTATTTTGAAGCGCGGCTGACGCAGGCGCCGGAAGATGTGAAGTTCGCGGTGAACTACGTGCACGCGGCAGCGCAGACGAGGGCCGAGCAGGAACTTGCGGTGCAGGCTCTGCGCGATAAATGCGACATTCTCTGGGCGCAGCTCGACGCTCTCTATTTCGCGTATGTGGAGCCGGGCTGGCCTCCGCCGGGCGCGTTTCGCTTCGGAGAAGGCGCCAAGAATAAAACGGGAAGCTGACGATGGCTCCGCCGCTCGATTCAAGCCAGCCGCACCTGGCCGCCGGATGCCGCTGGGGCGGCACCGAACAGGATCGCGTGATCTTGTTCCCTGAAGGTGCGATCAAACTGCAGGGTACGGGGCGACAGGTGCTCGAGCGCTGCGACGGCCAGCGCACTTTTGCGGAGATCATCGCTGAGTTACAAAAAGAGTTCGGCAAGACCGATCCGGCGAAGATCCGCAGCGATATTGCGTTGTTTCTGGAGCAGCTACAGAAGAAGCGGATCGTAGATTATTAGACTTGTGAGCAAGCAAATGGACGATAGAAATCGCGTTTCGAAGGTGCCTCCAGGATATCGTCCCGCTGAGAGTGCCAGTGAAGTGTTGTCGCGATACGACTGCGGAGAGAGACACTTTCAGGGAACTGACCTGCCGGGTGGATCATCGTTCAACGGAGTGGTTGTCGCCGGGTCTGATTTCAACAATAGCTTCTTGAGCGACATCGATTTCCAGTCTGCCGACTTACGAGACGTGTCCTTCGAGGAGACGAACCTCAAGGTTTCCGACTTCCGAGGCGCAGATTTGCGAGGTGAGTCCTTTCGCGGGGCAGCGCTGTGTGGCGCGAGGTTCGCGGGAGCGAAACTCGACGATGTCTCGACTGAAGACGCGTGGTACGGTGCAAAGCTGACGGGCATCCGTGTGCTCGCCGAACTTCCTAAGTAATGATTTCTAACCCATTAGCCCTGATCGCCGAAATCACGCATCGCTGCCCGCTGCATTGCGTCTACTGCTCGAACCCTCTGCAGTTGGCGGGGGCCGAGTCGGAACTATCGACGGACGAGTGGGTGAGCGTTTTTCGGCAGGCGGGCAGACTTGGCATGCTGCATGGCCATTTCACCGGCGGCGAACCGCTGGCACGCAACGATCTAACCGAACTCATCGCGGCCGCGCGTTTGGCCGGACTCTATACCAACCTCATCACCTCGGGAATCGGGCTCAATGAGCAGCGATTCGAGGCGCTGGTCACGGCAGGACTCGATCACATCCAGATCAGCTTTCAGGATTCGCGCGAAGACTCGGCCAACTGGATTGCCGGAGCGCGGGCGCATGCGCACAAGATCGAACTGTCGCGTGCGATCCGGCGACACAAGATCGCGTTCACCGTGAACCTGGTGGTGCACCGGCAGAACCTTGATCACTTGGAGGAAATAATCGCCTTCATCGAGCAACTGCAGCCGGAACGGGTTGAGATCGCGCACACGCAATACTACGGATGGGCGCTGGCCAACCGCGCCGCGCTCCTGCCAACTCCTGCGCAGGTGGAGAAGGCCGTCGCGGTCGTGGCGGATGCCGAGAAGCGGCTCGCCGGGCGCATGCGCATCGATTCGGTGGTGCCCGACTACTACGCGAAGTATCCCAAGGCGTGCATGGGGGGATGGGGACGAAGGTTGATGCTCATCAATCCGGCAGGCAAGGTTCTCCCCTGCCATGCCGCGGAAGTGCTGCCTGCCATGTCATTTGAGAATGTTCGGGAGAAGACGCTCGAATGGATATGGCAGGAGTCAGCGTCGTTCCAACGTTTTCGCGGTGAAGAGTGGATGCCGGAACCCTGCCGGAGCTGCGATCGCCGCTCGCAAGACTTCGGCGGCTGCCGTTGCCAGGCGTTCCTGGTGGCGGGAGACGCGGCGCTGACCGATCCGGTGTGCTCGCTGGCCCCGACGCATTCGATCGTAGAATCAGCCCTGCGCGAGACCAATGCGCAGATCAAGCAGCCGGTGGCTGCGACCTCGTTGGTGCAGTTGCAGAAGCTCGCTAGGGATCTTTGGTCCTACCGCATGAATCCCGAATAGGAATCGGCACCGGGGCTGAAGCCCGACAGATTTATTCCGGCTGACGCGGCCCGGAAGGGCCGCTCTTCCACAAACGCTCTTCCCGAACCGCCCTTTACGGTTGCCCCTCCGCACGCATTTTTCCACCCATCGGTGTTCTACAACCGCTCTTGAGCCTTCACCAGCGCAGGCCGAGGGTGATGGGACGGAAGGCGGTCTGAATGCCGCTGTGGGTGCCGCGGACATAACGAAACTCGGCGTAGAGTTCCAGGTTGCGGCGTATTTTTCTCGTGATTCCGCCGCCGAAGTTGAATCCGAACTCGTTCTGGCTTTCGGAAAGAAACTTCCCATTGACCGGCAGGCTGCCATTGAAGCACGCCCCCCACCAGACGAAGAAACCGTTGCAGGCCGATCCCGGGAGGGCCGTGGAAGAATCCAGTTTACCGGAGCGATACACATAGGACGGGCCGAACAGAACGTATCCACCCCAATTTGTCGTGACTGGAGTGTTGATGATGGGATCGACCATAACCGAATAGGCCTGACTGGTAGCGCTGTGGGCTTGCGCCAGTTGCAGGGCGGAATTGCGCAGGGGCAGGTTGTCCCACTGGAAGTCGGCGCGGAGTCCGAAGTACTTGCTGTAGTTGCGAGCGACACCGGCAGTCGCGATGACGCCACCGCCTCGTACATAGGTTTTGGTTGCGCCATTGTCGACGCTGGCCCCGCCGCCGACGTTAAAGGACCAATTCTTGTAAGCGCGCGGCTTGACTTTGCGGCGGGACGTGGACTCTTCCTGCGAAGCTTCCTGGCTGCTGGGCGGCTGATTGTCGGGCTCGTGGGCGGCTGCAGGTTGAGAGGGAGCTTGTTGAGCTGGAGGCTGAGCTGGGGCCTGCTGAGCAACCAGGGTGGCGGCTCCCGCCGGAATCATAAAGAAAGACAGGATCGCCGAAACGACCGTCCATCTCCATTTAGGGCATCTCCATTTGCAGCCGGGGACCGCGGCGAACTTTCGAATCATTCATTCTCCTCCCGCTACCGGGCATGATTGCGGAGCACAACGCTCGGCTCAAGGCTCAGCAATGAGAGGCGCTTGAGAAAGAGCACGTCCGCATGGCTCCCGCATCGATTCCGACTCGCAGCAGGAAGGCACCATCTTACCAACTTTGATGCGAACTCCGCCCCATGAGCCGCCCTGAGGGGCGAATCATCTGCGACATCTATCCTGCTTTGATGGTGGCGGAGGGACAGTCGCGATTGCCCATCGCGGCTGTCAGCGCTGCGCATAGGATGCGCCGCTTGCTCTTTGCAGTACACCAGAACAGCACTGGCACGTATGATAAAGAATTCCTTTTTGGTGAGAGAGCAAGTCCATTGTCTGAAACACCCTCCAAATCGGCTCACCGCGGGAGCGGGGAAAGTTCCTGCCACGTTGCCCTCATTGGCTTCGGGACCGTCGGCCGCGCAGTGGCGAAGATTCTCTGCGAGCGGGGCGACCGTACTCTTCGGCTGACCCATATCTGCAACCGGAATGTAGAGAGAAAGAAGCAGTCCTGGGTGCCGAGCGAGGTCGTATGGACCGACGACGTAGGAGTGGTGCTGCATTCCGATGTCGACATCGTGATCGAACTGATCGGCGGGTTGAGCCTGGCAGAACAGATCGTTCGAGACGCCCTCAGGGCTGGGAAGTCGGTGGTCACGGCCAACAAGCAGCTGATCGCGCGTCACGGGCCTGATCTTCTGCAACTAGCGGCGAGCCAGGGATGCCGGCTCGAATTTGGGGCCTCAGTGGCGGGAGGGGTTCCGGTTCTTCCGGCGTTGCGCACGGGCCTCTGCGGGGATCGGCTCCACGGCATCGCGGGAATTCTGAATGGGACCTGCAACTACATTCTGAGCCGCATCGAAAACGCCAGGATCCCGTTCAGCGAAGCGCTCGAAGAAGCGCAGGCCCGCGGATACGCGGAGGCGGACGCCTCGGAAGACCTGGATGGAGGCGATGCACGGGCCAAGTTAGCCATCCTGGCGCTCGCCGGGCTGCACACGCGGGTGGTTCCGGAATCGGTTCGAGCGCGGACCATTCGCCCCATTGATGCTGTCGACTTCGATTACGCCGCTGAACTCGGCTGTACCATCCGGCAGATCTCGCGTGCGGATTTGAAGGAGAGCACGCTGTTCGCCGACGTGGGGCCGTGCCTGGTTCCCGCCGACTCTCCCTTCGGGCGGGTGCAGAGGAACCTCAATCTGGTCCTCACTTCGGGGCAGTACGGCGGCGATATGGCGTTTCTAGGCGCTGGAGCGGGGGGCGATCCGACCGCGGTTGCGGTCGTGTCCGACCTGATGTTCGTCGCCCAGCGCCTGGCTGCGGGAACCGGGCAAGATCCAGCCAGCTGCGTCTCTCCCGCCGAGATTAGCGGTGACTTTGAGACGCCGTGGTATTTGCGGTTTTTTGTGCGCGATCAGCCCGGGATTGTGGCGTGTTTGGCGGGGATCCTGGCGGAACACCATTTGAACATCGATTCGGTGCTGCAGAAACCGGGCTGCGACAAAGCGGCACTGCCATTTGTGATTACGCTCGAGCCCTGCCGCGATTCTCGGCTGCATCCGGCGCTGGAGAAGATGTCAGGGCTGGATTTTGCGGTTCGTCCGTGCCTCTGCCTGCCGATTCTGCGGTAGCGCTACGCCTCACATTCCGCGCGTTATATGTAGAATAGACAGAATGTCGCAAGCAGCCCCCGCTATTACGCGTAGCCCCGCCGAAGTGGTTCGGCTCACCCCGGTTTCGCAGGCGCCCAACGGAATCTGCTATGCCGCCGCCGGCGAGATTGCGGTCAATTCGTTCGACCTGGAGCGCATGATTGCCGCCGTGCCCACCCGCATTGCCGGCGCTCTGGAACGCAAGGCCTATTACTTTGTGCCGCTGACGGTCAGCCAAGGCGAGGAAACCGTGATCGCCGACCGCTACGATGTAGCCCTGAGCGACAACGCCGTGTGCCACCGCAACCTGAATCTGGGCGACTCGCAGTGTGTGTTTATTTCCACGCGGCTGATGGACGACAAATTCTCGGTGGCCTTTGAGTTCTATATCAATGTGGGTCACGCGCTGGTAGAGCGCGCCGGGGTCTCGCGCGAGTTCAGCGAAATGGCGTGGAGCCAGGTGGAGGCGGGCGTTCGCGGCGAGACTTCGCTTGATGCCTGGGAGGCGCGCAAGCTCGGCACATCGGGTGACCTCGAGAGCGAGCGCTTCAAGAACGAATATCTGGAGGCGACGTTCTCGGACACGATCTCGATCTACCTGCTGTCGTTGTATCTTGACGTGGACTATTACGATCTGCGGGAGCGAGACTATCCGCTGCTGGCGCCCTCTGCGCTGGCTGAGCGTCTGCGGAAGGTGGCGGAATTGTTTCCGCCAAACTCGGGATTCGAGTTTGCCATTCTCTACAAGCGGCGCGGGTAGAGCAACTTGTTTGCGCCACTGATTTGCACCTCTTTTCACGGTCAATCGGGAACAAAATCTCGCTTCTGCAACATTCTTAAGATCCAGTAGCCCGCGGTTGCGGCAGTAAGGTGTTTCAAGGTGTGTCCGCTGACGACGTGGACCAGGGCAAAGACCTGCCGGTCTACTCTTCCAAAATCTTGGCCAGAACATAGAAGCCGACCACTGCGGCGAAGTCGGCGCCCCGCGTGTACTTTGGCGGAAACAGCAGGGCGAGTAACAGGATGAGAATGGCGTACACCTGCACCGCAGCATAGAAGCGAAGATCTCCGTGGCTCTGCAGTTCGCCGGCGCGCCACACGAGCACGCTTCCCATGCCCGCCGTCTCCAGCACCGGGAAGAGCGCGAGACCCAGGCCAATGCCTACCCGCTCGGCGATGACGGCCGCCAGCAGCGCCATGAAAACGACCATCATCGGAATGCGGTCCCAGACCAGGCGATCGTTATCGGGTGCGAGATGGTAATAGGCGGAGCCAACGGCGGTCAGAATTAATCCGGCGAACATTACCTCGTAAAGCCAGCGCTCGCGTGGGTCGGAAAATCTACCGCCTCGCATTCCGACCAGAAAAACCAGGCCCCATATCCCGACAATCGCGAAGGGAACGTTCGAAGTGACGTCGCCGAAGTTCGGGATGCCCAGCCATCCGCGATGATCCGCGAAGTTGTGATAATCCTGGGGCTGCGGCACGGGGGGCACAAGCAACGCGAGGATGGCGATCAGGGCCGCAACTGCGAGGAGGAGGAACTCGGGCTCTTGCCATTGGGGCTTGGCATCGTAAATTTGTAATCCAGACTTTACAATCATTCCCTCCATGACCGTGACTGTGCGATCGTTCGCGAAGATCAATCTTGGTCTGCGCATTGGAGCCGCCCGGGACGACGGGTTCCACGAGTTGCTGACCGTGTATCAGACGATCGGGCTACATGACGTGATTCGGGTGAGCGTGGAGCGCGGTTCGGGAATCGAGATTCAGTGTGCCGATCCGCGCGTCCCGCGGGACGAGTCGAACACTTGTTTCCGCATCGTCGAGCGGGCCCTCGAGGCGCTGCGCGCGAAGGGGCGCGTGGTGATTGAAATCGAGAAGCGGCTACCGGTACAGGGGGGTCTGGGTGGGGCTTCGGCGAATGCGGTTGCGACAGTTTTAGGGCTGGAGCGGGCGCTGAAGAAGTCTGTGCCTACGGAGCAGAGGCTGCGGATCGCAGCGGAAGTTGGATCGGACCTGCCGTTGTTTCTGGTGGGCGGGACCGTGTTGGGCGTGGGGCGCGGGGAGCAGGTGTATCCGCTACCGGATTTGCAGTCGATGGCTTGTGTTGTGGTGACACCGGACGTGGGCGTGTCTACGCCGAAGGCGTTCACGGAATGGGACCGGTTGTATGGCGCGTGTGTGTATGGCGCCGGCACTCCTGCCCGCGAGGCAGCATCCCGAGTGCAGAAGTCAGGTGAGGTCCCCGAGCAGAAGCGAGTCGAGCTTCGCTCGGCCTGGCCAGGTCCCTTCGACTCCGCTCAGGGCAGGCTCGGACCCGGCCCCCCACCAACAAGACCTTCGCTGAACGACGGAGCGAAATTGACGGTATCGGGTGCGTCCGATAGAATGAATGAGCTTGGCCGCGGGTTGTCGGCGTGGCTGAGCAAGCTTTACTCCGGTGCTCCTTTCGGAAGGGGCCGAGTCGAGAATCCGCTTCTCGAGCTTGTCCGGGCCGGGATTGAGAACGACTTCGAACAAGTCGTCTTCCCTGAGTATCCCGAACTGCGTGAAGGCAAAGGCGCGCTCGTGCGCGCCGGCGCGAAGTATGCGTCGCTGTCGGGCTCCGGGTCAACGCTGTATGGGATATTCGCCTCGCGCGAGGCCGCCGTGCGGGCTACGATCAGGCTCCGGAAGCAAGGCTGGGCGGCCGAAGCAACCTCGACGCTGACGCGCAGGGGGTACTGGCGGCGGGTAATGCAGTGAGGGCGAGTTTTGTCCCGTGGTAGCGCTCGGCTTCGCCTCCGCTTGGAGGGCCGAAGGCGGTCGTCGCCAGGCGAGCAGGGGTGGTCGGCGGCGAAGAATTTTTGGATTGTTGATTTTTGATTGTTGCATGACAATTGAGTCGGGCCCCGCTGGGGTTTCAAACAACAATCAGCAATTGTCCGTACTGGGCCGTCGACTAATGGTAGGTCAAGTGCCTTTGGAGCACTTTGTCTAGGTTCGAATCCTAGCGGCCCAGCCAGAAATGCAGTTGCCGGTACCCAAGTTGCCAGAAAAACGGCTGAGCACGGAGTACTGGAAGCGAAAACGGTACCAACTGAAGGCCAGGAGCCCAGAGACAAATAACCATGGCTACTTTGGTGACGCCGCCCGAAAAGACCGAGAAAGTCGAAAAAAAGAGTTCCCCGGTGACGGATGAGAAGGCGGAGCGGAAACAGCGCCCGCGTTCCGACGACAAGTTCAAGATCTTCAGCGGCACGGCGAACGAACCGCTGGCCGATGAGGTCTGTCATTTCCTGGGCATGCAGCGTGGCCAGGCGCAGGTGATTCGCTTCCGGGATGGCGAGTGCTACGTTCAGATACAGGAGAATGTGCGCGGCGCGGATGTGTTTGTGATGCAGCCGACATGCCGTCCGGTGGACGAGCACTTGATGGAGTTGCTGCTTCTGATCGACGCCCTGAAGCGTGCCTCGGCGCGGCGGATCACGGCGGTGGTCCCGTACTTCGGATATGCCCGGCAGGACCGCAAGGACAAGCCGCGCAGCCCGATTTCCTCGAAGCTGGTGGCCGATTTGCTGACCACGGCGGGTGCGAACCGGGCGCTGATTGTGGATTTGCATACGCCGCAGTTGCAGGGATTTTTCAACATTCCGGTGGATCACTTGTTCGCTTCGCCGGTGTTGGTTGATCACTTCCGGAAACTGCAGTTGCCCGACCTGACGGTGGTTTCGCCGGATGCGGGCGGTGTGGAGCGGGCGCGGTTTTTTGCCAAGAAGGTGGATGCGGCGCTGGCCATTGTCGATAAACGCCGCGTCGAGATGAACGTGGCGGAAGTGATGCACGTCATCGGTGACGTGAGCGGGCGGACTTGTCTGGTCATTGACGACCTGGTTGATACCGCGGGCACGCTGGTGAAAACGGCAGCGGCACTGGTGGAAAATGGCGCGACGTCGGTTTACGCGTGCGCGTCGCACGCGGTGCTTTCGGGGCCGGCGGTCGAGAACATCATGAATTCGCTCATCAAGCAAGTGGTGGTCACGAACACGATCCCGCTTAGCGCCGAGGCCGATGCGGCGCGTACGGAAAAGGGAGGAAAGATTACGGTCCTCTCGATTGCGGGCTTGATTGGCCGCGCGATTCAGGCCAATCACGAAGAGACTTCGGTCAGTAAGTTATTCATGTAGGGAAGCGCGCCCAAGGCGGGGTTTTCGAATCTCCGCAAAGAACGCGAGATTGATCGCGCGGCGCGTCCGGGTCCCGCGGCGACGAAAAGCTGCCGCCGCGGGCTGACAATTGAAATCTTCAGATAGGATTGAATTTTATGGCGACTGCATTGGAACAGAACGTATTGGAAGCGCATCCGCGGGAGTCGGGCAACAAGAACCAGGCGCGCCGCGTGCGCCGTGAAGGAAAGATCCCGGCCGTGGTCTACGGGGCGGAAAAGGACTCCCTGCCGGTGAGCGTGGATCCGCGGCACGTGCTGCGCATCCTGAACTCGGAGAGCGGTCATAACACCATCTTCGATCTCACGCTCAACGGCGGCGAGCGCACCAAGGTCATGATCGTGGACTGGCAGTATGAGCCCATCAAAGGCAAGCTCTTGCACATCGACCTGAAGCGCATTGCGATGGACAAGGTGCTGCGGGTCAACGTGCCCATCTCCTTAATTGGCGAGGCTGCGGGCGTGAAGCAAGAAGGCGGCATTCTGGAGCACATGCTGCGCGAAGTTGAGGTCGAGTGCCTGCCGGCGGACATTCCGAGCCACATCGATGTGGACGTCAGCCATCTGACGTTTGGCATGGTGCTGCGGGTTTCGGATTTGCCGCACTCGGAAAAATTGAAGTTTCTGACCGACGCGAATCAGCCCGTAGCGCACGTAACCTCGGTTAAGGAAGAGGTTGTCGCGACGCCTGAAGCGGCAGCGGCGGAAGCGGCAGCGGTTCCGGCTGAGCCCGAGGTTATCAAGAAGGGCAAGCAAGAGACCGAAGAAGAGGGCGAGGCTGCGGCCGAGAAGCCGGAGAAGGCCGAGAAGAAGGAGAAGAAATAGCTTCGTGGGGAGAGCAGCCGAGCTGGGCTCGGCCGGACAGCCGAAGGCGGCTGTCCCTACACGGGTTGAGGAAGCTAGCGAAGGCGTGAAACTGATCGTCGGTCTTGGCAATCCCGGTGACGAGTATCAGTTGACGCCGCATAACCTGGGTTTTCTGGCGATTGATCGCATCGCGGGAAATCTGGGAGTGGACGTTAGAAACCGGCAATGGCGGGCGCTGACGGCGCGGGCGGTGATTGCCGATCAGGCGGTGGTGCTGGCCAAGCCGGAGACGTTCATGAATTTGAGTGGCGTCTCGGTGCGGGAGTTGCTGCAGGAGTACGAGGCCAAGCCGGAATCGGACTTGATTGTAATTCAGGACGAACTGGATTTTCCGTTGGGCACGCTGCGCATTCACACGCGGCGCAGTTCGGCGGGGCACAACGGGATCGAGTCGATCATCGGGGCGTTGGGTACGCAGGATTTCTTGCGGGTCCGGATCGGCGTGGCGCCCGAGCGGAAGGTTGGCGATGGCGCCCGGTACCTGCTGGCGCCGATGCGCAAAGCCGAGTTAACCGTTGTCGACGGGATGCTCGCCACTGCCGAGGAAGCGGTGAAGGTGATATTGAAAGAGGGTCCGGCAGCGGCGATGAATCGGTTTAACCGCAAAGAGCCGGAGAAATAAGGAAGCCCGCCGAAGGCGCATTTTTGCAATTTCGCAAAGAACACGGAATTGATTGCGCAGCGCGGCCAGATCCTTCGGTGGGCAAAGGGCGCCCACCTCAGGATGACAAATCGTGGATTTGGAGAAACGAATGAATCGTACCTATGAGCTGATGTTTATCGTCAGGCCGGATATGACGGAAGAGGATATGGACAAACTGATTGCGAACCTGCAGTCGGTGGTGCCCGGCTCGGGCGGAAATGTGAAACGCGTCGACAAGATGGGCAAGCGCCGTCTCGCCTATACCGTGCGCCGGTTTCACGAGGGCATCTACGTCCTGCTGGTGGTGGAGGGCGGAGGCGCGGTGATTCACGAACTGGAGCGGCGTCTGCGCGTGACCGAGCCGGTGATCAAGTTCCTGACCGTGCGGGTGGACGAGGAACAAAAGCGGCTGGACAAGATCAAGAAGCTACGCGACGCACGCAAGAAAGTGAGTGCGCAGCCCGCGGCCCCGGCGGCGGAAGAAGCTGCGGCACCGGCGGCGGAAGCTCCGGCAACGGCGTAGCAGGGATTCACAAGAAACAGATTCCTCGCTTCGCTCGGAATGACAAATTCAGTGTGTCATGCCGAATGACAAAGGATTAGGAGTCGCAAGGCGCGACTCGGGATAGAGGAGAATTATGGCTGAAGAGACCAAAGCACCAGAGCAATCGGCCCCGAGCGAGAGGCCACGTTCCAGCGAAGGACCACGATCGGGAGGAGATCGTCCGCGGTTTGGCGGTGGCGGACGCGGTCCCGGCGGGCCTCCGCGCGAAGGCGGACGCAAGTTTTTCCGGCGCAAGAAAGTCTGCAAGTTCTGCGTCGAAAGAATTGAAGACATCAACTACAAGGATTACCGCCTGCTCGGACAGTTCGTCGCCGAAAGCGGCAAGATCGTGCCGCGGCGGCTGACCGGCGTGTGCGCGCCGCATCAGCACCGGTTGTCGTCGGCGATTAAACAGGCGCGGAACATCGCCCTCCTGCCGTTTGCGGGACGAGCATCGTAGAAAAAGCAGCTTCTAGCCCCTAGCTTCCAGCCTCTAGCGAAACGGGGCGGAAGCGGTTGGTTGGCTAGAAGCTAGAAGCTAGGAGCCATCATGGAAGTCATTCTGAAGGAAGATGTAGCCAAACTGGGGTCGCGCGGCGATGTGGTGAAGGTCGCGGAAGGTTACGGACGGAATTTTCTTTTGCCGCGCAAGCTGGCCATTGAGGCCAACGAGGGCAACAAAGCTGTCATCGCGCAGATGAAGGCTGCCTCGGTGCGGCGCTCGGCCAAGGAAAAGACGCAGGCCGAAGAACTGGCCAAGCAATTTGACGAGGTCTCGGTGTCGTTCCAGCGGCGCTCGGGCGAACACGATCAGCTCTTTGGCTCGGTCACCTCCAGCGATCTGGCCGACGCTCTGGCCAAAAAGGGCTTCAACATCGACCGCCGCAAGATCCAGCTCCACGAGCCCCTGAAGACTGTGGGGGAGTTCGCCGTTCCGGTGAAACTGCACAAAGACGTGACCGCGCATTTGAAGGTCGTCATCGAGAAGGAAGCCGTCGCAGAGTAGCGCCATGGTAGAGAGGCTGCTGCTAACGTCTCTCTCACCAACTGGAATGCTGTCGGCAGGGAACCAGCCAGCTAGGTCTCTAAGATAGCCTTGCTTGATCTGCCCCATAATCAGGGCACTTGCCTTGCCAAACTGGGGGCTGCGCTGCCGGGAAAATGTTCTGTTTTCCCGTAAATCTTTGCCCCAGAATCACCTAGAGCCCCCAAAAAATCCCTGTACGGCCTATAATTTCTGCTCACGGTTCCGTTGATTCTCCGTCTATTCCTGTGCAAGCCCGGGTACGGCATATACACCGGGGCGCGTAGAGGACACGACACGAAAATGCCGGCCGATGCATGGTTAGTACCACTTGCGATTGGCGAACAGGCCCACTCGAGAACGAGTGAGAGTAGAGAGAGAGTCAGCGGTTGCGTAGTCGGAGAGAACCAGGACCCCACGCTGGGCCGCATGGCTGGGCAAGAACGCCGCATAGACGACACGATGCTGATCCGGGAGGCGCAGCGCGGAAACCGCGCCGCCTTCGAGGAACTCGTGCGTCATTACGACCAAGCGGTGTTACGCCTGGCTCTTCATCTCACCGGGACCGAGCAGGACGCCCAGGACGTCTACCAGGACGCGTTTCTCAAGGCCTATAAGAACATCGGAAATTTTCGGTTCGAGTGTTCCTTCTACACCTGGATTTACCGGATCGTCACCAACCTGTGCCTCGATCACCTGCGCAAGAAAACCGTGCGCAAAGAGGACGCGCCGGTGGCGAAAGACTCGGACGGCGGGGAATACGACCTGCTGGACCAGGTGGCCGATGGACGCGCGGGCGCGAATCCGGAGCGGGATCTGATGAGGCGGCAGTTGGGCGCACGCATTGCCGGTGCGCTCGAGAAACTGACACCACGCGAGCGCATGGTGTTCGAGCTGAAGCATTATCACGGATTGAAGCTGCGCACGGTGGGTGAGATTTTGCATACGACGGAAGAGACCGCCAAAAATACCCTCTTCCGCGCCACGCAGAAGTTGCGCGGGGCGCTGGCGGACATGAGGTAGGCAAGAGCCGGGCTAATGGCCGGCGGACAGCCGAGGGCGGCTGTCCCCACATTAAGACAGAAGGATCGCCCGAGGGGGCTGCAACCATGAAATGTGAATGGGTAAGAGAAAATATCGTGCTCCAGGTTTATGGCGAGCTGGCCGATGACGCCCGCCATGAACTGGAGCAGCACGTGGCCCGCTGCGCCGATTGCGCAGCCGAACTAAAGGCGGAGCAGGAGTTCCACGAACTGCTCTCGCAGGATCGCGCGTCTGATCCCACGCCGAATCTGCTGACGTCTTCGCGCATGCGCCTGCAGGACGCGCTGGAGACGGCGCAGCAAGGGACCTTCTGGAGTCGGCTGCCGTTCGATCCCGTGAACTGGCTGCGTCAGGTGCGGTTCTCGCCTGCGCTGGCTTCGGCGATTCTCATCTTCGGCTTCGCTGGCGGTGTTTTGACCGCCTACAAGGTAACCCCGCACGCGAAGTTGGATCCAGGACCTGCCATTACGCCACCGCCCGTGGTCAGCGACGCTTCGATCGCCGGAATCAGTTCCATTGTCCAAGACCCGGGCACCAATCAGGTGAGCATCAAGTACAACGCGGTATCGACCCAGGAAGTGCAGGGATCGCTGACCGATCAGAAGATCCAGCAACTGCTGTTGTATGCGGCTCGCAACAATTACAACTCCGGCGTGCGCGTGGACTCAGTCGATTTGCTGGCGCAGAGGAGCAGCGACATGCAGGTCCGCGAAGCTCTGATCTACGCGCTGCAGAATGATACGAATCCGGGTGTGCGGCTGAAATCGCTAGACGCGCTGGGCAATTACGTGAAAGATGACACCAACGTGCGCGACGCGGTTCTGCGGGCCCTGGTGAACGACTCCAATTCGGGAGTCCGCATCGAAGCGCTGCGACTGATCGAGCCGGTGAAGGCCGACGGTAGCGTGCGTGGCGTACTGATGGCGCTGGCGGCGAAGGACCAGAGCACCTACATCAAGTCGCAGGCCCGCACCATGCTGGCCCAGTTGCCTGAGATTGATTAGACCTACGCCGGAACGGTTCAGAAGAAGGAACAGAGATTGGCAGACAGCGAGGTGGGAGATTTGAAACGCGCGCTACAAGTCGTTGGGCTAGGGAGTGTGCTGGCCCTGCTTGCGCCGCTGGCCGTGGCGCAAGCATCACACATATCCCGCGAGGGCGGAGCCTGGGGTCAGGAGATCACCGGGTCGCTAGCTGCGGTGAAGAACTTGCGGGTCAAAGTCGACATGGGTTCCGTGGTTGTGCACGGGGGGCAGCAGCAGGGCATCAATTACGTCGTTCATACTCGTTTTGGCACTTCTTCTGAGCAGGACGCCCGCCGCCAGTTCGAGAATTACAAGATTACCGCCTATGTGAAGGGCGATACGGCATGGATCGTAGCGGACTGGCAGGGGGGAAGGCAGCCGCGTCATTGTTCCTCGGAATTTGCCGTGATGGTGCCGCGTGAAATGGCGCTCGTGAAGCTTGAGACGGAGGGGGGCAATGTGGAGGCCACCGGGCTCACGGGCAAGGTGGAAGCTCAGAGCGGCGGCGGCAGCATGCACCTCGATGACATTGGCGGAGGCGTTTACGCCGAGACCGGGGGCGGTGGCATAGACGTGGGTACGGTGAGCGGCGAGATCGGGCTGCATACGGGCGGCGGATCGATCGAGGTACACCGGGCCAATGGCAAGGTTGTGGCCGAGACCGGGGGCGGAAGCGTCGAGATCCATTCCGGAGCGCAGGGCGCGACCGTGGAGACCGGCGGTGGCAGCGTCGAAGTGCGCCAGTGTAATGGCAAAGTGAAGGTTTCGACCGGCGGCGGGGGCGTCGACCTGAGCGACATTGGCGGTCCGGCGGAGATTGAAACAGGGGGCGGCAGCATCCGTCTTACTTCGGCCAAGGGACATGTTCATGCCGAGACCGGCGGTGGTGGGATCGAACTCTACGGCGTGCCTTCGGCGAGGGCTGAAACCGGCGCGGGCGGCATCACCGTAAAGCTGGTGAATACCGGCGGCGAGCGCCACGATTCCGATCTGGAAACGGGTGCGGGCGACATCACGGTTTACATCGCCTCCGACGTTGCGGTTAACGTGTGGGCCAGCGTCGACCTGGCTAACGGGCACCGCATCACTTCCGAGTTCCCGGACATTCACGTCCATAGCGAAGGTGGACAGTGGGAGCCAAAGACTTTTACCGCCGAGGGTAAGCTGAATGGCGGAGGCCCCACGCTGAAAGTTCACACCTCGACGGGCGACATTACCTTCAAGCGCGCCGGTCACTGAAGTCTGTCTTGATGGTTGAGGTCATGACTATGCGCAGATACGTTTTGACCAGCATCGGGTTGTTGCCGTTACTTCTGAGCTTCTCGCATGCGGCACAGAATTGGCCGGTAGAGTCTTCCGCGCAGTCGTTCGCCTTCTCCGGCGACGAGGGCGGCACCAGTTCCTATCTCGGGGTCGACATTGCCGACGTGACCACCGAGCGTCTGAGCGCGCTAAAACTGAAAGAGGAAAAGGGCGTCGAGGTGACGATGGTCGACCAGGATGCCCCGGCCGGCAAGGCGGGCATCAAGGAGCACGACGTCATTCTCTCCATGAACGGCACCGCCATCGAAAGTGGGGCACAGTTGCGCCGGATGATCCATGAGACCCCACCCGGGCGCGTCGTGAGCTTTGGGTTGAGTCGCGACGGCCAACCCATGACGGTGAAGGTGCAGCTGGCAGACAAGCACAAAGAGTTCTCCTTTGTCGGTCCCAAGGTAAAAGACTTCCCCATGGTAATGCCGGAGGTACACATCCCGGATATCGACATCCCCTCCATCAACATGGTGGTGGTGACGCAGTCGGCCCGCAGCGGTTTGACGGTAGAAAATATAACGCCGCAACTGGGCGAGTTTTTTGGAGTAAAGAACGGAAATGGAGTGCTGGTGCGCGCGGTGGACAAGGGCAGCCGCGCGGATAAGGCAGGTTTCCACGCTGGCGACGTTATTGTGAAAGTGAACGATCAGCCCATCCACGACACCAGCGACTTCACGCACGCCATACGATCGCGCAACGGCAATTCCGTAAGTGTGGGGTTGATCCGGGAGAAAAAAGAACAGAACCTGAATCTGACTCTCCCCCATCTCAAAGAGTCCGGGTTGATGGAAGAAGAGACCTTTGACGCTCCTGCGATCCGTGCTGAGTCGGCGGTTGAACTGGGCCAACTGGAAAACGAAATCGCCAAGCTGCGACCACAAATAGAGCTGGCCGCGCAACAGGCTCGCAAGTCGGCGGAAGAACTGCGGAAGACCTTCTGCGACGAGCAGAAAAAGATTCGCGAGGAAGCGCGCAGGCAGGCCGAAGAGCAACGCCAGAAGCTGAGGAGCGAGGAGCACAAGCTGAGGATGGAAATGGACCGGATGCGGCGGCAGATGCGGTCGTACCGGATGGATATCTAGTCCATAGCAGGACGACCATTGTTGCCCCGCGCAAGCAACCACCTCGATCCCTCGCTGCGCTGAGGATCACAGATCGGCTGCGGCTAGCAGCAGATTGGATCGACTGCCGGCTTCGTGAGGCCGAGCGGGCTGGCTAGCCCGGTGAGGCAAACGAGGTTGCGGCCCGCCTGCTTGGCGGCATAGAGCGCCTTGTCGGCGGCGTGGACCAGTTCATCGCGGGTGCTTCCGTGCTCTGGGAAAGCGGCCACTCCGGCGCTGATGGTCACCAGGCGCGGCACTCCCGGGAATGGCCAACCTTCTACGACCCTGCGCAACTTTTCCGCGACGCCCATTGCATGTTGCGCGTTGGTGTTGGTGAGGAGAATTGCGAACTCCTCTCCCCCGTAGCGACACACGACATCAATTTTCCGTAATTGCTGGTGAAACAGGGACGAGACCTGGCGGAGCACCTCATCGCCGAGCAGGTGTCCAAATTCGTCGTTCAACTTCTTGAACTGGTCGATGTCGGCGATAACCAGCGCCGTTCCGGTTCCGCCACGGCGGGCGCGTTCAATTTCTTCCTGGATGCGCAACTCGAAGTAGCGGCGGTTGAAGATGCCGGTCAATCCGTCGAGATAGGAAAGTTTCCGAATTCGTTCTACGTAATGGGCGTTCTGAATAGAACTTGCGCAAATGTCGGCCACCGCCTCCAGCGGCTGGAATTCATTCTTGCGGAAAGCATTTCGCTCGGAACTATGCAGCGCGAGCACGCCCAGTGTCTGCCCAAATGTGATGAGCGGAATGCTCATCTGCGAGGCAGATTCGGCAAACAGCTTGCACGACCGCGGGGCGCTGCCCAAGTCGTTTTCGATGAGCGTCTCCCCGGACTCCATGGCTCGCAACCACGACTCGCTGCCGCCGGGCAGACGGCCGCCGGCGGGGAGCAGCGATGTCAGTGCCCCTTGCTGGGCGCGCAGAACCAAGTCGCCGTCCTCGCGCAACCAGAGAGAGACGTGGGGTACCTGAAACGCGCGCTGAATTTCCGAACACACGCGAGCCAGCAGATCCTCCAGGTCGATGACCGCAGTGCTTTGCTGGGCTATGGCGTTGATCGCCTGCAGTTGCCGTGCCCGTTGGCGCTCCAGCGAGTACAGGTGGGCATTCTGCAGCGCAATCGAGGCCTGGGTTGAGAACATGGTCAGCAGGTCAATGGTTTCACGGTCGAAGTGATCGAGGCGCTCGCTCTGGCAGTCCAGGACTCCGACGACCTCATCGCGTACCATCAGCGGAATCGCCAGTTCGGAGCGCGTGGACTGGGCACAGCAGATGTAGCGCGAGTCTTTCCTGACGTCGGGGGCATAGACGGGCTGCTTCTTGAGTACAGCCGCGCCGGTGATGCCTTCGTGCCATCCGAGGCATGAGTTGTCCTTCCCGTGGTCCCAGCCGATCTGCGAACGCACACACAACTGCTGGGTCTCCTGGTCAAGCCGCAGGATGGCCGCTTTCTGCAAATGAAAAAAGTCACGCGCGATGCCGAGGATCCGGCTCAGTACCTCGTCCAAATCAAAGGTAGAGAGCACAGCCTGGCCCGCGTCGTACAGGACGGCGATTTTCTGCATGTAAGGGGATTGTAAGTCGGGAATGGGAACCATCGAGGTTCCGAAAGTAACTGGATTTCAACCAGTTGCCCGCTTGTCTACCTCCACTTCCTGGCGGTGCGGATCAACCCGTAAGCCACCAGGCAGAACCAGAAGTCCACCAGCATGCCCAAGTCGGGTTGGAATGGACGATGGCGGACAGCCGGCGGAAATGAAGGCGCCAGAATGAAATAGGCGACATTGCCCAACACGATTGCCGCCAGTGCCTGGATGAAGTTGACCAGCACCGATGCTTTAGGCTCCGGTGATTTAGACACCATCGCACCTCAGACAGGAATTCAGAAGGGAGACCGAAACCGGCTCCACAGAGCGCCCGCGACTCCTGCTACCATTCTTGCTGTTCCCTCGGCGGACCCATCGTTCTCTCGCGCTCTGTTTCGCGTCTTTTGTGATGGACCCGAACTCCGCAGGAAATGTCGACGCATGCTCGAACTCTCCACCCCGGTGATGTACGTGAAGGGCGTGGGTCCGCACATCGGCGAAGTGCTGGCGGCGAAGGGGATCCACACAGTCGGCGACCTGCTCCATTATCTGCCTTTTCGCTACGAAGACCGGTTGAATCCGCGGGGCCTAGCGGAGTTGCGCCCGGGCGAGATGGCGACCGTGATCGCTGAAGTACGCAACTCGGGCCTGTTCCGCACGCGGCGCATGCCGATTTTTCAACTCACCGTCGGCCAGGGGCGGGCCCGCCTGCGCTGTCTATGGTTTCATGCTACCTATCTGCAGGACAAATTCAAGCCCGGGCAGATGATCGCGTTGTACGGAAAGGTCGAGGAAGACCCGCGAAGCCGCGAACTGCAGATCATCCAGCCGCAATACGAGATGCTGGGAGAACCCGGGGAGGGCGGCGACAATGGCGCCGAAAAGAAGGCGGCGGAGTCCCTGGAGATCGGCCGCATCGTTCCGATTTACGAGTCGATCGGGCAGGGACGGCTGACTCCGCGCTGGTTTCGGAAGGTGATTCGCACAGCCCTGGACAACCTGACGCCGGATTTGTCAGAACCGATTCCCGCCATCGTGCGTAGTCGGATGGGCCTGGTGTCGGCGCGGGCGGCGTTGTGGAATGTGCATTGGCCCGAGCCCGGCGAGAGTCTCCAGGACTTGCAGACATCGCGCACGCCGGCGCATATCCGGTTGATCTTCGATGAATTGTTCTTCGTCGAAGTAGGCCTGGAGTTGAAGCGCCGCGATCAGAAGGCGCAGACCGGAATTGCGTTTCAACTCGATGAGCGGGTGCGGGCGGCGATCAAAAAGATACTGCCGTTTCACCCTACAACGGCGCAGAAGCGAGTGCTGAAGGAAATCGCCGCCGACATGGAGAAGCCGTGTCCCATGCGGCGTTTGCTGCAGGGCGACGTGGGATCGGGCAAGACGATTGTCGGCTTCGAGGCGGCAATCATCGCCATCGAGAATGGCTGCCAGGTCGCGCTCATGGCTCCGACTGAGATTCTGGCGCAGCAGCACTATTTTTCGGCGCGGAGGATTCTGGAGAATGCTGGGTACCGCATCGTCTTGCTAACCGGCTCGCTCGAAGCGGATCGCAAACGGGAGATTCGGCGTCATATCGGGCAGGGAAATGCACAATTGGTGATCGGCACGCACGCGCTGCTGGAGGAAAAAGTCGGATTTGCCCGGCTGGGGCTGGTGATTGTGGATGAGCAGCATCGGTTCGGAGTAATGCAGCGGCTTAAGCTGATGAAGAAGTCGGGGGAGGGGGACGAAAGCCGTGCTTCGCTCGGCGGGACGGGCGAGAGCGTCCGTCCCCACACGGGACCTGCCGAGCCTGACGTTCTCGTCATGACTGCCACGCCTATCCCGCGCACCTTGGCGCTTACTCTGTATGGCGATCTTGATCTCAGTGTGCTGGACGAACTTCCGCCCGGGCGTACGCCCATCGTCACGCGCTGCGTTGCTGATGACCAGTCCCCTAAGGTGTGGGAGTTTGTGCGCAAGCAAGTGGCGGCGGGACATCAGGCCTACGTCGTCTATCCCGTTATTTCTGAAAACGAGGAAAGCGAACTCAAGGCCGCGATCAAGATGTATCGCGAACTGAGTGGTCGCGTCTTTGCCGATCTCAAAGTTGGCTTGCTGCACGGGCGCCTTGACCCCGAATTGAAAGACCAGGTCATGCGCATGTTCCAGAAGGGCGAATTGCAGATCCTGGTCGCGACCACTGTCATCGAGGTGGGTGTGGACGTCCCTAATGCCACGGTGATGGTCATCGAACATGCCGAGCGCTTTGGACTGGCCCAGTTGCACCAGCTGCGGGGGCGGATCGGACGAGGCGCCGCCAAGTCGTACTGCGTTCTGATGACCGGGGGCAAGGTCACCGAAGAAGGCCAGCGGCGGCTCGATGCTATGGTGCGGACCAATGACGGATTTCAGATTGCGGAACTTGACCTCGAGCTTCGTGGCCCGGGTGAGTTTTTCGGCACGCGGCAGGCAGGGATGCCTAGCTTCCGGGTCGCCAACATCATCCGCGATGCCCAACTGCTCGAAGCCGCCAAGCGCGAAGCTGCGGCTGTGCTCGCCGGGCCAAACGCGGAAATTTCGTCGGAAGAAATCAGCCGCGCTCTGGTTCAAATGCGGGCCCGCTGGCAGCATACCTACGGGCTGGTCGAGGTGGGGTGAACCCTGAGGTGATCGCGCGTTCTAAGGAGGATGGTGCAATGGCCAAAAATTTTGGGCTGGTACTGGTCCGCAGCCGCCATTCTGTGGACGAGACGGTGCAGCGGCTGCAAGCGGCATTGATCGGGAAGGGCATGCAGGTTTTTGCCGTCATCGACCACAGTGGGGAGGCGGAGAAGGTGGGGCTGAAGATGAGGCCGACCAAGCTGTTGATTTTCGGAAGCCCGAAGGGTGGAACTCCGCTGATGGTGGCGGCGCCGAGCCTTGCCATTGATTTGCCGATGAAGGCGTTGGTCGCCGAGGATGCCGAGGGTAAAATTTGGGTCACCTACAACAGCCCCGAGTACTTCGAGGAGCGGCATGGCGTTCCTGCGGATCTGATCAAGAATCTGGCAGGGGCGGGGGCGCTGATCGAAAAGGCTGTGGAATAATGAAGCCCACTTCTCGCGCAAAGGACGCGCGAGAAATGGGGCACCCGGAGAGTCGTGACGGAAGGTCCAAATCCTAATCGAGCGCGCGACCATCTCGCGAATGAGCGGACGTTTCTGGCTTGGGTGCGGACGGGAGCGGCGATCGTGGTGTTCGGATTCGCGATCGGGAGGTTTTCTATCGCTCTGCGGCAGTTGACGGCGCTTCAGGGACATCCGCTGCACCGAAGTGGGCTTTCCGTATGGATGGGTGCGACTTCGATTGTGTTCGGAGTAGTGCTGGTGATCGCGGGGCTGGTGCGGTATCGCCAGACCAGGGCGCGGCTGGACGCCGGGACCTTTGAGCCAGCGGGATTTGTTTTGGACCTGGTCACGATTTTGACCGTTTTGTTTGGGCTGGCGTTGGCGACTTATTTGATTTATATCGAGAAAAGTGTGGGGTGAGAGGGTACAGCACAGAGGCAGCCGAGCTGCGCTCGGCCCCTCCGGGCTCCTTCGACTTCGCTCGGGACAGGTTCCGACCCGGACCCACGCGAAAGACTATGGCGAACGATCAGGAAAAAGAGGCGGCGGCGCGAGCTAGTTTGCGATTTGTGAAAGACGGGCAGGTTGTGGGCCTGGGCACGGGATCGACGGCGGCGCACTTCATCAAGCTGCTGGGCGAGCAAGTGAAGAATGGGCTGCGAATTCGGGGAATTCCCACTTCGGACCGGTCGCGGGAGCTGGCGCTGAGTCTGGGAATTCCGCTGACCACACTGGATGAGTGCCAGGAGATTGCGGTTACGGTAGATGGAGCGGATGAGGTCGATCCAGAGCTGCGGCTCATTAAAGGTGGCGGCGGGGCGCTGCTGCGAGAGAAGATTGTGGCGTCGGCCACCAAGCAGTTGGTGATTGTGGCGGATGCTTCGAAGCAGGTGCCGGTGCTCGGGAAGTTTCCGCTGCCGGTGGAGGTGATCAAGTTCGCGCAGACGCTGGTGGCGAGACGGATTGCGGCGTTGGGAGCGGAAGTGCAGCTGAGAACCGGCACTGACGGCAAGCCCTATTTGACCGATGAGAATAACCACATCCTAGACTGCAGGTTTGGGCAGATTCGGGATGCGGATGGACTGGCGCGGCAGTTGAGCGAGATGGCGGGAGTGGTGGAGCACGGGCTATTTATCGGGATGGCGAGCGTGGTGTTGTTTGCACGCGGGAGCGAGATTGTGGAGTTCGGACGCTAGCCTGGGCGGGGGCGAGATCGACCAAATGCCAGCCGAGCCGGACTCGGCCTGTCCGGGTCTGAGGCCTGGACCCACACGGACAAAAAAAAGGTTCCTCGTTTCGCGCGGAATGACAACTGTTAGAACAAGGTGAAAGGGACCAAATGGCGACGGGAACACAGGCGTCGGGGTGGGGGGGGCCGTCGCGGAGGCGCGTGGAGCGGTTCGAACTGCAGACGCCGCTGGATGTGACGGTGCTGAGATCGGGGGTCCCGGACACGCTGCCGGGGCGGGCCGTTGATGTGTGCGAGTGCGGGATCGCGGCCATGCTCGCTGGAGAGCTTCTGCCGGGTGAGGTGGTGGGGATTGAGGTACAGCTGCCCGACACTACCGATCCGTTGCGAATCCGGGCGACGGTGCGGTATCACGACAAACTGCGCTACGGGTTTGAGTTTGTCGGGTTGTCGGTGGAGCAGCAGGCGGCGATTCGAGATTGCGCGCAAGAAACACAAGCAGAGGCCGGGGCGAGTGCCAAACTCTTAGGGGGCAAGGAGGAAAAGAAGAAGAGAGACGCAGGATCGCCCAGCGGGCGCGGGGACGCTGCCAGCAACGGTGCGCCGGAGAAATCGTCAAAGAAGCGGGGCATGGAGGCATGGGTCGTCGGTGTTGTTCTTCTTGTTTTCGCGGCTGCGGGTGCGGGCGTGTTTTGGTGGAAGTGGAACCGAGGATGGGAGGAACTGGAGTCTGGCCTGAAGACCGAGCAGGCGGCAGCAACCGAAAAGCCGCAAGCGCAGGTTCCGGCGGAGGTGATGGAGAAGTTGCTGACCCATCGCGTGGAGCCTGTGTATCCGACGGAGGCCAGGAGGGCGAACCTGCAAGGGGTTATCGCGCTCGATATTGTAGTGGGGCGGGACGGGTCGGTAATGAGCATGCATGCGCTCAATGGGCCGGACGCGCTGGTGCGAGCAGCCATGGACGCGCTGCGGTGGTGGAAGTTCGAGCCTTATCGAGTGAATGGTGAGCCAGCGGTAGTGGAGACCACCGTGGCGGTGGAGTTTAAGCGGTAGGGCAGCGATTCCGATCGCCTAAGCAGGAGTCGGCGTGCTTCCTTACGCGCGCGGCTTGCGGAGTGCCTGGAGCACGACGATGCCGCTGATGGCGAAACATACCACCGCTCCCAGGGCGGCGACTTGCAGGAGGCCGGCGCTGAGGCGGAGTACGTCGGCGAAAATAGCAGCCACCGCGAAGATGAGTCCCAGTACGTTGAGCCCTAGAGGCGCGCGGACGGGAGCGCCGATGTCCTTGCGCAAACGGAGCTGCAGCAGGAGCGCTGCGAGTCCGATGGCCGCGACGACCACCAGCGCCAACGGACTCAGGAAAGCGTTACGGCTGGTGTAGATGACCACCAAGGCGAGTGCGAGGAGCAGGAAGCCGGCAGCGAAAATGGTCGAGCGACGCGGCTTGGGCGCAGGGGCCGAGTTGGAAGTGGCGTCGGACAAGAAGTCCCGTCCCAATTTATACAGGGCGGAGCGAACAGTTTCAAATATCGGCCGGAACCCCATGCCGGCGGCCACCAGAGAAGCCCAGAAGAAAAAGGGGGAAGTCAGCTCCGTCAGCTCCTCATCTCCGTTTTTCTCGCTCCTATTTCACGCCGGCGCCGGCAGAACACAATGGCATGCGGCTGGTCCGGCTGCCGGCGATCCGGTCCAAACATCTCGAAACCGTCGTGCACACTCTGCTCAGCACGGCGCACGCGCTGACCCAGAGGTACGATCTGGTGCATTATCACGCACTCGGGCCGACGTTATTTTCATTCCTTCCGCGCCTGGTTCGAGCGAAGACAGCGGTTACCGTGCCAGGGCCCGACTGGCAGAGAAAGAAGTGGGGCGGGTTGCATCGTGGGTGCTGCGTGCCGGCCAGAGTGCATCGTTCCACCTTCCAAACGGCACCATGGTCGTGTAGCGAGCGCTGCAGCAACGGTATCGCGAGATCCACGGAATCGAAGCCTTTTATGTGCCTAACGGCGGAGTGCTGCGGGACTGAACCGAGCCCCGCGAGATTCTGGAACGGGGGCTCGAGCCTGCTGGAATGCAGTAGACCTGGCGGATCGCCTGCGCCTCCTCATCGCCAATCGGGCGGTGCGCGAGGCGGCGGGAAGAGCCGCCAAGGGACGGATTCGCGAACAGTATCAGTGGCAGAAGATCGCCGCCGACATCGAGGCGGCGTACTTCGAAATGATGGGAGGGAAGCCGGTAGATGCTGCACCGAAGAAGCCGAGTGCTCGAGCTGCCGCTGCGGGGGAGGGCAGCGGCGTGGAGCGACGGGCCGGGGTAGTCGTTGCAATCTTAGGTGGAGAACAGCGGCGTGATCATGCGTCGTTTGCCCTTACCGCGCGTGGCACATCGTTGTCGGTCGGGCAGTTGATCATCCATTCGCCCAAGGGACAGGTCAACCCCCTCTTTTTTTATTACAATCAGGAATCGGTCGCGGCAGGTGCAGCGCGGACTGTCCCGAACGACATTCGGCATGAAGAACAAGGTTCTCGTAACCGGCGGCGCTGGCTTCATCGGGTCCAACTTCATCCTGCAGCTAATGCGGGAAGATACCTCGTCGATCATCAACCTTGACAAGCTTACCTACGCGGGAAATCTATGCAACCTTGAGTCGGTTGCAGCCGACGCACGGTATGAGTTCGCGCAGGGCGACATCGGCGACCGCGGATTCGTGAGGCAGTTGCTCGAACAGCATCAGCCAGCAGCGATCGTTCACTTCGCGGCGGAAAGTCACGTGGATCGTTCGATTCGGGGGCCGGACGACTTCATTCGCACCAACGTCGATGGGACGTTCGCACTACTGGAGGAAACGCGAGCGTATTGGACCGAGATGAACGACGAGGAGAAGGCGGATTTTCGCTTTTTGCACATCTCCACGGATGAAGTATATGGATCTCTCAGGCCGCACGATCCTCAGTTCCGCGAGACCACGCAGTACGCGCCGAACAGCCCATATGCCGCGTCCAAAGCCGCATCGGATCACCTGGTGCGTGCCTACCACCACACCTATGGGCTGCCCACGTTGACCACGAATTGCTCGAACAACTATGGACCGTTTCAGTTTCCGGAAAAATTGATTCCGTTGATGATCCTCAACGCACGGGATGGGAAGTCGCTACCGGTCTACGGGGACGGCCAGAACGTCCGCGACTGGCTCTATGTGGAAGATCATTGCGCCGCGATTCGAACCGTGCTGCGGCGCGGCCGTCCCGGTGAGAGCTACAACATTGGCGGCTGGAATGAGAAACCGAATATCGAGATCGTGCAGACGATCTGCGACTTGGTCGATGAGATCACTCCCCGTGCGCAAGTCTCGCGCCGCGACCTGATCACGTTTGTAAAAGATCGCCCGGGCCACGACCGGCGTTACGCGATGGACGCCCACAAGATCGAACGAGAGCTCGGATGGAAGCCAAAGGAGACGTTTGAGAGTGGCATTCGCAAGACCGTGTGCTGGTATCTTGACAACGACCAGTGGGTGCGAGACGTGACCAACGGAAGCTACCGGCAGTGGATTGCGACGCACTACTCGGTCTAGACGAAGCGAGCGCGACAACCCACGCGATGCGGACGGGATTCAAGACAAGTCAGAACGATGAGCGACAGGACACCATATAAGGGCATCATCCTGGCAGGAGGGTCGGGAACCCGTCTGTATCCCACAACCCAGGTAATGGGCAAGAGCCTGCTTCCGGTTTACAACAAGCCAATGATCTATTACCCACTGTGTACGTTGATGCTGGCCGGCATCCGGGACATTCTGGTGATTTCGACTCCCGATGATATTCCCAAGTTTCAGGCCCTGTTGCGAGACGGAAGCCAGTACGGGATTCGCCTTCAGTACCGCGTGCAAGCCAAGCCAGAAGGGATTGCTCAGGCGTTTTTACTTGGAACGGAATTCCTGGACGGCGGTCCGTGTGCGCTGGTGCTGGGCGACAACATCTTCTACGGGCATGATCTGGTGAAGGACCTTCGGGAGGCCGCCGAAAAGGTAGTTGGCGCGCGCGTCTTCGCCTATCCCGTGCACGATCCTGAGAGGTACGGGGTGGTGGAGTTCGATGCGAGCGGGCGCGCCTTGAGCATCGAGGAAAAGCCGCAGCAACCGAAGTCCCGATACGCCGTCACTGGGCTGTATTTTTACGATGGCCGGGTCGTGGAGATTGCAAAATCGCTCAAGCCCAGCGCCCGGGGAGAACTCGAGATCACTGATGTGAACCGGGTCTATCTAGGAGACGGGCAACTTGAGGTTGTGGTGATGGGGCGCGGGATGGCCTGGCTGGATACGGGCACACATGAATCGCTCATGGATGCTTCCCTGTACATCCAGGCGATTGAGAGACGGCAGGGGTTGATGGTGGCGTGTCCCGAGGAGATCGCCTACCGGTACGGCTACATTACAGCCGACCAAGTAGAGCAAGTTGGAAGTTCGATGAAGAACAGCAGCTACGGTGCGTACCTGCTGCAACTGCTGAAGGAAAGGGTATTCTGAAATGAGTGTGCTCCCGGCGACGCGGCCCGCAATGGACGCCTTCAAGAAAATTTCGACCTCACTGCCTGGGGTATTTGTTCTGGAGCCACGCGTATTTGCGGACCAACGAGGTTTCTTTCTGGAGAGCTACAACGAGCGAGCCTTGGCAGAGATTGGCATTGAGGAGCACTTTGTTCAAGACAATCATTCGTGCTCGCGCCGCAATGTGCTGCGCGGACTGCATTATCAGATCCAGCAGGCGCAGGGAAAGCTGGTGCGTGCCGTGGAGGGGGAGATTCTCGACGTCGCTGTGGACCTCCGGCGGAGTTCGCCGACGTTTGGCGGATGGGAGGCCGTGCGCCTGTCGGGAGAGAACAAACGCATGTTGTGGATTCCCGCCGGCTTTGCTCACGGATTCTGCGCTACGTCGGAGAAGGTGCACGTTGTATACAAAGCCACCGACTATTATGCAGTCGAATACGAGCGCACTCTGGCTTGGAATGATCCGGATCTAAAGATCAACTGGGAACTGGACGGCGAACCGACTGTGTCCGCAAAAGATCAGCGGGGGGTTGCGCTCCGCGCCGCCGAGACCTTCCAGTAGTCGCGGGAAATCACACGCATGAAAGCACTAATTCTGGGCGCCACCGGTCTGTTAGGCCAGGCCTTGATGCGGGAGTGGAGCGGAGATGAGGTCCTGGGCCTCGGAGTCCGCGATGCCGACATTCGAGACGTTCGGAAAGTGCGGGAAGTGATTGAAAAGATGCGCCCGGAATGGATCGTTCTGGCGGCGGCCTACACCGACGTGGATGGCTGCGAGAGCAATCAGGAGTTGGCCTTCTCCGTAAACCGCGATGGCGCCGTTCAGGTCGCGCGAGCCGCGAAAGACGCCGGTGCGAAGTTAATGTTTCTAAGTTCAGACTACGTCTTCGACGGAAAGAAAACTTCGCCCTACGAGATCGGGGACAGGCGAAACCCGCAGAGCGTTTACGGCCGATCCAAGGCCGAAGCTGAAATCCAATTGCTCGAAGTTATTCCCACTTGTTGCATCTTGCGCACTGCCTGGCTGTTCGGGATCGGAGGCAAATGCTTCCCCGACACAATCCTGAAGCTCGCGGCCGCCCGGCCCGTGCTCGATGTAGTCAGCGATCAGCGGGGATGCCCGACGTATTCCGTCGATCTGGCGCGGGCGATCGTTCAGTTGTGCCGCAAGAGCGCGAATGGAATTGTGCACGTGACCAATGCTGGCGATTGTTCGTGGTTCGAGTTCGCGCTCGAAATCGTCGAGTGCGCGGGGCTTTCTACCGAGGTACGGCCGGTCAGCACGCAGCAGATGGTACGGCCGGCGCCCCGTCCAGCGTATTCGGTCATGTCCGCGAAGAGCCTCACGGACCAAGGAATCGTCATGCCCACATGGCGAGATGCGCTCGGGCGGTTTTTTCAGGAGCGAGGCGGCTAAACACTCTGCCAACTCTTCGCCCTGCTGGGAATGTTGAATTTCCTGCACCCCCACTTCCGAATCCCCTGCCTTGGTTACTTCAGTAATACAGTGGCCGCCTAGGCGCGAACATACAATTCGAGCGTGGGGAGTGCTGCGCTACAACGAGGGCAGAAATGGACGATCGCGGTTAGCGCGGTCGTCGGTGCCCATGTTCTGTTATCCCTGCTGGCGCCACGCGGCTTCTCGCTTACAGCTCTCGGCGACATCCTGCAAAATGCCATTCTGTTTTGCGCCACCATCGCCATTGTCGCCAACGTGAGAACCGCTGCCCCGAAGGCGCGGTTGTTCTGGGCGCTGATGGGTCTTGGCATGGGGATGTGGCTGACTTCGCAGGTGATGTGGACCTACGTGGAAGTCTACCTGCGGCATGAGGCGCCGAATCCATTCGTTGGGGACGTCATTCTGTTCCTGCACATCGTTCCCATGATGGCCGCGGTAGCGGTTCAGCCTCACGTGAAACACCATAATCGGACCCTGCGCGTCGGAACGCTGGATTTTGCCCTGCTCCTGACGTGGTGGCTCTTTCTTTATCTGTTTGTCGTAATCCCGTGGCAATACGTGCACCCCGCGGAATCTGTTTACGGCAGAAGTTTTGACCTGCTCTACGTGTCGGGAGAACTCGTGCTGGCCGCCGGTTTGATTCTGGTCTGGCGCCGCAGTCGCGGCATTTGGCGAAGCATCTACTTCCACCTGTTCGGAGCCACGCTGCTGTACGGCGTCGCTTCCCTGGTGGCCAGTGAAGCCATCGATTTACACCTCTACCACACGGGCAGTCTGTTTGATGTGCCCCTGGTGGGGTCGATGGCGTGGTTTGTTCGCATCGGTTTCCTCGCGGCCGAAGCGACGGCTCAGAATCCCGTCGCCGACACCCCTGCCGGAGGGCACGGAATCTGGAAAGCGCGTCTGGCGATGGTCGCCTTCTTCATCACGCCGCTGATGGTCGCCTGGGCGCAATACGGCAACGTTCCGGAACGGGTTCGAACCTACCGAACCCTTCTTACGGTTGCGGCCATGATTGTAATGGGCGCACTCGTATTTCTCAGGCAGCATTTACTGGATCAGGAATTACTGAGCCTGTTAGGCCTGGCGCGAATCAACCTCGAGGAAATGTCGCGATTAAAGGATGAGCTGGAGAATAAGGAACACTCGCTGCGGTGGCACGGTCTGGAACTGCAGCGCAAGAATCTGGAACTCCAGGAGATATCGTTCACGGATGTGGTGACGGGAGTATGGAACCGCCGCTATCTGGAAGAGATCCTTACGGCCGAGGCTGGTCAGGTGCTGCGGAACTATCAGCGTGCGCGGGGAAGCGCCATCCGGAAGACGGATCACCGCGACCTCGTGTTCATCATGGTGGATATGGATTTCTTCAAGCAAGTGAATGACATGCACGGTCACCCCGCGGGAGACCGCTTGCTGCAACTGGTGGCGCAAAGGCTGTCGACGGTCGTGCGCAAATCCGACGTGCTGGTGCGGTGGGGCGGCGAAGAGTTTTTGATTATGAGCCGTTCGACCGATCCGTCGGGAACGCCGGCATTTTGCAGCCGCGTTCTGGAGGTGATGTCGTCGGAACCGTTTGATCTCGGCCACGGAATCACCGTGCGCAAAACTTGCTCTGTGGGATGGGCGGCGTATCCGTGGAGCCGCAGCGCGTTTGAGGCGCTCTGCGCCGAGGAATCGCTTGCTCTGGCGGACGCTGCTCTGTACAAGGCAAAGGCTTTGGGCAGAAATCAAGGAGTTGGAATCGTGCCTGGCGATGCCGCGAACGGTAACCCGGGGAACATTGATTTGCTCTCTGTGCGGGAGGGAAATCCCCCGCTGGCTCGCACTATACAAACTGCATGCCCCAGTCGGGATTCGGTTTTCGCTGCTGAGTTTAAAGCCGCCACGCCCGTCGACAACCCTAGCGTTTAGTATCCATTGGTGAGTAGGGACCCCCGTCTGCAAGTGAAGCCCCTCGATCCATAGAGCCCTTGACCTCATCGTGCGCGTTGACTACATTGAGAAGCCGGCTTTGCGGCTTTCAAGGAATCATTTAGCAATGGACGCAAAAACTCGTTCGCGAAAGACAGGCCTTCGTCAGAAGGCGCAACTGATGTCCGCTTCTGAAATTGAACGCACGCTGGTGCGCCTGGCGTACGAGATCGTCGAGAAGAACGGCGGGGTCGATGGCTTGGGACTGGTGGGGATTCGGCGCCGCGGCGTGCCCCTCTCGGAGCGGCTGGGCAAGATCATCGCGCGCATCGAGAATGCCAAGGTCCCGGTGGGAACTCTTGACATCACCTTCTACCGCGACGACTTGTCGACGCTGGGGCCCAAGCCGGTGGTGCAAGAGAAAGAGATTGGATTCGAGATTGAGGACAAGAATATCGTGCTGGTCGACGACGTTCTTTTTACAGGCCGTACCACGCGAGCGGCGCTGGACGCCCTGTTCTCGCATGGTCGACCCCGGCGCGTTCAACTGTGCGTGCTGATTGACCGCGGACACAGGGAGATTCCGGTAGAGGCTACCTTCGTCGGCCGGAACGTGCAGACCACGATGGACGAGGTGATCGAAGTCAAACTGACGGAGATTGATGAGGCGGAGAAGGTTCTGCTGATGGAGAAGTAGCGCGCCGCAAACAAATTTCCTACAAAGTAAGGACGGCGGATTTACCCGCCGTCCTTTTTGATGTACGGCGAATTATCCGATCCTGGTGCACACTGCTTTGGTTTGCGTGTAGAGACTGAGCACGTCGTGGCCCATCTCGCGGCCCCATCCAGATTGCTTGTAGCCTCCGAACGGCAGCCCTGCGTCGAAGATGTTGTAGCAGTTGATCCACACCGTCCCGGCGCGAAGCTGCTCCGCCATGCGATGCGCCTTGCCGATGTCCCGGGTCCAGACGGCGGCAGCGAGTCCGTAGTCGCTGTTGTTGGCGCGGGGAACAATCTCCTCGGGATCCGTGAATGGCATCGCGGCCACGACCGGTCCAAAGATTTCCTCCCGCACCACCTTCATGTTTTCTTTTGTGTTTACCAGCACTGTCGGCTCGACGAAGTATCCACGGTCGCCGGCCTTGTGTCCGCCGACAACGGCTTGGGCGCCTTCGGAGAATCCAGCTTCAAGATATCCGCATACACGATTCAGTTGTTCTTGGGAGACCAACGGACCCATTTCGGTGGCGGGCTCAAGGCCTGAGCCCACTTTGATTTTCTTCGCGTGGTCGGCAACACCTTCCACGACCTGGTCGTACACTGCCTTCTCAACATAGAGCCGAGATCCTGCGCAGCAGCACTGGCCGTGGTTGAAGAAGATTGCGCTGGCCGCGCCAGGAATGGCCGTCTCAAGGTCGGCGTCTTTGAACACAACGTTCGGGGACTTGCCCCCTAGCTCCAGCGAAACTTTCTTCAGGTTGCCGGCGGCGGCGTGCACGATCAGCTTGCCAACTTCGGTCGATCCGGTGAACGCGACTTTGTCGACGTCGGGATGGGCAGCCAGCGCCGCCCCTGCCGTTTCGCCATAGCCCGGGACAATGTTGACTACGCCTTCAGGGAACCCAGCCTCCATGATCAACTCTCCAAGGCGCAGCGCCGATAGCGGAGTTTGCTCAGCCGGTTTCAGCACGACCGTGCAGCCGGTCGCCAACGCTGGGCCCAATTTCCAGGCGGCCATGAGCAGGGGGAAGTTCCACGGGATGATCTGGCCCACCACCCCCACGGGCTCGCGCAGGGTGTAAGCGAGATATTTCGCGCCCGGCGTGTATGGAACTGAGAGAGGAATGGTATTGCCCTCGATCTTGGTGGCCCATCCCGCCATATAGCGGAACAGGTCAACTGCGAGTGGCACGTCCGCGGCCTTCGCGATGTTGAGAGGCTTACCGTTGTCGAGACTCTCGATGTAGCCGAATTCTTCCGTATGTTGCTCCAGCAGATCGGAGAGTTTCCAGATCAGTCGTGCGCGCTCTGCCGCAGTCATCCGGCGCCATGGGCCGTTTTCAAAGGCGTTGCGAGCGGCTTTTACGGCTTGCTCAATGTCTTCGCGATCACCTTCGGCAACCTGAGCGAGAACATCACCCGTCGCCGGATTGTAGGTTGGGAAAGTCTTACCGGAGGTGGCGTTGACCCACCTGCCGTTGATCAACATTTTTCGTGGTTTGTCGATGAACTCCGCGACTTGCGGATGGATTTGCGGGGAAATTGCGATGCCCATACGTCCTCCTTGGTCCAACTACACTTGAAAGAATTAAAAGATGCCGGACGGACGAAAGTGGCGCACGCGTATGAACTTAAAGATCCAACCCTCGGTATGCTAGCGCCGGGCCCGGGCAATTGCAATCCACGAGTGCCTGCAGGATCGGAGCGCCTGCCGTCCAATTTTCGGGATGCCAGGCGCCAAGAGCCGCGAGGTTCTGCCGCATGGCGGGCTATGCGAGGGAAAGCGGTCGATCGAATTTACAAATCTCTCGTCGCCGACGCACGAGAGTTGATGATGTGGGCCCTTACTCCCCGTAAGGAACCCAGATGTTTTTCACTTGCGTCGCATGTTCCAAAAACCAGCGACCTTCGGCTTGTCTTGTGTTGAACCAGTCGATGACCCGGCCTTCGTTCGTCCAGACCTGCTTCAGGTTCCCGGTGGACATCGATTTCGCAGCTGCGACCGTGGTTTCGTCCCCGTAACACCAGATGGCGTCGACGTCATCGTGTTCGGCGAGGGTTTTCAGCAGTTGCGAAACGTAGCCAGTCACGATGTTCACCGCACCGCCGGGCAGATCACTTGTGTCGAAAAGCTGGTATAGATCGGCGGTGATGAGCGGGTATCGCTCGGAAGGGATCGCAATCACCGTGTTTCCCGCTGCGAGAAGGGGCATTACGAGCGACAGGAAACCAAGGAGCGGAACGTCCACTGGACAGACAACTCCAACCGTTCCGATCGGTTCGTTCATCGCGATTGCAATATTACGGAATGGCGGGTTGTGTACGGCACCGTCGAACTTATCGGTCCAGGCGGCGTAGGAGAAGATGCGTTCAACCCCGACGGCAACTTCCGCGGCAGCTTGCTGTTCTCCAACCACCGCGGCGAGACGGCGTCTGATCTCGTCCCCGCGTTGGGCAAGGTTTTCCGCGACGTAGTAGAGAACCTGAGCGCGATTGTGCGCCGTAGCCTTGGACCAAGCCTCGGCTTTCCGCGCGGCCTCTACAGCGTTGCGAATGTCCTTGCGGTTGCCGAGGGGAACTTCACCGAACAAGTGGCCTTCGGGCGAGCGCACCTCCATGCTGTAGCCGGAGTCGGGACGCGCCTGCTTGCCGCCGATGTAGAGCTTGACCGTGCGGTCGATGCTGGGCGTGCTGGTTTCGATCCGCTCTTCCGATGGCGCGGATCTAGCCGCGTTAGCTACGGGCAACTTCGGGGCATGCTTGAACCATGAGGGCTCCAGGTATTCGAGCAGGCCTTCGCGCCCACCTTCGCGCCCATATCCGCTCTCACGGTAGCCCCCGAAGCCGCAGGCGGCGTCGAACAGATTGGTGCAGTTGACCCACACGACGCCGGCTTTCAGTTCCGCCGCCACATGCAGCGCCACGTTGATGTTCTCACTCCACACGCAAGATGCCAGTCCATAGACGGTGTTGTTCGCCAATTCCACAGCTTCTCGCGGAGTGCGGAAGGTCATGGCTGCAAGCACCGGCCCGAAGATCTCCTCCTGGGCCACGATCGAGGTGGGATGCACATTGCTCAACAGAGTCGGCGGGTAATAAAAGCCGCGCGCGGGCAAGGCTATCTGGGGTTGCCAGCACGTCGCACCCTCGGCAACACCTTGCGCCACCATTCGCTGGATGCGGTCCAGTTGCACCTGAGCCACGATGGCACCGATATCAATCGCTTTGTCGAGCGGCGGCCCAATGCGCAGGGTGGTCATGCGATCGCGAATTTTCGAAATCAGCGTTTCGGCAATGCTCTCCTGCATCAGCAGGCGCGAGCCAGCGCAGCAAACCTGCCCCTGGTTGAACCAGATTCCGTCGACCAGGCCCTCGACGGCGCTATCGAGGTCAGCATCGTCGAAAACGATGAACGGAGATTTGCCTCCGAGTTCGAGCGACAAGCGTTTGTGGCTGCCCGCAGTGGCGCTGCGGATGGCGCGCCCAATCTCAGTCGAACCGGTAAACGCGATCTTGTCTATATCCGGATGCTTTACCAGTGCCTCGCCGGTTGAGCCATCTCCAGTGACGATGTTGACGACTCCGGCAGGCAGCCCCGCCTCCCGGCAGAGTTCCGCAAATGCCAGCGCGGTCAACGGCGTGAACTCGGCAGGCTTCAACACGACCGTATTTCCCGTTGCTAAAGCAGGAGCGATCTTCCACGCCAACATCAGGAGCGGAAAGTTCCAGGGAATGATTTGGCCAACCACACCGCAGGGCTCGTAGTCCGGAAACTCCTGCTCGAGCAGTTGCGCCCAGCCGGCGTGATGGTAGAAGTGTCGCGCCACCAGGGGAATATCGATATCGCGGCTCTCGCGGATAGGCTTGCCGTTGTCCATGGTTTCGAGAACCGCCAGCAGCCGCGAATGCTTTTGCACCAGCCGCGCCAGGGCATATAGATATCGAGCGCGCACGTGTGGGGAAAGAGCGCGCCATTCTGCAGACGCCGCGCGCGCCGCGCGAACCGCAGCATCAACGTCGGCGGCACTGCCTTGCGCGATGGACGCGAGCTGCTCTCCGTTGGAAGGATCGAGGGTCGCGAAATACTCGTCAGCCGCTGGCGCTTGCCAGGCTCCGTGAATGAAGTGAGCAAAGCGGTGGCCGTGGCGATCCAACCATACGCCCGCTTCTTTAGGATCCTCGGGAGCTGGTCCGTACTCCATCGTGACGAATTTTTCGGCTATGCTCATGAGATTCAGCTCGATTCCGTCGCTTCGCTGGTTGTGCCCGGTTCCGCTACGCAATCGGATGACGATACTCCGCTGAGTAGCGTCCGGTCGCATAGTGCTCCAACTGACGCTCTATATCTCCCAACAAGCCGCTCGCGCCCAGGCGGAATAAATGTCGGTTCAGCCACGATAGGCCGAGTTCCTCTTTCATCATCGCAAGCCAGTCAATAGACTGCTTGGCCGTGCGAATTCCGCCGGCTGGCTTGAAGCCGACCGCCATCCCGGTTTGTTGCGCGTACTCGCGGATGGCGCGCACCATTACGAGGCTCACCGGCAGCGTGGCATTCGTCGGTTCTTTTCCGGTAGAAGTCTTGATGAAGTCGGCGCCCGCCATCATCGCAACGAAGCTGGCGCGAGCCACATTGCGGAGCGTCAGGAGGTCTCCGGCGCCGAGGATGACTTTCATATGAGCGGCGCCACAGGCCTGCTTGAACGCTGCGATTTCGTCGTACAGGGCCTGCCAGCGTCCGCCAAAAACATGAGCTCGGGTGATGACAACGTCAATTTCATGGGCGCCCGCTTCGACGGATCGGCGAATCTCTGCCACACGTTCAGCGAGCGGCGAAAGTCCTGCCGGAAATCCGGTGGAGACGGCGGCCACGTGTACGCCGCTTCCCTCCAGTGCCGTCAGCGCGGTCTCGATGAACGTGTGATAAACGCATACTGCCGCAACCTTCACTCCGAGTTGCTCGATGCCAAGTTTCCGCACCAGATCCGGCTGGACCGGCTGGCGCGCTTTTGCACACAAACGCCGCACGCGTTCGTCCGTGTCATCGCCGGAGAGCGTCGTCAAGTCCATGCACGAAATCGCCCGCAGAAGCCACGCCGCCTGCCATTCTTTCTTGACCGTTCGCCGTGCCACCTGCGTCTGCGTGCGGCGCTCCACGGCGCTGGTGTTCACGCGCACTTCCTGTACCCAGTTCAAATCGAGCGGAGTCCCGGAGTTCGGAAGCAGCGGCCGCTCTCCAAGCGTGGCAATCGCGTTCGCGGATTGTGCCTCCCGCGTCACGACTTCGCTTCCGCTTCGCCTTTCGTGATCAGCAGACATTTCGGCAAACCAGAGGTGTAATTGTACGGCAGCGAATCCCCCAACGCGAAATTCAGGTGCACGATATTAACGATCAAAATGTGAGGCAGCACCATTGCCTGTCCGGAGTGAACTTCGACTGGTTGTGGGCCCAACAAAAACCCGGAACCCACGGGCCCAGGGTTTACAATGGCGCACGGTTTGGCCGTCGAACCCGTTCCTCCTATGCGCAACACAAACCTGTCCCCGGCTACCAGAAAGCGACTGGAGCACGCCGCGACCAAGGTCATGAAGAACGCCCACGCGCCCTACTCCAACTTCCATGTTGGCGCGGCGATCCTGCTCACGAACGGAAAAATTTTTGCCGGCTGCAACGTCGAGAACGCTTCTTACGGTATGACCAACTGCGCGGAACGCACCGCGATCTTCTCTGCCGTCGCGCAATTGGGTCCAAAGATTGAGATTCGCGCGGTTGCCGTCGCCAACGACCACGGCGTCGCCTGCTCACCCTGCGGCGCATGCCGGCAGGTGATCTACGAATTCGGCCCCGACGCCACCATCTTTTTCCAAGGGGCACACGGGCCGAAGGAGGCGCACATTACCGAACTTCTCCCGGAAGGATTTCGCCTCCAGTGATCCAAACCACGACTGCCTCGCAAAGGTTCCGCGCCATTGACGTCATCCGCAAGAAACGGGACGGAGGTGAGCTGTCACGGGCCGAAATCGAAGACCTGGTCAACTCCTACACCCAAGGGGAAACGCCTGACTACCAGGCTTCGGCGTGGCTGATGGCCGTGTTGCTGCGCGGCATGACGCGCCCGGAAACCGCCGCCCTCACTGACGCCATGCTGCGTTCGGGCGAGGTACTGGACCTTTCCGCCCTGCCGGGGAGAAAAGTCGACAAGCACTCCACCGGCGGAGTCGGCGACAAGACTTCTCTCGTGCTTGCCCCGCTGGCAGCTGCGGCGGGGGTCGCGGTTCCGATGATCAGCGGCCGCGGCCTGGGGCACACCGGAGGCACGCTGGACAAGCTGGAGGCCATTCCGGGCTTCAACGTGAATCTGCCAGTGGCCGAATTTCGCCGCGTGCTCGAGATTTGTGGTTGCGCGATGATCGGGCAGACGGCGGAAATTGCTCCTGCCGATCGAAAGCTCTACGCCTTGCGCGACGTGACTGGCACCGTCGAGAGCCCATATCTGATCTGCGCCTCGATTATGAGCAAGAAGTTGGCGGAGGGAATTGACGCTCTCGTGCTCGACGTGAAGACCGGCTCGGGGGCGTTCATGAAGAGTGAGACAGACGCGGCCTTCCTCGCCGAGCTTATGGTTGAAACCGGAGAGCGCATGGGAAAGCAAGTGGTCGCGCTGATCACCGATATGGACCAGCCATTGGGCAACATGGTCGGCAACGCGCTGGAAGTGGTCGAAGTGGTGGAGGTATTGCGCGGACGCGGGCCAGAGGATCTGCGCGAACTCTGCCTTGAACTTGCTGGATGGATGTTGCATCTCGGGGGCGTTGCAAAAACAGTTGCGGAAGCTAAGAAGCAGAGTGTGCGCTTGATTTCATCCGGCCAGGCACTAGAAAGATTCCACCAGATGATCGAGATGCAGGGCGGGGATCCGCGAGTGATTGACGATGCCAAGCGCTTGCCGCAAGCGCGAAGCACCATGCAGGTCGCGAGCGCTACTTCGGGATGTGTCGGCTCCATCCAGTGCGAGCAAATCGGCACCGCCTGCGTGATTCTGGGCGGCGGCCGAGAGCGCAAGGAAGATGCCGTGGATCCCGCTGTAGGAATTGTCCTGCACAAGAAAGTCGGCGACCGAGTCGCTGCCGGTGAGGCCCTCGCCACGATCTACTACAATGCCGAGGCACGCGCCGTTCGTGCCCGGCAATTGATCGAAGCGAGTTTCCGGATCACTGATGCAGCGCCCGCGGCGAAAAGGCCGCTCATCCATAGAATCATCGGAAAGTCTGGAGAGACATACTGAATGGGACGATTCACCGGAATTCTCGGCCTGCTGACGATGGTCGGCCTGGCCTACATTTTCTCCACCAACCGCCGCGCCATTCGCGTCAAGACCGTGGCGTGGGGACTGGGCTTGCAAATCGCCTTCGCCATTTTCGTTTTGCGCGTGGACTACGGCCGCCGCATCTTCCAGATCGCCGGCGACGGCGCCAATCGCGTCCTCAGCTATGCCTTTGTCGGTTCGGAATTCGTCTTCGGCCCCCTGGGCAAGCAGGGTTCGAGCATCGGTTTTATTTTCGCCTTCCAGGTTCTGCCAACCGTCATCTTCATTTGTGCTCTCTTCGCAATTCTCTATCACTACGGCATTATGCAGTTCATCATCCGGATCGCGGCCTGGGCGATGACGCGTATCATGGGCGCCAGCGGTGCCGAGTCGCTTAACGTTGCCGCCAGCATCTTCATGGGCCAGACGGAAGCGCCGGTGACGATTCGCCCATTCCTGCCCGAACTCACGCGCTCCGAACTCATGACCGTGATGACCAGCGGCATGGCGCACGTCTCCGGCTCGATCATGGCGGCCTACTTCGCCTTCGGAGCCGAACCGCGGCACGTGCTCAGCGCCGTCATCATGACGGCTCCCGGCACCATCCTGGTTTCGAAGATGCTCGTGCCCGAGACAGAAGAACCGAAAACCGCCGGGCGCGTTGTGATGAGCGAAGAAGAAACCGAAAAAGAGAGCCACGAAAATCTGCTCGGCGCCATCGCGCGCGGCACCGGAGATGGCCTGCATATGGCCCTCAACATCGGCGCAATGCTGATCGCATTTCTGGCGCTGGTCGCTCTGCTCGATGGCATTCTCGGCGGCATACACAGGCACATCGCATGGTTCCCCGTGAGCCTGGAGAGCGTTCTTGGCGTGCTGTTTTCGCCGGTGGCATGGGTCATCGGAATTCCCTGGCGCGATTGTCCAGCGATCGGCAATCTGCTGGGCACGCGCATGGTGCTGAACGAACTGGTGGCGTTTTCGATGCTGGGGCCGCAGAGGGCCGTGCTTGATCCCCGTTCATTCACCATTGCGACGTTCGCCTTGTGCGGTTTTGCCAACCTCAGTTCGATTGGGATTCAGATCGGTGGCATCGGCGCGCTGGCTCCGAACAAACGAGGCGAACTGGCCCGGCTCGGCGTTCGCGCCATGCTGGCCGGGACGATGGCCAACTTGATGTCGGCGTCGATAGCGGGCATGCTGCTTTGAACTTCGTTTGCATGATCACCTACCAGACAAGGACTTCTCCCGTGAAACGATTCGCCTTTGCTTCTACCGCCTTAGTGTTCGTCGTTTCTTGCCTCGTCGCCGCAATCGCGCAAACGCCGCGGCGCGTAATCATTGACACTGATCCCGGCGTGGACGACGCGATGGCCATCCTGTTGGCCCTGAACTCGCCCGAACTGAAAGTCGAGGCTCTGACTGTGGTGCCGGGAAATGTCGACGGACGGCAGGGTCTGGAGAATGCGCTCAAAATTGTTTCTTTGGCAGGGCGATGTGACGTGGCAGTGGCCAGTGGAGCGAAGCATCCGCTGAATCAGAAGCTGATCACCGCGCAGTTCTGGCACGGTCCGAACGGGCTGGCTGGAGTGGAGTTGCCGGCTTCGAAGTGCAGCGCTGACTCACGCTTTGGCCCGGATCTCATCGTCGAAACCGTTCACAAATATCCGCATGAGGTAACGCTGATTCCTGTCGGGCCCTTGACGAACATCGCGCTGGCCGTTTCGAAAGATCCGTCCATCGCAGGTTTAATCAAAGACATCGTGATCATGGGTGGTTCGATTTCCGGTGGGAACGTGGACGGCGCGGCCGAAGCGAATATTTATAACGATCCGGAGGCCGCGGCCATCGTGTTCAATGCGGGCTGGACCGTTACCATGATCGGCTCCGACGTGGGCGAGCGCACCATCCTTACCCGCAAGCATCTTGCCGAACTGCAGGCGCAACACGGGCCCGAGAGCGACTTCATCGCCAAGCTGGCTGATTTCTACATCACGCGCTCGGAGAAGAGTGGTTACTCCGGCGCCGCCATGTACGACCCGTTGGCCGTCGCCACTGTGATTGATCCGTCGCTGGTCACGCTCAAACAGATGCACGTCGATGTGGAAACCAAGGGCGAGTTCACTCGTGGCGAGACGGTCGCCAATCGCATGGGATCGAACGAGAATAACGTGTTGCATGGCGATCACTATGAGATCGAGGGCGTAATTGAACTTAAGCCCAATGCGCTTGTTTGTTTGGCCTCCGATGCAAATCGTTTCCTGCAGTTGTTCACCGACCGCATCAAAGGAAAATAAGCAGCGCCGCCGTCTCAGCCATTGGCGCGCGCGACCAGCAGAATCGCCAGTGCATAGAAGATGAACATGAACGTCAGATAAGTCTTGGCGCGGGAATCGGAGCCGGCAAATTCCTTCCATGCCAAAAGCCCCCACAACGCCGCCACCATAGGCGCAGACTGTCCGATCGCATAAGAAATCGCCTGGCCCGTCAGCTTACCTGCCGTGAGATTGAACACCGTCCCCAATCCCCACACGCAACCGCCGACTAGGCCGAGCAAATGTCCCGACGGCGGTCCGGTGAAAAATCCGCTGAAACTTACGGGCTCGCCAACCAGAGGCTTTCTCATGAAATACACATTCCACACAAAACAGGAAAGCAGGGCTCCCAGCGTAAGGAACGTGGCCGCGCTATAAGGCGTGAGTGAGTGTCCGCGGGTCATGGCATAGGTCATGAACGGGCTCCATAGCCCCATCAGAGTTCCAGATATCACACACAAAACGATGCTCTTGCGCGAGGCCCCGCGCCCGGCGCGGGTGAGGCTGCCGTAGGCTTTGCCGTCGAGCATCACCGCAATCAGTGCACAAACCACGCCCCCGGCCAAAAGCAGGCCGCTGCCTTTGGGTTGCAGGATGAAGTTCAGCACAACTCCGACCACGAGGGCAATTCCAATCGAGACCGGAAACGCAACCGCGAGCCCGGCCATGTCAATCGCAGCCACAAGCAAAAGATTTGCCAGATTGAAAATCGCCCCGCCCGCAAGAGTGGAGACAATATTCGAAGTGTCGGCCGACTGAACATTATTCAGAAAACTGGATGCATCGTGCCCGCTGCTTCCCATGGTGAAAGCGAGCACCAGAGAAATCAGGAAGATGCCGATCGCGTAGTCCCAATAAAAGAGTTCGAAGCGATAATTCTTGACCCCCTTGTATGTGTTGGCCCAGGACCCCCAGCAAATGGCGCTGGTGATCATCATCAACAGCGCGATGGTCAAACTCGGTGGCGTGAACATTGGTTCTCCCTCGGAAAGGGTGTAACTCTACTCTTGTTCGCTACAGCCCACAAGGTGTAGATCGAAGGCCGCTGGTGGTCTGCTATTCTTACGCGCGTGACTCGCACTTTTCTGATCGACACGGATACAGCTTCGGATGACGCTGTCGCGCTCATCATGGCTCTGCGCGCACCGGACGTTGGCGTGGCCGCGATCACGGCGGTTGCCGGCAACGTGGATGTGAGGCAGGCAACGCGCAACGCGCTGTACACGGTAGAGTTGTGCCACGCGAGTGTGCCTGTCTATTCGGGCGCGGAGAAACCGCTTCTTCGCATCTATCAGAATGCGACCTGGTTCCACGGACGGGATGGACTGGGAGATCACAACTATCCTGCGCCACAGCGATCTGCGGAACCGAAGCATGCCGTCGATGCCATCATCGAAACCATTGAAACCAACCCCGGACTTGTTCTGGTTACATTGGGACCGCTGACCAACATTGGGCTGGCGCTATCGAAGGTGCCGGCGATCGCAGCGAAAGTCAGCCGCTGTGTTGTCATGGGAGGCGCTCCCTGCTGCGAAGGCAATGTGACTCCGGCGGCAGAGTACAACATCTGGGTGGACCCGGAAGCGGCGAGCATAGTCATGCGCAGCGGCCTTCCGATCGAACTGATCGGCTGGCAGCTGTGCCGCGGCGAAGCCGTGCTCAGTCCATCCGACATTGCCCACGTGGAGGGATTCAATACCGCTCTCGCGCGCTTCGCCGTCGAGTCCAACAGCCATGCTCGCGTCGCATTGAAGATTCAGACCGGCGAGGATGGCATCTGCTTACCTGATCCGGTTGCGATGTGTGTCGCGCTCGACCCCACGGTCGGAACCGACTGGAGCGAGCACTATGTGGAAGTTGAAACGCAAAGCGAACTTACGCGCGGCATGACGGTGGTGGATCGTCTGAACGTCGCCGACGATGAGCGGAACCAGGCCGCGTGGAAACCCGCACTGCAGGGAAGGAGAGCGAAAATCTGCTGGCGCATCGACAACCAGCGATGGAAGAAAGCGCTCTATGCCGCATTAAAATAGAACTCGTTTCTGTTGCCGGATTCGAAAACCGCCTACCCGTTCACCTGCGCGTAGGTGGCCCGCCGCAGAAATTCTCCCTGCCCGGCGCGGCCCACGAACTTGTCGCCTTCGACCACGACTCTTCCGCGCGAAAGAACGACGTCAGGCATGCCTGTGACTTGTATTCCTTCGAACATCGAGTAGTCCACGCGCATGTGATGCGTGGCGGCGCTGATGGTGTGCTTGCGCTTGGGATCGAAAATCACCAAGTCGGCGTCGCTGCCCACTGCGATCGTTCCCTTGCGCGGATAAAGGCCGAACAATTTCGCCGGAGTCGTCGAAACCAGCTCTACGAAACGGTTGGCGCTGAAGCGGCCGCCGGCGACGCCACCGGAGTAAATCAAGCTCATGCGATGCTCTACGCCCGGACCTCCGTTGGGAATCTTCGTGAAGTCATCGCGACCCAGTTCTTTCTGCTCCTTGAAGCAAAAGGGGCAATGATCGGTGGAGACAACTTGCAGGTGGTCGCGCTTAAGGCCGTTCCAGAGTTTTTCCTGATGCCACTTCTCGCGTAGCGGCGGGGTGAAAACGTACTTCGCTCCCTCAAAGCCAGGCGCGTCAAAGTTTTCGAGCGAAAGATACAGATACTGCGGGCAGGTTTCCGCATATACGGGCAGCCCGCGGTCGCGCGCCTCGCGCACTTTTTCAAGCGCATCGTTGCAGCTCAAGTGGACGATGTAGATGGGCGCTCCCGCCATTTCTGCCAGCGCGATGGCGCGCGCTGTGGCCTCAGCCTCGGCCGTAGTGGGGCGTGTGAGTGCGTGATACTTCGGCGCCTTCTTTCCCTCCGCCAGCGCCTGCTGTACGATCACATCGATCGCGCTACCGTTTTCGGCGTGCATGCAGACCAAGCCGCCGTTCTTCGATGTCGTTTGCAGTGCCTTGAAGATGCTTCCGTCGTCGAGCATGAACACGCCCGGATACGCCATAAAGAGCTTGAAGCTGGTCACGCCTTCGCGGACCAGATCATTCATCTCGCCGAGTTGCCCGCCGGAGACGTCGGTCACGATGCAGTGAAATGCATAGTCGCAGACCGCCTTGCTCGTGGCTTTACCCATCCAGGTATCGAACGCCTGGCGCAACGGCTGGCCTTTGTATTGGATCGCAAAGTCAATGAGCGCTGTTGTCCCGCCGAACGCCGCCGCCCGCGTGCCCGTCTCAAAGTCGTCGGCGCTGGTGGTGCCTCCGAATGGCATATCGAGGTGAGTATGAACGTCAATACCGCCGGGCAACAGGAGTTTGCCCGCCGCATCAAGAATCTTCGTTGCGTTCTGGGACGGAAAATCTGTTCCGATCGCTGCGACCTTCCCGTCCAAGATGGCCACGTCGGCGGTGTAAGTGTCGGTTGCCGTTACCACCGAACCGTTCTTGATGATCGTGTCGAAGCCCATCGCGTCCTCCTCGCCGGATCCGGCATCACCAGCCGCGATGCCAAAGGAATTCTATGCTACACTGCCGCTCTTTAATTCTTCACGGTGGTTGTTCGGGAGCGATATTTCTGGGGTAGTCGGAGTAGGGATCATGATTACTCACAACCCCCTCCACGGATCCGGACGAGCGGGTTTCCCGCATCCGGCTCTTGCCTTAGGTAGTGACGCCCAGGCGGCGCAGAGGATAGGGATGACAGACGGTAGGCAAAGGCAGCCAGCGAGTGATGAGACGCCGCATGCGATCCCAGAGGACGCGGCCGTTCTGGCTCCGCCGCGACAGCGAGCGATGCCAATACCAG